>Ga0307511_10001190_pt1 | contig 27591 bp, 13 predicted proteins | sample 13_EM_MG_FD_200266 | JGI IMG/M metagenome (GOLD analysis project Ga0307511, IMG submission 200266) | Populus trichocarpa ectomycorrhiza microbial communities from riparian zone in the Pacific Northwest, United States - 13_EM | ecosystem: Host-associated > Plants > Roots > Unclassified | place...
GCACGCCTTCATTGCAGTGCAGGAGCAGCGCGGCATCGTAGAAATACAAGCCCGCCACCAGGGCCATCAAGCCGATCTCCGCCTGCAGCATCACTCCTTGTTGCGCGAGAACATCGACTTCAGGCCGGCGATCGCGGCCACGGCGACGCCGGCGATGATCTTCCACCCCGCCGCGAGAAAGCCGGCGATCGCGGCCCAGAAGCCCTTCTTGGTGGCGACCGCCGCCGCGCCGCCGAGGATCAGCGCGCCCAGGCCGTAGGCGGCGAGCTTGTCGCCTTCCTTGTACTCGGAATACTTCTCGCCGGGCAGGTAGTCGAACTGCGTCAGCGCTTCCTGGAACTGCCTGGTGTCAGCGGCCAGGGTCTGCGGGTCGGACACGAGAATGGCGCTCATCACGCCCGAGCGGCCGAGCAGGCGGCTGGTGTAATTGATCACCATCTTGTCCTTCTCGCTGCGCAGGCGCATGCCCCACTCGAGGCGCTTGGTGGCCGTGTCGTAATGCGGCGGCACTTCCCAGCCGACGGTGTAGAGCTCGCCCATGCCGAGGCGCTTGCGCTCCTCGTTGCTCGGGCCGTCGGACTCCTTCAGGCTCTTGAGCAGGCCGTCGGCATCGATCTTCTCGTCGTCCTTCACGTAGCCGGAGTCTTCAAAGCTGAACACCGCGAACCAGTCGAGCGACTTGGGGGCGAACAGGTAGTGGCCGTTGGAGGGCGGGTTACCGTTCAGTTCGAGAAAGCGGCGCGTGTTCGACTCGTCCAGGAACACGTATTGCGCCGGCACCTGGATGGTGGCCTTGCTGCCGATCTTGCCGGAGGTCGGGCCTTCCTGCCAGGCGAGCTTGCGCAGCTCCTTCATCATCGGCGATTCGGCCTCCTGCGACTTGTCCTGCGCAAAGGCGGGCACGGCCAGTAGCGCGAACAGGAAAAGGGCCAGGGCGGCGTGCCAGCGACGCGCCAAGGAGGCGATCAAATGACCGAGGGGGAGGCTGGCCGGGAAGCCAGGGGAAAGACGGGTGTTCATGCTCTTCTGCTCCCTGAAGCGATTGTTGTTGGAGGCGCTGCCATTTTCACGCGGCGCGCGCGGCGGCATCCAAACATATCACATTCGCATATTTGCGCCAAAGGCCGGAAGGTCACGCGGCGGTCACGTGGCGCGTCTACGCTGCGGCCCGCCCGGCGCGCTACACTAGGTACTGGCGGCGTCCGGCGGTCGTCGCGCGCCGTTGTGCAAGCGGCGCTGCTCCCCTCTTCCACAATTGACAACCACGACAACCATGAAAAAGATCACCCTGCTGTTCGCCTCCCTTGCTTTCTCCTGCGCCGCGCATGCCGCGCCCGCTACTGACGCCGACGTCGACGCCCTGCTCGCGGTCACCCGCATGGAGCGCATGATGGACCAGATGTACAACGCCCTCGGCCCGGCGATGCAGCAGATGATGGCCGGCATGAGCCGCGACAAGAAACTCACCCCCGAGCAACAGCGCATGCTCGACGCGATGCCCGCCAAGATGATTGGGGTGATGCGCGAGGAGATGAGTTGGGAGAAGATGCGCCCGACCTACGTGCAGATCTACAAGGAAGTGTTCACCCACGAGGAGATCGACGGCATGGTCGCCTTCTACAAGTCGCCCGCCGGCGCCGCCACCATCGACAAGATGCCCCTGGTGATGCAGCGCTCGATGCAGCTCACCCAGGCCCGGATGGCACCGATCATGCGGAAGATGGAAGCGGCGATGCGCCAGGCCGTGGTCGACGCCAAGGCCGGCAAATAGCCCGGCTCATCCCGCCCGCGACCACTCCATGCGCAAAAGCCTTCCCGCCATCCTGATCGCCTGCGCCGCTCTCGCCTCCGGCGCCTGGTCCCCCGCCGCCCGGGCCCTCACCGACCAGGAGAAGGACGCCTTCGCCCTGCTCACCCTGACCCCGAAAGACAACCCGGTGAAGCAATGCATGGTCTTCGGCCTGGAGTTGAACCTGGGCATGACCGCGCTGCGCCTCTCCGGCGCCAGCGATGCGGCCGTGCGCGCCAGCCTCACCGCCAAGCTCAGCGACCCCGAGCTGCTCGCCCTGCGCGAGCGCCAGGCCGCCGCCTGGCAGGCCGGCCACGACCCCGCCATGCTGGCCGAGATGAACCTGGCCTACTGCCTGGCCAAGCGCAAGGTGAACGCCAACCTCGCCAGCGTCGCGCGCCCCTGCTTTACCGTCACCGGCATCGCCGCGCAGGCCGAGACCCTGAAGTCCGCCCACGTGAGCCGCGAGGAAGCCGTCGCGCAAACCCGCCGCGCCTATGCGCCGAAGGTCCCGGCCGAGTTCGTCACCTCGGTGGTCGAGGGCGTCTATGCCGCCGACTATACGAAGGACGCCTACCTCGCGCACCGGCAGGTGTTCGTGCAGTGCGTGCGCGGCGCGGTGAAATAAGCCGATGCGTGTCTATCTAGACGACGAGCGCGTCACGCCCGCCGGCTGGGTCCGCACCCTGTGGCCGGACCAGACCATCGCCCTGCTCGAAACCGGGCAGGTCACCGAGCTGAGCCTGGACCACGACCTGGGCGACGACGCGCGCGGCACCGGCTACGACGTGATCCTGTGGATCGAGGAGGCCGTCGCCCTGCGCGGCTTCATGCCGCCGAAAATCGCGGTGCATTCCGCGAACTCCTCCGCGCGCATGAAGATGCAGGCCGGCATCGCGGCGATCGAAAAACTGGCGCGCGCGGCGGGCAACTGAGCACCGGCGCGGCGCGGTTCCGGCGAACCGGCTCGCGCATTGCGCGCCCGCCTGTCAGCATGGCGTACCTGCCCCTTTCGTCGCGCCGGAAAGACGACAAGATCATGAAAAAAATCGCCCTGCTGCTCGTCCCGCTGCTGTTAGGTGCTCGAGGATGCCAGGAACGCCGAGCCCAAGCCCGGCGCCTGAGCGCCACTGAGCGCCGCTGCGATTGATCGTTCCCAAGAACATGACAGCCTCGCCAGAGGCACGTTTTGTCATCATTTTTGGAGGGCTCAATGGGCGCCCGCGTTCCCTGCTTTCACTTTCGCCGCCGCTTCAACGATCAGCACGTTGCGGTCGATCTTGTTGGTGGTGGCCAGCGGCAGCGCATCGACGAACCAGATCCAGCGCGGGTGTTGATACGCGGGGCCGTTGGCAAGGGCGTGCTGCTTGAGTTCCTCGGCGCTCACCGACGCGCCTACGCGCCTGACCACGAAGGCCGCCGGCTTCTGCCCCTTGATCTCGTCTTCGACCGGGACCACGGCAGCCTGCTGCACGCCGGGGTGGGACTCGAGCAGCTTCTCGACTTCGCCGGGGTAGATGTTCTCGCCGCCGGAGACGAACATGTCGTCGCTGCGGCCGACAAAAAAGTAAAAGCCGTTTTCATCGCGGCGGAACACGTCGCCGGTGATGTAGAAGCCATCGGAAGTAAAAGGGCGCTTGAGCGGGGGCACTCTCTGATCGGCCTTGTGATAGCCGAGCAACAGCGCGGGGGACTTCATTTCCAGCACGCCCTGCGCGACGTTGCGGTCGCCCTGGTCCACCGTTTCTTCGTTGCCCTGGTCACCCTCATTATTGTTCAGGCGCAGTTGCACCTCCGGATGCGGATAGCCGACCGACATCTCCGGCGTCGGCAACCCCTGCGGATGCGGGCCGAACACCACCGGGCCGCCTTCGGTGGTGCCGAAGGCGTTGACCACCTGCGTGTTCGGCAGCACCTGGTGGATCGCGGCCATCAGGCTGCCGGACACGGGCGCCGAGCCCATGCGCAGGGACTTGACCGAGGAGAGGTCGGTGCGCGCCAGCAGCTCCTTTTCCTGCAGCATCATGGCCACCATCGGCGGCACGGCGGTGAGCCAGGTGGCTCGATACTTCTCGATCGCCTCGATGTAGGCGCGCGCGGTGAACTGCGGCAGCAGGATGATGGTGGCGTGCGCCACGCTTGCCAGCTTGGCCAGCGCGAGCGCGTTCATGTGATACAGCGGCGCGGCAATCAGGAAGCGGTGCGCGGACCAGTCGTTGTTGCCCAGGCGCGTCTTCGCCACCCAGATGTGGCTCTGGTGCGAGAGCATCACGCCTTTCGGCTTGCCGGTAGAGCCCGAGGTGTAGAGGAACATCGCGACTTCGTCGGGCGCGGGCGTGACGGACTCGAAGGGGCCGGGGTCGAGGAAGGCGTCCCAGCCCATCGAACCCGCCGGACCGGCGGGGCGATCGTGGAGAGTCGAATCCGCCGGACCGGCGGGGCGATCGTGGAGAGCATCCCCTGCCTGGTTGAAGGTGATGGTCGGCACTTGAGCGGGCACCTCGCCCTTGCGCGGTGCATCGCAGAACACCAGGCGTGCATCGGCATCCTCGAGCACGAAGGCGATCATGGCGCGCGGAAATTTGAAGTTCACCGGCACCGCGATCATGCCGGCGCGCATGATGCCGTAGTAGGCGGCAAGGTTCTCGACGCGGTTCGCCGAGAGGATGGCAATGCGCTCGCCTCGTTTGTAGCCGCGCTTGATCAAGCCGCGCGCCACGGCGCCCGCCATCGCGTCGAGCTGCGCGTAGGTATATTCGCGCGGGGCGCCATTCACCGTGGGCTCGCCGCCCAGATCGATCAGCGCGAGCTTGTTCAGGTCCTGGTCGCGGCGGATCAGGTCGCCGAGGTTGGTGAAATTCGGAAGGGACATGAAAGAGGGGTCACCAAAAGCAGACAAGCCAAAGGCAGGAAGGCACCTTTGGCTTGGTCTGGATCAACGCGAAGTAAGCAGTGTTACCGAATGGGGCAAACCTGGCTCAAGCCTTCGGCGGGGGCGGCGGCGCGGTCGAATAGACGCCGCGACCGCTGGCGCACAGCGCGCCGTCCTTGTCGAACACCTGCGCTTCGGCGACGCTGAACTGGCTGCCGAACTTGATCACCTTACCCTTGGCCGTGAGGTCGCCGGGCATGGCGGCGCGGTGGTAGTCCACGCGCAAATCGATGGTCGGCACGCCGCGGCCGGTCTTGGAGACAAGGGCCCAGTCGGCGGTCAGGTCGACCAGGGCGGCGAGGATGCCGCCGTGGGTGTACTTGCGGTCCGGGTTCACCACCCATTCCTCGCGCCAGGTGGCGGTCAGCTCGATCTCGCCTTCACCAACCGAGACCACCTTCAGGCCCAGCCACTGGTGATACGGGCCGCGCTTGAGTTTTTCCTCGACTTGCGCGGCGGTCAGTTTTTCTTCGCTCATGTTTTCTCTCCGCTTAAGGCGTAATCACCACTTTGCCGATGACCTCGCGGTCCTGGATCAAACGCAGGCCTTCGCGCGCTTCCGACAGCGGCAGGGTCTTGTCGATCAGCGGCTTCATTTCGCCCTTGGCGATCATGTCCATCAGCGCGGTGAGGTTGTCGATATAGAAGCTGTTCGAGCCGATAATTTGCAGTTCAAAGCTCCACACGTAGCGCAGGTCTTCCTTCGGGTCGTGGCCGGCGGTGGCGCCGCACACCAGCAGCTTGCCGCCGCGCTTCAGGCATTTCAGCGAAGGCACCCAGGTGTCGCCACCGGTGAAGTTGACGACCACATCGACCCCGCCTTCGTAGTTGCGGCGCTGCGGCTTGCCGTACTTTTCGACGGCCCACTTGGACCAGTCGGTGTCCTTGTAGTTGACCACGTGGTCGGCGCCGATTTCCTTCAGACGCGCGAGCTTGTCGGCGGAGGACGCGCAGGCGATCACTTCCGCGCCCAGCTTTTTCGCCAGCAGCACCGCGCCGGTGCCCACGCCGCCGGAGGCGCCCAGCACCAGCACCTTGTCGCCCTTTTTCACCGTGTTGTGGGTGACCAGCATGCGGTGCGCGGTGCCGTAGGCGACCGGCAGCGAAGCCGCTTCCGCGAACGTCACGTCATCGGGCATCTGGATCAGCTGGTCGGCTGCGACCAGGCAGTACTCGGCCATGCCGCCGTCCATCATCTCGCCCATCAGGCCACGGGCCTTGTTGAGCGGGTTGACGAGGACGCGGTCGCCTTTTTTCCAGCCGGTCACGCCGCCGCCGACTTCGGTGATTTCACCGGCCATGTCCAGGCCGATCACCACGGGCAGCGGCACCTTGATGCCGGGCATGCCCTTGACGGTGAACACGTCGTGATAGTTGAACGAGGAGGCGCCGACCTTGATGATCACATGCCCATCCGCGATCACGGGCATCGGGTGGTCGGTGATGTATTCCAGGTTTTCCAGTCCGCCGTGCTGGCGCAGGACCAAAGCTTTCATTTTGTTTCCCTTGGGAGTTGAGGTCGGGTTGCCCTCCGGTTTGGCGGGGGCGTCCCTGTATTTAATTCACGCAGCCTGATTTCATGCGGGCGACCATGCACCTGCCCGCCGCGTTCAATGCACCGCTTGCACCAGGCGGTTGACGTGGCTCGCGATGCGCGGCCCGTCGATGCCGTAGATATGCAGCGAAACCGCCACATTATCCCCCGCATTGCCCAGTTTGTGCACGGCCGACAGGCCGGCGTATTCGAAGCGCGAAGCGCCGAAACCCAGCTCTTCGCTCGCAAGCGGGGTGGCGATGCCGGATCGCGCATCGTATTCATAAGTGGTTTCGGTCAGCAGGCCGCTGATCACCGCGTAGGAACACCAGGTGTGGTGCGCGTGCACCGGGCTGAACTGGCCCGGGCCCCAGGCCAGGGCGACAATCGAGAAGCGCCCTTGCGGGTCGGCGTGCAGCAGGTGGCGCGCGTAGCTGCCGGGCTGGGCGCGGCGCGCCTGCTCGGGCACCAGGCTGCTGTCGAGCACGGCGGCGGAGAACACGATCTCCATGCGCTTGGCCATCTCGATGACCGGCGCGCAGATCGCGGCTTCGACGTGATCGGCGAGGTAGCGCAAGCCCGAAGTCGGCGCTTGCGGGACGGGTCCGGCGGAGTGGGGGGTGACGACCATGGCGGTGAAGGGGATGGGTTCGATGGCGGACAGGAGCGGCGGTCGCATGGTCATGAGCCGGGGCGGGATCGGAGCGGGTCAGGTTGGATCGGGTTCGAACAATTGAGCTTGCTTACTGCCTATCGATCACCGTGCCTATCGATCACCGGCCGGGCCCGAGGGCAACGCAACGCCCCAATACAAGGACAACGCCCATGCAACTTCCAGTGACCAGTATCGTAGCGCCGAACGCGCGAAAAAGGATTGCATATTTTGCTACAATTTCAGCTCATATGAGTAATTTTTTGCTAAAAAATGCGCCTTGATAAAATAGATTTGCAGATTCTCGCAATACTGCAGCAAGACGCCTCGGTCTCGGTGGGCGAGATCGCGGACAAGGTGCGCCTGTCGGTGACGCCGTGCTGGCGGCGCATCCAGCGCCTGGAGGCCGAAGGGGTGATCCGCAAGCGCGTGGCGCTGCTGGACGCGGCCAAGCTGAATGTGGGCGTCACGGTGTTCGTCGCGGTGAAGACCAGCCGCCACAACCAGGAATGGTTCGAGAAGTTCAGCGCGGCGGTGATGAAGATTCCCGAGGTGGTCGAGTTCTACCGCATGAGCGGCGACATGGACTACCTGCTGCGCGTGATCGTGCCCGACATCGCCGGCTACGACACCGTGTACAAGAAGCTGATCAAGACCGCCGACCTGTTCGATGTGTCGTCCAGCTTCGCGATGGAGCAGATCAAGTACACCACGGCGGTGCCGCTGAACTTCATTTGAGGACCGCATTCAGGACACGGGCAGGCGGCAACAGCGCGCCCTGGAATTTTTTTCCCCGCCCGCCGTTTTCACGCAAATTTTTTCTCCGCGACATCCGCCGGGAGGCAATTGTCCGTACAACCTGGCGCTGGCCCGCAACCTGCTTCGCATTACAGGCTTAGGGAAACTGATCAAGCAGGCTGCGCTCCTCGTTTGCGTTTCGCAATCCCGATTCCGCAACGAAGAAGGCGCCGCATCGCACGATGTTGGAACTGGATCAGCGATTCCTTACAATAAGTCCCGCAAACCTCGCGCGCGGGAATAAGCTTATGCAGTGGTGAATGCGCGAGCCTCAATTGCCAAGACCCCTCATGCGAAAACTCTCCCCTCACGCCGCGCAGCGCCGCCGCGTTCTTGCTTCGTTCGGCGCGCTTGCCGCGTCGCCTGTTGCATCCTCCCTCACGTCATTGATCCCCTCCACCGCCCTGGCGCAGGCCTGGCCCGCGCATTCGGTGCGCATGGTGATCCCCTTCGCGCCCGCCGGCCCGGCGGACATCATCGGCCGCCTGGTGGCCGACCGGCTCTCGCAGGCGGTCGGCCAGGCCTTCGTGGTCGACAACAAGGGCGGGGGCAACGGCAACATCGCCGGCGACATCGTCGCCCATGCGGAAGCCGACGGCTACACCGTCATGCTGCTGCCCTCGGCGCTCGCCGCCAACGCCAGCCTGTACAGCAAGCTGCCCTACAGCCTGACGCGCGACATGACCGGCATCGCCGGGCTGTGCATCTTCCCGCTGGTGCTGGTCGCCCACCCGTCACTCGGCGTGAAGACCGTGCCCGAGCTGATCAAGCTGGCCAAGGCGAAACCGGGCACCATCAACTTCGCCTCGGCCGGCTCCGGCGGCGGCGCGCATCTGGCGGCCGAAGCCTTCAAGGTGGCGACCGGCACCAACATGGTCCACGTGCCCTACAAGGGCACCGGCCCGGCGGTGGCCGACACGGTGGGCGGGCAGGTGCACATCATGTTCGGCTCCTACCCCTCGGTGATCCAGCATGTGAAGGCGGGCAAACTGATCGCGCTCGGCGTGACGTCCGCCAAGCGCAGCGCCGGCCTGCCCGAGGTGCCGGCGATCGCCGAGTTCGTCTCCGGTTACGAGATGATTTCCTGGTTCGGCCTGGTCGCGCCCACCGGTACGCCGGCGCCGGTGATCAACCGCCTCGCCGAGGAGTCCGCGACCATCATCAAGTCGGCGGATTTCCTCGACCGCCTGAAGACCGAAGGCGGCGAGCCCCTCGCCCTGAACCCGGCGCAGTTCAACGACTTCATCAAGAAGGAGACGGTGCGCTGGGCCAAGGTGGTGAAGGATGCCAATGCCAAACTGGAATGATCGGACAAAGGACCAGCCCGCTGTGGTCCGGCCCTGATCTGAAATGCAATCGCCGGCCGCTTTTCCTCATCGGGCCGCCGACGGGATCGGATAGCCGCAACGCAAAAACAAAGGCAAAAGCCCCCCAGCGGGCTTATTCATCAAAGTTCATGGAGACAGTGTTGGTCGCGCGCTGATTGGAGTACCTTTCAGCGCGCCCGTTTACAGCATCGAAGCATTCCCCCAGCGAAAGCAATCCTTATGTCCCACACCCCCTTTACCGAAGACCTGCGCGGTTTCGTCGAACGTTTGCGCGCCGCCGGCGAATTGATCGACATGCGCCAGAGTGTCGATATCCGCCACATCGCCACGCTGGTGGACCAGTCCGACAAGGCGCTGATGTTCCACAACGTGATCGGCTACAGCATGCCGGTGCTCTCGGGCATCGTGCGCTCGCAAAAGCGCGCCATCATGTCGATCGGCGTGGAAACCTTCCGCGAGATCGAGGACCGGCTGCAGATCGGCATCGACAACCCGATCCCCCCGCGGCGCGTGGCGACTTCGAGCACCGAGGAAATCATCCTCACCGGCGATCAGGTCGACCTGTTCAAGCTGCCGGTGCCGATGAGCTCGATCTACGACGGCGGCCCGATGATCACCGCCGGCGTGGTGATGGCGCGCGACCCGGAATACGGCATCAACTCCGGCGTATACCGCTTCATGGTGAAGGAGAAGAACCTCACCGGCATCGACATCGTCACCCCCAACAATATGCGCATGTATGCGCAGCGCGCCTATGAACAAGGCCGCCCCTGCCCGATCTCCATTTCCATCGGCACCCACCCGATGGAAGTTCTCGGCGCCGGCTTCCGCGCGCCGATCGGCGTGGACGAGATGGGCATCGCCGGCGGCGTGCGCGGCGCGCCCGTGCCGCTGGGCCAGTGCAAGACCATCGACCTGCCGTATGTGGCGGACAGCGAAATCGTGTTGGAGGGCGAGATCCTGCCGATCGGCTGGACCCAGCCGGAAGGGCGCTTCGGGGAGTTCACCGGCCTGATGGGCGGCCTGCACTGGAACCCGAACGTGCGCATCAACGCCATCATGATGCGCCGCGATGCGATGTACTACGCCCTGCACATGCCCTGGGAAAACACCTGGCTGGCCGCGCCGACGCGCTACCAGGCGATCCGCCGGGCGCTGCGCACGGCCGGCGTGCAGGTCAAGGACATCAACGTCACCCTGGGCGGCCGTGCGTTCTGGCACGCCGTCATCTCCATCAAGAAGCAGGCCGGCGAAGGCAAGAACGCGCTGCTCGCGGCGCTCTCGGTGATGGACCTGAAGCACGTGGTGGTGGTGGACGACGATATCGACGTCAACAACCCCACCGAAGTGGAATGGGCCATCGCCACCCGCGTGCAGGGCGACCGCGACGTGATCGTGATCCCCGGCGCGCGCGCCAAGCCGCTCGACCCGAGCCTGTACATCACGCCGGGGCAAGTGCCCATCGGCGCCAAGGTCGGCATCGATGCGACCATCGGCGAGGGCATCCCGAAGGAGCGCTTCGAGCGCATCTCGTACGCCTATTTCGACCGCGCCAAGATCGCCGACTACGCCGCCGGCAAGGCCGACGCCGCGCCGGCCTCCGAAGCCGCGCCCGATGATGCGGGCGCGGTGACGGAGCTGGCCGAGAAAATCGCCGTGGTGGTGGAGATCGCGCCGGTGTACTACTCGGAACTGGCCGAGAAGTTCGCCGAGTACCCCTTCGCCACCGTGGCGCGGGCTTTTGGGGAGTTGCACACCGCCGGGCGACTCTGGCAGGACCCGCGCGGGCGCATCTGCCTGAAGGGCTCGAAGTTCGCGGCCAAGCAGCCGTAGCAAGCGGGCGGCGAGCGAGCCGCGCCGCCTCAAGACGAAACACCGGCACCGTCGGCACCCAAAACAAACGCCGGCATTGCCGGCGCCCCAACAAAAACGCCGGCATTGCCGGCGTTTTGCTTTCCCGCGAGGACAGGGTCTACACCCCGCGCCTCACTCCACCCGCTGCACGCGCCCTTCGCGCTCCAGCTTGGCCCACTTCTCGACGTCCTGCAGGTACCACCTGCCGAAGTCCTTGCCGGGACCGGGCAGGGACTGCGCACCGACGGCTTCCAGGCGTTCCTTCACCGCGTCGGTCTGCAGAGCCTTGAGCGCGGCCGCCTCCAGCTTGTGCACCGCGTCGGCGGACGTGCCGGTGGGGGCGAAAAAGCCGAACCAGGTGCCGAATTCAAAGCCGGGGAAGCCCTGCTCGGCGACCGTGGGCACGTTGGGCAGGGTCTTGGAGCGCTGCGCCGAGGTGATCGCCAGCGCGCGTACCTTGCCGCCCTGCACCTGGCCGATCGAGGAGCCCATCACGTCGATGAGATACGTGATGCGCTGGGCGATCAGGTCCGGGTAGACCGCGCCGCTGCCCTTGTAGGGCACGTGCAGCATGTCCGAGCCGGAGGCGGCCTTGAGCAGTTCCCCGGCCAGGTGGCTGCCGGTGGCCAGGCCCGAGGAGCCGAAGCTGACCGTGCCCTTCTTTTCCTTCGCCGCCTTCACGAGATCGGGCAGGGTCTTGTAGGGCGAGTCGCTTGATACCACCAGCAGGCTGGGGATGGTGGCCACGCCGGCGACCGGCACCAGATCCTTGCGCGGATCGAAGTTCAGCTTGGTCAGGCTCACGCTGGTCGACAGGCTCACCGAGGCGAAGAGAAAGGTGTAGCCGTCGTTGCGCGAATTCTTCGCCACCTGCTCGGCGCCCAGGTTGCCGCCGGCGCCGGGCTTGAGTTCCACCACCACGCTCTGGCCGAGCGGCTTGCCCATCTCCTGCGCGATGACGCGGCCGAGCACGTCGGCCGAGCCGCCGGCAGCGTAGGGCACCACCATGGTGACGGGGCGGACGGGGAATTCCTGCGCCTGGGCAGGCGCGGCGGCAAATAGCTGGCCGAAGGCCGCCAGCGAGGAGAAGGCCGCCAGCAGGGCGGCGGCGCGGGTGGTGCGGGTCATTGCAAAAGCTCCTGGGTTCGAGGTCGCTTGGGGGCGCTTGCGGCTGCCGGATCGGAAGATAGCAGAATCGGCAGGCAGCGCCCCGGGCGGGGTCGGTCTATTGTGGGTCCATCCGGGTGGGTTCAGTCCGGGGTCAGTCCGGATGCTGCGGCCGGGCTGACTCCCAAAGAAAACTTGCAAGAAAACTCGCAAAGAGCGTGCCGCCGGCCGGAAAGAGAACATAGTAGCCGCACCGCGCCGGTGCAAGGGCATTAGCTACTGATCGTTTTTTATATGGCGCGGGGGCCCCGGGCTAACGCCGCCCTGGCACGGCCGCCTCCCCTGATCAGGGAATGACAGATTCCAGAAAATACGTAGAATCCTTCCCTAAGTGATGGGTTCGCGCACCTGGAGGGGATGGGCGCAAACAGATGCACGCTACCGTGTATGTCCCTTTTTTTGGGGACATACGGCGCGAGCCCGCCGGTTGAGAATACCAAACTGCGTCTTTGTGCTTGGCCTGTGCCGCGCTTCCTGAACACCAGGGAGAGCCGGACAGGCTTGAGCCCGTTTTCTGAACCACCTGGCGTCCAACGATGAAAAAAACGGTTCGTGGCACCTCCCGCTTCCAAACTGCCCCGCAGTCCACGCCGCGCCTGTCCGGCCCGCTGGTCCGGCTGGCCGCCTGCGCGCCGCTGCTGCTGCCCGCCCTGGCCGGCGCACAGACCGCGCCGCGCCCCGACGCCGGGCAGACCCTGGAAAGCCTGCGCCCCGCCCCGGCCCTGCCGGCCGAGCGCGCCTCGCCCCTGCCGCGCGAGGAAAACCGCCCGGCGCTCTCCAGCCCGGCCGGCGAGCGCATCGCGGTCAAGGCGATCCGCTTTTCCGGCGCCAGCGCGATCCCCGAGGCCGAGCTGCAGGCCCTGGTGGCCGATGCGCTCGGCAAGAGCCTGAGCCTGGTCGAACTGAACGAACTGGCGCGCCGCGTCACCAGCGCCTACCGCGCGCGCGGCTACCTGCTCTCGCGCGCCTACTTGCCCGCGCAGGACATCCGCGACGGCCAGCTGGAGATCGCGGTGCTCGAAGGCCGCATCGCCGGCATCACCACGCAAAACACCTCGCGCCTGTCCCCTTCGGTGGCCGACGTCTATCTGAACAAGCTGAAAAGCGATGGCGCCCCCACCGCCGGGCCGGACCTGGAACGCGCCCTGCTCCTGATGAGCGATTTGCCCGGCGTGGAGGTGAACTCGACGCTCAAGCCCGGCGGCGCGGTCGGCACCGCCGACCTCGACGTGCAGCTGCGCGACCGCCCCATCCTCTCCGGCAGCGGCGAGCTGGACAACTACGGCAACCGCTACACCGGCGAATACCGCGCCGGCGGCCAGCTCAACCTGAACGATGCGCTGGGGCGCGGCGAGCAGTTCAGCCTGCGCGTGACCGGCACCGGCCCGGGCATGCAGTACGCCCGCCTCGCCGCCCAGGCGCCGATCGGCGGCAGCGGCCTGAAGGCCGGGCTGGCCTACTCCGACCTGCACTACCGCCTGGGCCGCGAGTTCGAGCCGCTCGGCGCGCACGGTACCGCCAAGGTTTCCACCGCCTTTGTCGCCTACCCGCTGATCCGCGGCCAGGGCAACAACCTGAACCTGCAACTGTCCTTCGACGACAAGCGCCTGAACGACAAGATCGACGCCACCCTGAGCGACGCCAGCAAGAAGCTCGGCGTCTGGACCCTGGGCGTCTCGGGCGACCGTACCGACACCCTGCTGGGCGGCGGCATCAACGTCTACAGCGCCTCGCTCACCGGCGGGCGCCTGCGCCTGGACCCCACCAGCGAGGCGCTCGATGCCGGCGCCGGCGGGCACCGCACCAGCGGCAACTACAACAAGCTCGGCTTCACCGCCCTGCGCCTGCAGCGCATCACCGGCAACTGGCAGCTCTACGGCTCCCTCGCCGGCCAGGCCGCCGGCAAGAACCTCGACTCCTCCGAGAAAATGTCCCTGGGCGGCTCCTACGCGGTGCGCGCCTACCCGCAGGGCGAGGCGGCGGCCGACGAGGCTTTGGTGGCCAACCTCGAACTGCGCTATGCCTTCACCTCGCTGCCCGGCGTGCAGGCGATCGCCTTCTACGACGCCGGCGCCGCCCGCATCAACCGCGACGCCCTCACCACCGACACCAACAACCGCCGCCACCTCGCCGGCGAAGGGCTGGGCGTGCAGTGGAACTACAACAACAGCTTCTCCCTGCGCGCCTACCTGGCCTGGCGCGACGGCAACCGCCCGGTCAGCGACACCGACCGCAACCCGCGCCTGTGGGTGCAGTTCGCCAAGTACCTGTAGCCGCGGTTCGGCCCGGGTGCGGGACGTAAGCCCGCGGCCCGGCTGCGCGACGTAGCCTCGCGGCCCGGATAGCCCGCCAGACAGCGGGCCCCGGGCAGGCATCCCCGGCCGGGTGCCGCGTCAGGTTGCCCGCGCAACGGCTCCCGGGCCAAGCCCGCCCGCTGAGGGCGTCCGGCCGAAGTCGGCTGGCTGAAGCCGGCCGGGGGACCGGCTGGCGCTCCTCCCCGCCGGTGCCCTGCGTGCGCGTACCGTGCATTTCCTTTCGGCATTTCCCCGGCACTCCCCAGAAATCTCCCCGCAATTCCACGCATCTTCATGCATCCTGAAGTCATTCCTCGCAGTTCCGCCATTTCCCCCGGCACCACCTAAACCGCCATACCCGGCGCCACACCGCCGCGCCGGCCTTGCCCGTGCGGGACACCCGACAGATCCCCGATGCGCCGCCGGCAAGCGCCGGGCGCCCCCCGGAACCGCCCTTCGCGCGGTGCGTGTCATCAGTTGTGGGGACAGACAAGTCCCCTTCCTGTTCGCAAAATGCCTCCTGCATAAGCGCGTACGTGCGCGGCTTGCGCATTCCGTGCGCGCAAGTCGCCGCCCGCATGCCTGGCGCTGGCACACCAGGCGGTTTTTCCGCGGTACCCGGTCTCACCCCGTCTCATCCAGTCCCACCCAATCTCGAGCCTTGCCCGGCGCGGCGCCGGCGCAGGCCACCCATCAGCAGTCCAGGGAGCCTTACATGAACCACGCCTACCGCCTAGTCTGGAATCGCGCCACCGGCAGCTACGTCCCCGCCGCCGAAGGCACCCGCGCGCGCGGCAAGGGCGACGGTTCGGGCAGCGCCGGGGATGGCGGCGGCGCGGCGGGGAGCGGCGGCGGGGCGGTCGCGCTCAAACTGATGACGGCGGCGGTGCTGGCCGCCTTCAGCACCGGTCCCTATGCCCTGCCCAACGGCGGCACGGTAACGGCCGGGCAAGGCAACGTCGCGACCTCCGGCTCGACCATGACGGTCTCCCAGCAAAGCCAGAACCTGTCGATGGACTGGCGCGCCTTCTCCATCGGGTCCGGCGAGACGGTGCGTTTCAACCAGCCCTCTGCCTCCGCCATCGCCCTGAACCGCGTGATCGGCAGCGACCCCTCCAGCATCTACGGCAACCTGTCGGCCAACGGCCAAGTGTTCCTGATCAATCCGAACGGCATCCTGTTCGGGCCGGGCTCGCAGGTGAACGTCGGCGGCCTGGTCGCCTCCACCCTGGATATCAGCAACACCAGCGACCCGGCCAACGGCAAGTACAAGTTCATCAGCAGCGCCAGCCGCCCCGCCGGCATCGTCAACCAGGGCACGATCACCGCCAACCCGGGCGGCTATGTCGCCCTGCTCGGCGGCCAAGTCAGCAACCAGGGGGTGATCTCGGCGCAACTGGGCAATGTGAGCCTGGCCGCCGGCCAGGCGATGACCCTGGACTTCAGCGGCACCAGGCTGCTGAACCTGAAGATCGACCAGGGCGCGCTCGGCGCCCTGGCCGAGAACAAGCAGCTGATCCAGGCCGATGGCGGCAGCGTGCTGATGACGGCGTATGCGCGCGATGCGCTGCTCGATACGGTGGTCAACAACACCGGCATCATCGAGGCGCGTACGCTGCAGAACCAGGGCGGCGTGATCAAGCTGCTGGGGGATTTCTCCGGCGGCACGGTGAACGTCGGCGGCAAGCTGGATGCTTCCGCCCCGAGCGGCGGGAACGGCGGTTTCATCGAGACCTCGGGGGCGCACGTGAAGGTGGCCGATAACACCACCATCACCACCAAGGCGGCCAACGGCACCACCGGCCAGTGGCTGATCGATCCGGAAGACTTCACCATCGCCGCCTCCGGCGGCGACATGACCGGTAGCGCGCTCGCCGCGCAACTGGCCGGCACCAACGTCACCATCCAGAGCGCCAACGGTACGGTTTCGGCCGGCGCCGGCAATGGCGACGTGAACGTGAACGACAGCGTCACCTGGAGCAGCACCTCCACCTTGAGCCTGCAGGCGAGCCGCGACATCAACATCAACGCGGCGGTCACCGGCAGCAGCGGCGGCCTGGCGCTCAATGCGGCCAGCAACATCAACGCCCCGGCCGCCGTCAGCGTCGGCACCTTCACCTTGCAGAACGGCAACTGGCGCCAGGTGGCCAGCACCCTGCCCGGCTTCACCGCCCTGGACTTCCGCCTCGCCGGCGGCACTTTCCTGCGCGCGCTCGGCGGCGACGGCTACGCCGCCACGCCCTACCAGCTCGCCGACATCTACGGCGTGCAGGGCATCGGCTCCAGCGGCATGCTGAACAGGAACTATGTGCTGGCGGGCGATGTCGATGCCAGCGGCACCGCCGCATGGAACAGCGGCGCCGGCTTCAACCCGATCGGCTCGGGCGCCTGGAACTCGAGTTCGTTCACCGGCACCCTGAACGGCCAGGGCCACGTCATCAGTGGTCTGACCATTATCAACAGCGGCATCGTCGGCCTGTTCAGAACGAACTACGGCGGCACGATCCAGAATCTCGGCCTGGCCGATGCGACCATCAGCGGCGGCGAAGCCGGCGCAATCGCGGGCAATAATCTGGGCCGGATCCGCAATGTCTACGCCACCAATGTCCAGGTATCCGGCAACAGTTCGGCAGGCGGCATCGTAGGGACCAACTACGCCTCCGTGGCAAACGCCTACTCCACCGGCACTGTCAACGGCTACTACGCCGGCGGCTTGGTGGGATGGCACGTGAACGGCGCGATCTCCGATGTCTGGTCCAGCGCCGTGGCCACCGGCCCTTATTCCGGCGGCCTGGTCGGTGAAGCGGAGGCCGGCAATGCATTGACCCGGGGATATTGGGACACCTCCCGTACCGCGGTCGGCATCGGCGCCAATTTGGGCGGCTACAACGTCACCGGCCTCTCCGGCACTAACGTCTATTCGCAGGCCAGCTACGCCAACCTGGACTTCACCAACACCTGGTGGCTGGCCGAAGGCAGCACCCGCCCCTTCCTGCGCATGGAAGCCAGCAACACCATCACCAACGCCCACCAGCTGCAGATGATGGGCATGAACCTGGCGGGCAATTACACGCTGGGCAGCAGCTTCGACATGACGAGCGCCCTTTCGCAGCCCAGCGACATGTGGACCGCGGCGGGCTTCAAGCCGGTAGGCGACAACACCACCAACTTCACCGGCAGCCTGGACGGGCGGGGTTACACCATCTCGGGCCTGTCCATCAACCGCCCGACCGAGAGCTACGTCGGCCTGTTCGGCTACATCGGCAGCGGCGCGACAGCGGGCAACCTGACCCTGAGCGGCGCCCAGGTATCGGGCTACTACTACGCGGGTGCGCTCGCCGGCGTGAACGACGGCACGGTCAACGGCGTCACCGGGGACGCGCTGAACCCCGGCTCCGTGCAAGGCACCTCCAATACCATCGGCGGCCTGGTCGGCTACAACACGGGCACGATCAGCGCTTCGTCCGCCTATGCCAGCGTGTCGGGCGCCATGCAGGTGGGCGGCCTGGTGGGCAACAACGTCGGCGTGATCCGCGATTCCAGCGCCGGCGGCGCGGCGATCGGCACCACGGCGGTCGGCGGCCTGGTCGGCTTCAACGGCGGCGCGGTGATCAACAGCCACGCCGGCGGCTCGGTCACCGGCGTGCACTGGGTGGGCGGCCTGGCGGGCGTCAACGCAAGCGCGGTAACGGTAACGGACTCCTACGCCACTGGCGCGGTCAACGGCATCAGCAGCGACTACGGCGTGGTCGGCGGCCTGATCGGCCAGAACATGGGCGAAGTCAATGGAACCTCCTACGCCACCGGCCCGGTCCGCAATAGCGCCTACGACGCCACCGGCGGCCTGATCGGCCGGAACGACGGTGTGATAGGCGGCAGCACCTACGCCAGCGGTTCGGTCAGCAACAGCAGCAGCGGCAATGCCGGCGGCCTGGTGGGCGTCAATTACGGCACCGTATCTTCCGCCTCGGCCAGCGGCGTGGTCAGCGGCAACAGCGGCGCCACCGGCGGCCTGGTGGGTACGAATTACGGGCTGGTGGAAGACTCTTCCGCCTCCGGCGCGGTGTCGGGCAACAGCGGCGGTACCGGCGGCCTGGTCGGTGACAACGGCGGCGGCACGGTGGCGCGCTCGAGCGCATCGGGCAGCGTGAGCGGCGTTTCCAACATCGGCGGCCTGGCGGGAAACAATAGCGGCAGCATCGTCGATTCCCATGCGACAGGCGCGGTCCAGGGAGCGTTCATCAATAGCGGCGGCCTGGTAGGCAACAACAGCGGCAGCATCAGCTCTTCCTACGCCACCGGCAACGTCCAGGGCGCGATCTCTACTGGCGGCCTGGTGGGCCAAGACGGCGGCAGCATCGACGGCAGCTACGCCACTGGCAACGTCAGCGGGTCCTCTTACGTGGGCGGGCTGGCGGGCTACCTTGCCGGCGGCTCGATCCTGAACTCCCATGCCGCCGGCACGGTCACGGGGTCGAGTACCGCAGGCGGCCTGGTCGGGCGGGTCGGCGGCTCCGGCCTGGTGCAGCAGTCGTACGCCACGGGCGCTGTCACCGGCGGCGATACTGCCGGCGGCCTGGTCGGCCGCCTGGACTTCGGCACCGTGGACGCTTCCTCCGCCAGCGGCGCGGTCAGCGGCACCACCAACGTGGGCGGCCTGGTGGGATTTGCCGCCAGCAACGGCAGCGTCATCACCAACTCCAGTGCCTCCGGCAACGTAGCCGGGACCACCTGGGTGGGCGGCCTGGTGGGCGACAACAGCGGCTCGGTCAGCGGTTCGTCGGCCACCGGCACGGTGACAGCCACCGGCTCCGGCGCGGGCGGCCTGGCGGGCATCAACGAGGCCGGCGCCTCGATCACCAATTCGTCCGCCAGCGGCGCGGTCAGCGGCGGCGGCAACACCGGCGGCCTGATCGGTCTCAACCAGGGGTCGATCAGCGGCTCCCATGCCAGCGGCACGGTAACGGCGTTCAACAATGTCGGCGGCCTGGTAGGCAACAATGACACCACCGGCACCATCACGGCCAATTCGTACGCCAGCGGCAACGTCAGCGGCGGCGGCACGGACACCGGCGGCCTGGTGGGCCGGAACAAGGGCCTGATCAGCGACGCCCATGCGACAGGCGCGGTTTCCGGCGGCGGCGAGACCGGCGGCCTGGCGGGCCGCAACGAAACCACCGGCACCATCATCAATTCGTACGCCGAGGGCGCGGTAGGCGGCATCTATTCCGTCGGCGGCCTGGCGGGCTACAACAACCAGGGCCTCATCAGCGGCTCGCACGCCATCGGCGCGGTCAGCGGCGCCGGCGCCTCCGTCGGCGGCCTGGTCGGGGAACAGAGCGCCGGCAGCAGCATCGACAGCAGCTACGCCAGCGGCGCGGTGACCGGCAACTTCCAGGTGGGCGGCCTGTTGGGCGTCAGCAGCGGCGCGATCACCAATTCCTACGCCACCGGCGCGGTGACCGGCGGCGAGAGAACCGGCGGCCTGGCCGGCCAGAACGATGGAACCCTCGTCAACACCACCGCCTACGGCAACGTCAGCGGTACCAGCAATGTGGGCGGCCTGGTGGGCTATGCCACTGGCGCAATCAGCGACTCCCGGGCCGAAGGCGCGGTCAGCAGCAGCGCGGCCGGCGCGCAGTACATCGGCGGGCTGGCGGGATACGCGGACGTCACCAGCGCGTTGACCAATGTGTCGGCCACCGGCTCGGTCACGGGCGCCGCGGATAGCCAGTATGTCGGCGGCCTGGCGGGCTGGACCGGTAACACGGTGAGCGGGGCCTCCGCTTCCGGCGCGGTGAGCGGTGGCCGCTACGTCGGCGGCCTGGTCGGCGACAACCACGGCACTGTCGAGAACTCGCACGCGAGCGGCAATGTCACGGGCGGCAGTTACGTCGGCGGGCTGGTGGGGGTCGTGGAAGGCAATGTCACTGCCTCGTACGCCACCGGCAATGTCAGCGCCAGCGGCGATATGGCAGGCGGGCTGGCCGGCTATGCCTACGAGTCGATCACCAACAGCTACGCCAGCGGCAACGTCAGCGGCACCAATAACGTAGGCGGCCTGGTGGGCTACAACAACTCGTATATGGACAATGTCCATGCCAGCGGGTCGGTCACCGGAGTTGCTAACGTGGGCGGCCTGGCAGGGACCAGTTTCTCCGTCACCAACGCCTACGCCACCGGCGACGTGACTGGCATGGGCGATTCAGTCGGCGGCCTGGCGGGCTACAGCGTCCACATTTCCAATTCCTACGCGACGGGTAACATCTACGGCAATCTCAGCAGCTATATCGGCGGCCTGTCGGGAAATAGCGGCGGCAGCATTTCCGGTTCCTACGCGACCGGCAACGTGTCCGTCGGCGGCGGCTATTACGCCGGCGGCCTGGTGGGATATAGCAGCGGCGGCATTTCCGCTTCCTACGCAACCGGCGCGGTGCAGGGCTACAACGATGTGGGCGGCCTGGCAGGGTATAGCAGCGGCAGCATTTCCGCTTCCTACGCAACCGGCAACGTGGTCGCCGGCGGCGACTACGCGGGCGGCCTGGTGGGCTACAACTCCGGCGCCATTTCCGGCACCTACGCCAGCGGCTCGGTGCAGGGCGTGAACGATGTGGGCGGCCTGGCAGGGTTCAACAATTACCCCGCGACGCTGAGCAGTTCCTACGCGACCGGCTCCGTCAGCGGCAGCCAGTTTGTCGGCGGGCTGCTGGGCGCGGCCGGCGGCGGCGGCGTGACCAATGTCTATGCCACCGGCTCGGTCACGGGCACCGACTTCGTCGGCGGCCTGGTCGGCGCGGCCATCAATGGAACGATAGACAGCGCCTGGTCCAGCGGCGCCGTCACCGGCAACGCCGATACCGGCGGCTTCGCCGGCATGAACGGCGGCTCCATCTACAACAGCTACTGGGACGTCACCACCAGTGGCCAGTCGACGGGCATCGGCACCAATCTCGCCCCGGTGGGCCTGACTGGCCTGACCGGCTCCGGCGCGTACGCGCAGTCCAGCTACGCGGGCTTCGACTTCGGCAATACATGGTGGATGAGCGACGGCGCCACCCGGCCATTCCTGCAAAGCGAGCGCAGCAACGTCATCACCAACGCCCACCAGCTGCAGCTGATGGGCATGGACCTGACGGCTAACTACGTGGTGGCCAATAACATCGACCTGTCGGCGGCGCTGTCGCAGGTGGGCGGCATGTGGAATACGGCGGCGGGCTTCGGGCCGGTGGGCAATGACACGTCGCGCTTTACCGGCAGCCTGGACGGGCAGGGCTACACGATCAGCAACCTGAAGATCGTCGGCGGCGACAACACCGGCCTGTTCGGCGTGATCGGCGCCGGCGGCGCGGTGAGCAATCTCGCGCTCGCGGGCGGCAGCGTGCAGGGCGGCAGCAAGACGGGCGCGCTGGCGGGCACCAACTGGGGCACGGTGGACCAGGTGTCGTCCAGCGTGTTCGTGCAGGGCTCGAACAATGTGGGCGGCCTGGTGGGCGTGAACGAAGGCACGGTGAGCAATTCCTCGGCCAGCGGTTCGATGCTGGTTGGCTACAGCGCCGGCGGCCTGGTCGGCCTGAACCGCGGCACGGTGACGCAGTCGTACGCCAGCGGCAATGTCGAGGGGGCCTTCGGATGGACCACCTACCTGGGCGGCCTGGTGGGCTACAACGAAAACGGCAGCATCGACAATTCCTACGCGACCGGCAATGTCACCGGCCAGCAGGTCATCGGCGGCCTGGTGGGCGTCAACCAGGACGGCCAGGTAATCTCTTCGCACGCCTCCGGCACGGTGATCGCCTTCGTCGGCACGGCGGGCGGCCTGGTGGGCAGCAGCGGCGGCACGATCCTCGACTCTTACTCGACCAGCACGATACTGGGCGGGAGCTTCACCGGCGGCCTGGTGGGGGCCGGCGGCGGCCTGATCAGCAATTCCTACGCGACCGGCTCGGTCACCGGCAGCAACTACGTCGGCGGCCTGGTCGGCTACGGCTACGGCAACCTCACCGTGACCGGCTCGCATGCGACCGGCGCGGTCGGCGGCGGCGGCGACGCGGTCGGCGGCCTGCTGGGCTACAACGACGGCAACGTGAATACCTCGTATGCCACCGGCTCGGTCAGCGGCGCGGCCAGCGGCAATTTCTCCACCGGCGGCCTGGCCGGCTTCAACCAAGGCACGATCGACGATGTCTACGCCACCGGCGCGGTGACCGGCAGCGGCTGGACCGGCGGCCTGGTGGGCCACAACACGGGCACCGTGAGCCGGGCTTCCGCCAGCGGTGACGTCACCGATACCATCGGCAACTTTACCGGCATTCCCATCGGCGCCGGCGGCCTGGTGGGATTGAACGCCGATGGGGGCCTGATCATGGCGTCCAGCGCGGCGGGCGGGGTGCAGGGCAATAAGTACACGGGCGGCCTGGTGGGCTACAACCTGGGCACCATCATCAGCTCCACCTCCAGCGGCCCGGTGAGCGGCGCCCAGACCATGGGCGGGCTGGTGGGCCTCAACCTCGGCGGGACCGTCAGCAATTCCTTCTACGACATCGACAATGTCAACATCAATGGCGGCCACTACGTCACCCTGGGCGGCCTGTATCACGGCCAGTACGCCGCCTGGCTGCCGACCAGGTCGTTGTCGATCGACGGCTACTTGAGCCACGACAGCAGCGGCAACTACCTGATCGGCAATGTCCAGAACCTGAAGGACCTGCTGGCCTTCTCCGACAACAGCACCTACAGCTTCAAGCTGACCGCCGACCTGGACCTCTCGTCCACGCCGGGACTGTGGATCCCCGTCTTCTACGGCACGCGCTTTGATGGCGGCGGCCATACGATCAGCAACCTGTCGGTAGCCCAGCCCTTCACCAGCCAGGTCGGCCTGTTCGGCGTGATCGGCAATTACGACAGTTCGCCCTCGCCCACCACGGTCGCCAACCTGGGCGTGGTGAACGCCAGCGTCAGCGGCGCCGCCAACTACCTCCCCTACATGGACTTGGCGACCGCCGGCGGCCTGGCGGGCATCAACAACGGCACCATCGTCAACTCCTATGCGCAGGCCGCGGTCTCGACCATCTACCGGGCCGGCGGCCTGGTGGGGATGAATTTCGGCGTGGTCGACAGTTCGCACGCCAGCGGCAACGTCACCGCCATCGCCGCCGCGGGCGGCCTGGTGGGCGAAAACTTCAGCGCGAGCAGCACCATCATCAACTCCTACGCGAGCAGCACGGTCTCCGGCGGCTCCGCCGCGGGCATCACGCCCTACAACGCCGGCACCATCATCGACTCGTACGTCGCCGGCGGCTCGGTCAGCGGCGGCGGCCTGGCCGGCGGGCTGGTGAGTTCCAACCCCTTCGACCAGGGCACCGTGGTCAATTCGCACTACGACATCGACAACGTGACCGTCAACGGCGGCCACTACATCGACCGCGGCGGCCTGTACCACTCGCAATTCGCCAACTGGGTGCCGGCGAGGTCGCTGTCGGTCACGGACTACTACAGCCTTGATGCCGGCGGCAGTTACCTGATCGGCAATGTCCAGGGCATGAAGGACCTGCTGGGCTTCGCCGACACCGGCGGCACCTACAGCTTCAAGCTGACCGCCGACCTGGACCTCTCGTCCGTCCCGGGCCTGTGGATTCCCAGCCTCAACGTCGCGCGCTTTGACGGCGCCGGCCACACCATCAGCAACGTCGCGCCCGACACGCTCGGCGCCCGCAGCGTCGGCCTGTTCGGCACGATAGGCGCGGGCAGCACGGTCGCCGGCCTGGGCGTGAACGGCAGCGTGAGCACGACGAGCGCGGAAATCGGCCTGCTGGCCGGCACCAACAACGGCACCATCACCGGCGCCTATGCGGCGGGCACGGTTTACAGCACGGTCGGGACGGCGGGCGGGCTGGTGGGCAGGAACAACGGCACCATCCTCAGCTCGGCTTCCGAAGCGACGGTCAGCGGCTACTATGTCGGCGGGCTGGTCGGCGCCAACAACGGCGTGATCCGCGATGCCTACGCCACCGGCAGCGTCAGCGGCTACTATGCAGGCGGGCTGGTCGGCAGCAGCGTGGGCGGCACCATCTCCAACGTCTATGCGACCGGCCCCGTCACGGGCATCATTTTCGCCGACGGCCTGTTGGGCGCCGGCAACGGAACGCTCTTCAGCTCGGCCTATTGGGATTCCGGCACCACCGGCCAGGCGAGCGCGGTCCCGGGCGCCACGGATGTGGCCGGCAGCGCTTTCACCCAGTCCACCTACAGCGGCTTTGACTTCGGCAATACCTGGTGGATGGCCGACGGCGGCACGCGCCCGTTCCTGCGCAATGAGTGGCGCAGCACCATCACCAATGCGCGCCAGCTGCAGCTCATCGGCATGAACCTGTCGGCGAACTACGTGCTGGCGAACAATATCGACCTCTCCGCGGCGCTGTCGCAGGCCGGCGGCATGTGGGGCGCGGCGGGGTTCTCACCGCTGGGCAACAGCAGCTCGATCTTCTCCGGCAGCCTGGACGGGCAGAACCACACGATCAGCGGCCTGACCATCGACCGCCCGAACGAAAACTTCGTCGGCCTGTTCGGCAACGCCTCCGGCTCGATCAGCAACCTCGAGCTGAAGGACGCGAACGTGACGGGCCAGATCTACACCGCCGGCCTGGCGGGTGTGAGCTATGGCTGGATCAACAATGTGGCCGTGACCGGCAACAGCTCGGTCACGGGCACTACTGCCGTCGGCGGCCTGGTCGGTCTCAATTTTGGCCACATCGCGGACAGCCACGCCACCGCCAGCGTCAGCGGCGGCGACCTGGTGGGTGGCCTGGTGGGCTCCCAGAACATCGCCTCCATCGAACGCAGCTACTCGGCCGGCAGCGTCAGCGCCAGCGGCGGCGGCGCCGGCGGCCTGATCGGCTCCATGCTGTATGGCACCATCGACAACAGCTACAGCCAGTCCACGGTGAGCGCCGGCGGCAACAACGTCGGCGGCTTGGTGGGCGCGGCGCAGGACGGTTCCACCATCAACGGCAGCTACGCGACCGGGGCGGTGACCGGCGGCGGCGACTACACCGGTGGCCTGGTGGGCAGCCTCAATAACGGCAACATCACCAACAGCAACGCCAGCGGCAATGTCACCGGCTCCAACTGGTACAACGGTGGCCTGGTCGGCCAGGCAACCGGCAACAGCCGGATCGCCGCCAGCACCGCCTCCGGCGCGGTGACCGGCAATGCCTATACCGGGGGCCTGGTGGGTTTTAACGACACCGGCGGCACCATCGCCGCGACCTTTGCGAGCGGCGCGGTCTACGGCGGCGACTACACCGGCGGCCTGGTCGGCAAGAACTCCGGCACCATCATTGCCGGCTACGCGACCGGCCCGGTCAGCGGCGCCACGCTGGTCGGCGGCCTGATCGGCCTGAACGACACCGGCAGCACCATCACCGGCAGCTACGCGAACGGCACGGTCCACGGCGCCGATTACGCGGGCGGCCTGGCGGGCAAGAACTCCGGCACCATCGCAGGCAGCAGCGCGACCGGTTCGGTCAGCGGCAATACGCTGATCGGCGGCCTGGTGGGCTATAACGAAGGCGGCATCAGCAACAGCTACGCCACCGGCAATGTCTCCGGCACTGCGTATGTCGGCGGGCTGGTGGGCCTCAACGCCGCCGCGCTTGACAACGTGCACGCGACCGGCGCGGTCAGCGCCTCCGGGCAGAGCGCCGGCGGCCTGATCGGCGAGAACTACGCCAACGTCAGCAATGCCTATGCGACCGGCGCGGTTTCCGGCCCCTACAATACGGGCGGCCTGGCCGGTTACAACAGCGGCACCATCGTCAATGCGTACGCCAGCGGCGCGGTCACGGGGGACCTCTACACCGGCGGCCTGGTCGGCCGGAACGCCACTACGGGCTCCATCAACACCGCCTATGCGACCGGCGCGGTGACGGCGACGAACGACAATACCGGCGGCCTGGTCGGCTACAACGTAGGCGCGATCAGCAACGCCTTTGCCAGCGGTGCGGTGGGCGGGCACGGCTATGCGGGCGGCCTGGTCGGCTACAACCTCGGCAGCGTCGGCACCTCGTTTGCCACCGGCGCCGTCGTGGTGGGCTACTCCGAGTCCGGCGGGCTGGTGGGGTACAACGCCGGCAGCGGCACCATCAGCGAGTCCTACGCCACCGGTTCGGCGTCGGGCGCAGGCGCCGTGGGCGGGCTGGTGGGCCTCAACGACGGCAGCATCCTCAATTCCTACGCCACCGGCGCCGCAACGGGCACGTCCCGTATCGGCGGGCTGGTGGGTGCCAACGGCGGCAGCATCACAAATACCTACGCGACCGGCGCGGCGGCAGGTGATCCGGCTTCCACCGGCGGCCTGGTCGGCGAAAATACCGGGACCATCACGCAAAGCTTCTGGAACAGCGACAACAATACGCAGGGCTACGGCGTTGCGGGTACCCTGAACGGCGTACTCGGCGCCAGCCTGGCGCAGCTCCAGGAAGCGTCCACCGGCACCTTCTACAGCACCAACGCGAGCGGCTGGGATTTCGTGGGCACCTGGTACGCCTTCGGCGGCGGCATGACCCCGGTGCTGGCGGCCAGCCCCTTCGTACTCAGGACCACCGTGGCGGACGCGCAGAAGACCTACGGCGACGCGCTGCCGGCACTGGGCACGCTCACCTATACCGGCAACTTCTGGGGCGCTGATACCGCCGCGCTGATCAGCGGCGCGGTCCTTGCCACCAACGCCACCGCCGCCAGCAACGCCGGCAGCTACACCTGGAGCGCGAGCGGCGCGGCGGGCACCAGCAGCACCGGCCAGGCCTACACCATCGTCTATGTGCCCGGCACCTTGACGATCAACCGGGCCAACCTGACGGTGACTGCCGATGCGCAGACCAAGACCTACGGCCAGGTCGACCCGACCCTGAGCTACCTCTACAGCGGCCTGACCAACGGCGATACCGCCGCGGTCTTTACCGGCGGCCTGTCGCGGGCGGCGGGCGAGAACGTGGGCAGCTACGGCATCGGCCAGAACACCCTGTCGGCCGGCGGCAACTACACCATCAGCTACACCGGCAACAGCCTGGGCATCACCCCGGCCACCCTGACGGTGAACGCCGATGCGCAGACCAAGGTCTACGGCACGGCCGACCCGACCCTGAGCTACAACATCAGCGGCCTGGTCAACGCCACCATCAACGGGGTCACCATCAACGACACCGCCGGCAGCGTGCTCACCGGCGGCCAGACCCGCAGCGCGGGC
>Ga0307511_10001191_pt1 | contig 27586 bp, 26 predicted proteins | sample 13_EM_MG_FD_200266 | JGI IMG/M metagenome (GOLD analysis project Ga0307511, IMG submission 200266) | Populus trichocarpa ectomycorrhiza microbial communities from riparian zone in the Pacific Northwest, United States - 13_EM | ecosystem: Host-associated > Plants > Roots > Unclassified | place...
CCTGCTCCAACATGATGATTTCGTCAGCCTCTACTTCAGCCTGCTTAGATTCTTGCCCTTCTTCTTTCCCGTTTTCTCCCAGTATTCTGACATCTGTCTTTTCAGCTCCTCCCACCTCACCCTCTCCATTTTCTTCCAGAATTTCAGTATCTTTCTTTCCATCCTCCCCTGATCCCACCTCCGTCACTTCAGCTACCTCTTTCTGTCCCCCCCCAGCCTCCATATTGATCCCCTCCTGCTGCACCAATTCTCCTTTCCCTTCATCCTCCACTTGTTTCATAACTAGCTCCAGATTCGCCAGATTCGCCAACCAGACGGCTTCCTCGGCATCCCTCGTCTTTTCCATATTTCGCTTTTCCTTCGCTTTTATCGCTTTAGCCCGTGCTCTCTCCTGATCATAAAAGCCAGGCAAACTCGGCTTTATCGTCTGTGAGCGGGCACCACAGCCCGGACATATCGGTGGTATTCGAATTGTCCATTGGAGTGGATCTAGAGGTTTGGGCGGTAAGGAAGCTGGGGTACTGCTGGGTGCATAGCCAATGTCGGAAGGAGGAGATTGAAGAAGACGGAGAGCAGTCGTTGAGAGAGGCCGGGAGATGTGATTTCGTAGAGGTAAGGAAGGTGAGATGAAATTGGGGCGGGGATTCGCTCGTAGCACCAGAGTTCTATGGGGTATTGAGAAGCGTGTGGTTCGAGGGATGAGGAGGGCCCGGCGCAGTAATGGTGGTACCATCATGGCAAAAATGTCGTATTAATATTTGCAATCCTCTGCGAAAAAGAAACAAAGAATTAAGTTATTGCGACTGGGATTTTCATGTTCCTGCAGCTTAAGCTCTTTCGCAAGTTGGGCTCAACGATTGTAACTCTTGGCAGGTAGCCAATCCGCCAACCAGAACTTCCAACACCAACACCTCGACAGACGTACGACTATTCGACGCAATGGCTCCTTCTGCCCCCCTCACGCCTCTCTCCCCATCCGAACTTGCCTACCTCACTGCATCTCTCATCCTAACCCCCCCAATCCGCCCCGACTCCCGGACATCAACCCAATTCCGTCCACTCATCGCCGAACTCGACATCCTCCCCTCCTGCAATGGATCCGCTAGGATGGTCTGGGCCGATGGTGCTGAATGTGTTGCCGGGATTAAAGCCGAAGTTGCGCGCACAGAAGACGTCTTCGGGGTGCCGACTGAGGTTGCTGAGGAGTTTGAACTTGGAGCTGCCGGAGGTGGGGATACTACGACCAGAAGTGTAGTGAACCGGAGAAGCTGGGTTGAGGTGGGGGTGGATGTACAAGGCTTGAGGGATGATGATGCCTTAAACGTGTTTCTGGCGGGAGTGGTGCAGGAGGGGTTGTTTGCGGGGAATGAAGGGGGATTGACGAGTCAGCTTAAAATAAACGACCGGTTTCACTGGAAGCTTTACATTGATGTATGTGATCCCCACCGCTCGATCAGAGCCTTCTCAATATTGTACCCATGAATTTATTGCTAACTCTTTTTTTTTAAGATACTTCTAATTACCCCCCCTCCCACCTCGCCTTCCCTCTCGACCACCCACCCCCTCACCCTCCTCTCCCTCACCACTCACCTCTCTCTCCGGTCCACACTCCTCCCCTTCCCCACCTCCCAAGGCAACGAGGACCCCATCTTCAGCGACGACTGGGACCTCGCTACCCCCCTCTACCCACCTGAACTCACCTCTCTCCTACCGCCAATCTCACTCCTCGTCATGACCATTGGTCCAAATGTCCTTCTTGACCCATCAAGAGACGAATTATCTGTTGCAGAGGGTGTATGGGCCGTATCGCTCCTTCCAGCAACAGAGAACAAGAGTAGACCAAGGGTCGTTGGGGTCAGGACACTGGAAACTATTCCAGTGCCGATTGAGGATAAGACTGTTGGGGCAAGAGGGGGTGGGGGGTGGGAGGGAGGTGTTGTGGGAGGGAGGGGAGGGGTGTCGAGAGAGACTGTGAGGAGAGTGATCAAGATTGTTGGTTGTGTAGCAGGGGAGGTGTGGGAAGCGCTAGATGGGGTGGTAAAGGTGGAGAGGGAGAAGCAGCGGGATTAGATAATAACTATCCAACGCGGTGGAAGCGTACTTCCACTACCTATATCGAGAACTTGCCGCGACTGAAGGGTAGAACGAGATGACAGAGATCGGGTTCTTTCGGTTTTCTTTTTCGTTTTTCTTCTAGCATATGGGATATTGGGGTCTATCACGAATCTCCTTTGTTACTCTATTCGCGCGGGGCGGCAGATTAACCTGCTAATCCTTGAATCTACTCTGGTTTCTGGGTAGCTTGGCACACGAGTACTGAGTATTTAAAATTAAAATAAATAAATTAAAAAAAGAGTGATTATCAACCTCCAACACCACCAGTGGCATGATTGAGACTACATCACCCATTCAGGAATGCATATACTGTGCCTAGGAGTCTTTATATTTCTTTCCTAGCTTCCTGATGGGGCACGACTTTCAGCTTCTGGGGCAAGCTCAGGGTAACTGGTGGGTGCTCGAAAATTTTGAACGAGTTCTTTAAGGAGAAAGTGCACGAAGCTGCTATATTCATTAGTTGAAAAATTAAGCCTGTAGTTTTAGAAATACAAACTCCAGATCACTACGGTACTGAGGCGCATGGAATAGGCGCCCATGGCAGCACTTGAGTCTGCGTCAAGGTGAAGGGGTTGTGTAAATAACATCTCACTCGGTATTTTGAGAGTTCAGGGTAATTTCTATCTGTACGGGTCCACGTGATTATGGCCACGAGAGCGACTTGGTATTATTTGTTTGGTGTCCGTTCTTATTCGTGAGATATTATACCAATGAGAGTAGGTACTTGTTGCTTCTCCACGGTTTTTAGAAATTTTTCCCAAAGCTACAAAACTCTGCGCTTGTGGACTATGCGGGAGTTGGCAGCAAGTCCTGCCAAGCCCCTACATCAGTAAACTCAGAGCTCTCAGTGAGGTATTCCTACTAAGCTCATTCGGAAGTGGTTATGGGAGGAATTGCTGAACCTTCGATTGCACCTTCTGATGCGGGCTTCTTCTGAAAAAGTGACTGAAACTCGGTTGCTCTAGCAATACTCCCTGTGTAAGGTGTGGCAGTAAAACTCTGTGAAGGAGAAAAGCTCAACGAAGATAGCCCACCAGGAATCTACAGGAATTTATGCCTAACTTACCTCATGGGATAACTAGTCACTGATACAGCCAATAGCACGGCTAAACTGGGGATTCCGCCTGAAGGTGATGGTTTATAATGAGGAATCGGAGAAGAGAAGATAGCACTAAAATCTATACGCTTCTAGCCTCGAATCATCTTGGAGCCAATACCACTACGCCAAGGTGCACTTGGTGTAGGTGATGTAAACATTCCTCGCGTTGGGCTTTCCATACTCCATCTCCGGCTCCGGCTCCACCAGCTAGCAAAACATAATTCTTAATCAGGCTCCTTACGGTGTCCCTAGTCTGGTTGCACCGGTATCCTTTCTCTATTGCTCCTCCTCCTCCGCTAGGGAATTCTCCATTCTACCATTCCTTGATTGCTCGTTTGAGGGTAACCATACTAGCTTGCAGTAAGGTTTAGGGGTCACCTGGGAGCGAGCTCGAGAGCCAATGGTAGGGTCGCCGTCCGAACTTGAATACGAACTGGTGAGGGGTCGCCCGTGGGGGCACTTACCGAATCTTGTTTCGTTGGAATTGTCATAGGTGTATATTGGCCAGCCGGTCGACTTCGAGACGAAGACGGGGGGTGCCGGAGGAAGTGGAGGTTAACTACCTACCACTGTGGGACTGTCACGAACCCCAATACCACAACAGCTGCAATTCTAGATCTATAAAGATTAATACTTTACGCATACCAATTGACCGACGAAACCTTGCAAGGATACATATTATCGAGCATTACTTACTTCCCTTCCCAGACCTTCCCCGCCTCCTCCGAATAATGCCCTAAATCCCCTCTTATGTCCTGCCACTGGGTCAGTCTTGTAACTACATCCAGTATAGTAGTGCAAAGCAAGGTATTTCACCTTAAGAACCTGTAAGAATAATACATGTGCCACCCCCGGGGGATATTTGACCGAAAATCTTTTTATACATCCTTAGATAATCCTACGGCTTGGAACCCTGTTTAATCATCTTGATCTTATGTACATTGTGTAAGATTACGAGGTTATGAACGGAGGAATTGTGAGAGATATATTTAACTGCGGAGCTATCTTAGATATCGCTATAGCTTGAATGCTACGGTCCTAGTGCTCTGTCCTCCTTCATCTCGCCAGCGGATTCCGTCCCTTATATCCTTTCTGCCCAAATTCAAACTTGCCAAATTGGATATCCCGGTTCCTATCCGCATACTGCCCACATAATTCAAAGCTGCCGTTTCTTGCCCATGATCGACGTTGTTGTCTTTTACCGGCCGAGAGTATTTCCTACACATTGACTAGCAGGTGACACTAGTTTTCCTAATGCAGTCCACCGAGCATCCGAGCATGCGCTTATCCCGGATGCACAATCACAAGTATGACTGTACCCTCCACAGCCTTGCTTTCCCAGATAACGTAACTACCGCAGGTATATTGATCGCCCCTGCGATACGGCACAATAGTATTCTGGCCGGGTTGCTGATACAGATGGTGGAGGGTATGCCCCAGGATTGTAAAACATACACTGCCTGGTGCGAACGAAGGTTCGCCTAGTGCTCTAGTTTCCTTCCAACCCATGAATCTAGCCTAGGTGATATCTCTGCAGGCGGCGAGTTTTCGGTCACCTTCAAAATCGAAGGCCATCCGGTCCCAATGTAGCTGCAACAATCTTTTTAGTCTTTTTGGATACAACAGCCAACAGTTCTCCTGACAACCACACCCCCCTTTACCCCTGATGAGCCCTCTATACTCGAGATGCACAATTATTATTTCCCTATTGCAGCATACAACAATATATGCCTATCTCCATCTTCAGCCTGTCCAACCCTAAAAAGGCTGCCGGAAGTCAAAACAGTCTCCTAGCAACTTTAACCGACCTCTAGCAAAGTGAAAATTGCCGCAGTGTATTCCTCTTGCTGGTGGTGTTAAGTCTGGGTTCCTGCGCAAGCCAAATGAGGGAGTGTGTTCCAAAAAGACAATGTTGGTAGGACGATAAGCATAGCCAGGTTTTTCAAAGATGGTCCTCTTGAGTCTAACTTTCGACTCTCTCCTTACTCCGTCTTTTAAAGTCAGCTTCTGCTAATATCTAACTCAATCGAATTTGAGTACCTACTTACCGTATATATCATAGTTTTGTTTCCAACTCCACGTTCCAAAGTGAGAAAGCAGAAGGAGACCAGGAGAATGTCGCTGTAGTTGCCTCTGACTGGTCTTAAGCTATATGCGAGCACTGACTTCAAAACATAAGAGAGACCGAAAAATAAATAGCAGAATAGCCGAGTAGAAATTAAGATCAAGCAGACATTGCATAATAGAATGCAGCTACAAACTTGAACCCAAGCCAATGTAGTCTAGCGAGCAAGCCTCTCGTGCCATTATTGTTGTCGTCGTGCATGTTGTCATAATCGTCGCTGTTCTCGTGGTCGTCGTGATCGTAGTCGCCATTCTCCTTGTGATCGTTTCTCGTCCTTGTCTTCGTCCTTGCCTTCCTTGTTATTGTAGTCTTCGTCGCCAGACCCATTAGAGTGAAGTATATAAGAGTTTGATTTTATCTGTCGATATCTCCTTCTTCAGGCTATAGCCATAGGATTGCTCCCCCTCGTATGAAGTCTCGAGAGTGATACCGATTTCGGGGGTTATAGGCTGTGTTGGAGGTGATGAAGCAGGTGAAAGTCCATGGTTGGTGAAAGATTAGATTCTTTGGTCCGGGGGTCTTCGGTGCCGGGCCGCTAGACTAGATAAGTAAGGGTGATGCAATCAGAGAAGTCTTGGTAGTCTCGGCACCCGACCCTGGAGCAACCAGGACCTACACTGGAACTACATCTGTATGCAAGGTCTTTTGCGATGAAGTTCAGCACCTTGACATTGGTGCACAGGCTGCGTCTTTTCGAGGGAACTTCAATTTTGTAAATATCACTTCCATGAATAAACAAGTTATATATCTCCTACAGTATGTTGGGATGGACGCTGGCACATGGTATGATGGGATGGATGGGACGATATGTGAACAACATGTGTGTATATAGGAAATCATGTATATATACCACTGGATAACCCAGTAGTGAGAGAAAATACCCATCCATCAATGTACTCGATTTCCCTACATAGCACATTATCAATATTATCATAACACGCTAAATGCCATTCGGCCTGCCTCAAGGAGGAGCCTAGGACTGGCCATAATCTGGCTAGACTGGCCACGGTGATAACTTGAAATGATTGAAAATTATGGCAGCTGTGTAATGGAAAAAAACACTGACCTATCTGTAGAAGGAAAAGAAAATAAACTGGAGTGGAGCTACGAACAAAAGGGTTCCCTCCGCCCTGCCGAAGTCAGGTGGAGGTAGGTCCCTTGCCAGTTGTCGCCCACGGGAGAGGCAACTGGTTAAATCCCCACGTCTAAGGTGGGGATCGAACCCTGGACTATTTTTTACTGAACCGCCCCCCCCATGGTAAACAGAACTCGGAGACCGAGACCATTGCGCCATGGGGGGTTTGGTGATTGATAGAGTATGGGTGGGTTTATAAAGGGACTGTGCCCCCAGTCTTGCCTTGTGATCTAGTGGAGGATAGATCTAAGTAAGTGAATGGAATCTACACCAAGCCACTGAAAATCCTCCACCTCTGACAAACCTTCAGCAGCAAGTACAGGGCACGAAACTTGACAAAACCAATCCTCTATTGCTCTCGCACTAGGGTCCCTGGATACTTGACGGCCAAAACTGGCCTCGTGTATACTCCGCCAAACGTGAGTAAACAAACACTCAGATCCGTCATACTAAGATCCCCCCCTTGCTTTCGGGCAGGATCAAGAGTCTGAATATAGGATGTAGGGTGGAGCTGGATGGCTTTAAGGATACCATTGTTCCATCCCTTTTCTCCTCGTTCAGCGCCTTTTAACCCTCTCTGCCCACCCCGCCGCTGTCCATCTGAATAGAAGGCCCTCCAGGAGCGAGAATGCGCTATACTAGCTGCTGAACTTGACCGCACTGGACTTTATCATGCCGGCAAGGAACTCAATATCCTTGAGTACAAGAAAGAAAGCCCGGGCCAGAGCTCGAATTGCAGACGTTGGCATTCCCCGCCCTGAGAATGTTAATGTGGAAGAAGAATGTTGCAGTTAAGAGCTCTATTTTACCAGCGACCCAATGGGCAAGGTGGAAGTCAAAGTTGGGGGGAGTATGTAGTATGTGTAATGTCTTGCCTGACCACAACTGAGACCAGATCTTTCACACCTTTGTAAAGTTCAGCTACGGCACCTCTTGGAAGTATTTAGAAACTTTCATATTTAACCTTCTAAGGATGTAGTGAGTGAACTCACCGGCCTCTAAATACTATTCGTTTATTTTGGGGGGGGGACAATCAGTACTCGAATTTGAACTCGAACTCGTATTTAAGCTATCTAGATTATGGCGAGGCACGATATCCGAATTGCCTCAAAGGCTTCGATTATACCAGGACTGGCCATAGTGATAATGAACGGATAATTAATGAACTGGGGTGACGAAGGACACTGGCCATCGTATTATGAAATTATGGAATGGATTCATTTGGGGTCTGCTGATCGGATTACCATATCTCCCCTCTCATGGAAATGAGTTTATAATGGGGAGATCGTTCTTCCTGCTAACGACCATCTCTATCTTCGCCCCTACCCTCATATCTATGCCTACTCACAAGCCCTCTATAAATTTTATCCCTATGATTACACTGAGCGATGCCACGAGCCTGGTGATGCTGAAGTCGCATCTGGTACCTGGTATAAGGAAGTAATATAGTATTCCTCATCCCATCCCAACCAGTCTAAATTACAATATGTGACTACAAATTATATAGTACAAACCCGTACCCAAAACTAACAATACCTATACTTAATATACAAGAGGTTGTTCAACATTGAGCGAAGAAAATTAGAGCGCAGAAATCTACTATGAAAGATGTCCTCAGGGCCAGCCCGGTATGTAAGTATAATAATAAAATTGAGAACTAATCCAGTGTCCGAAGTGTTAGCCTTAACTCACTTAACAGAACAAAAATATTTATACTCACCTAAGCAAATTCCAGCCAACTTGATACGCTCAGCCTTTCAGCTGTCCTCAGTTCGTGAATACCCCTTAGTCTGTCGAGTTTTTCATTTACCGATATGACATTCAATTGTTGATCCGACTCAACTCTCTCCGCGTCAGGTACTCCAATTGTAACTTGGGCTTCAATGGTCCCAGCCGCGAACTGTGTGTCTGCCTTTTCAAGTATGCTTGATGGAGCCTTATAAGAGATGAAGTATACCGTCACCATGGCCCCTAGAATAACTAAAAGGCAAATTCAAGTTAGTACCTAAGTACCTTTCCGGTAGAAAGAGGATGTGGCGGGAAACGAGAGACCTGCCATCAAGCACCCAGAATATGTTTCCTATGATTGTGTACGTATTTATTCCTAGTACTGAACCAACTATATTTAGGCTCGCGGCGGCGATTGCTGTAAACGTTCCCAGGATGAGCACTATAATGTGCTTCCTAGCAAATATTGCCTGTAAACAACACAGATCAGAAGATTGCAGAAAACACGAAGGGCTTGTGCTAGTACACATGTTTGAGTAGCATTGGGGGAACCTATCAGGTCTTTGCTTGTGAGTTTGAAAGGCATTTTGATTTTGAGGAATCCTTTGCACCGTAGGTCATACAGGCTGTTAAATTAGAGTGTTCATACATTCTCTGATTTGGGTGTCTTGCCTTTGAAAGGTGAGGTGATGAGAGTTATTGCAGCAAACTAACACATAGAAAGATCAGGTCAGTCTCGCTCCGGGTCAGTTACATAACTAGTAACGAGCTTCACAGTCGGAATGTGTGTTCAGTTCCGTTCAGTGGATTGGCCGAACGATGTCCAATGGGCCGATATTGACAGATCGTTCGTATCGTTCACCAATTGCGCACAGACCGAGCAGTTCACCAATCTATAGGTAGTTAGCATATTGCTGAATCGTTCAGGTTCATACAAATGAACTGTCAATCAGTAATAACCAATACGGTATATTTTATTACCACCTGAAGTAAGAATACAGTATGGTGCCAACCAGACTAAGAATACAGGGCCTATATTGCAACCATACTCAGTACCTAGACTAACAAAGCACGTCAGTTGCTTCAGAAATCTTGAGACTCTGGTTACCTTGTATTTAGCCTCGTGCCAAATAAAAGGAGGTAACGAGGCTCCGCTCTGGTTTAATATCAGACAAATAAACCAGATCTCATTCATAACCCACAATATGGTTATAACAAACCCGAGAAGTGGCTCATAAATTGTATTCGATCGCCATATTTCTAGTTCTTTTCGACCCAGCGCTAGCAAACCAGACTATGAAGAGGCGGGATTTACACTTTCTCGAGCCACATCTAAACCACATGGAGAGTGTAAACAGACAGTTCGTATGGATCCTTATCCACTTCTGCAATAGCGCCGGGTCAAAATGAATCAGAAACCGGACTAGAAGCCATATTGGGCGATATCACACGCAAGCCACAATCACATCTCATACAATGCAAGTTCTCGAAAGCTGTGGGAAGGTAGTTGAGGCATGGAGCTGGTGGTTGCATATGCGTTTCAACTATATTTGGAGTCCTATAGAAAATATAGCACCCTGGCTGGTTGGCAACGAGTATAAGTCAGCTGCAGCCAGACTACTAATCAAGGAGCAATGATATACCTATATTTGTAGACGTATTCACTTTTGATATTATCGTGGCAGCAATCGTCGTAATTGTTCGGGCGATGAGAATAAGCTCCGTGCATTAATACTAAGCAAATCAAAAGGCACCTCCAGCCTGTCGCGTCCCGCTCCTCCCCTTACAACCAAGATAGTGTATTGTCGACTCGGAAGAGGCTGAGGCAGGGAAGATACGGAGCGATCAAGAACAACGCATACTAGCACACGATAAGAGGGGCTGAGTGCCAGATCAGCAAGATAGCCCGAAAGCTCAACTTTATTGGAGCAGAATAAGGATGCCCAGTAGTCCTTAGTTGCTGCTCCTCGCCCGTACGTGAAACCTATACGGTAATTAACAAGCCAGTATGCAGCCAGGGAAGCGGACATGTGTGATTTTCAAACCACCACTATTCAAGTATTCATACTCCGGTTTTCTTTGTATGTATATGAACTCATACCTCGACTAATATCAATACTTTCTGCTAGAATATTGGGTATTCGCACTCGGTACATCATTTACTAGATTTTGTTTTTACAATCTTATTGGGATGTAGTATGATGGAACGTCAGGTTATTGTGTTATTGTTACCCTGAAATGTTTCACAATCTGAAGACACATGACCATCGATAGAGATACAGAGTGGGTCCTTACATAGTACGAAACAGTTAGCACTGGTTCAAACCCTAAAAAACGCCTAAATATTTGTTTGCACCAGACAAATTCCATGGAAGCACCAGAAAGTCCCCAGCGAAGAGGAGCTACCTAGCAGCTAGAGAGGGTTCGGAAAACTTGCAAGATCTTGGCATTGTTGTTTCATCAACGTTATCCATGCAAGCCGCATCTGAAGTCCTGATTTTGTTTGTATATTTGTCTTTCCTGTTGTGGTTATTGAGGGAATCTCAGTTGTCTTGTTCTTATTCCTGTTCACTTTCCTACTCCGTCCAGTTATATTGTTCCCAGGCGTAGCTGTGGAAGTCATTAGGATAACAGATAGTTTCTCTTCCTCCTCTGCTTCTCTGCCCTTCATCCAACATTCTGTCTACCACCTTGTACCTAAGGTCAACAATATCTCTTTTTCTCTATCTCCCCAGCAGTTCTAGATAATCTGCCTGCCTTCCTCTGTATTCAGCACATGCATAGAGGTCGTATGCATATGTGCAGCGTCCCTACCTTCATTCGCTGTCCACTACCCTTGCCCGCTCTCTTGGCCTCAGCAAGCCACATATCCCCCCACCTTTGTCCCCACCCTCAACCCCCATCCCCATCCGTCATACCCTTGGTCCCTCCCCCTCTGACACTCACATAACGGTATTCCGCATGTGTCAAGACCCCCACCCCGCCTTGTCACAATAGTACTTAATCCTGTTTTCCACCAGATTCCCCTCCGCTAACTAGGTGATAGGTTTCCAGTGTACCCCACAACTCGGCGGTGGATATTTTCCCCCAGTGCATTATAGCTACTTAAATATACCCCCCACCTTATGATTACGGCGAAGCCCAAGAACGTTGCCAGGTATACAGTACCAACCAGATCCGATCAATTCAGCACTGTAACATCCTGATCCAGACTAAGGAGGTATTCTCCAATTGTTAGTGTCACCAAACCTTCCTTGTGTTTCTCCTGGCAATTACCCTGAACTGAAATACCCACAATTAAGCACCAAGCACATGTATGCACATACTCTACAATCGCACTCATAACCCACTCTTTCTCGAAAGGAAGTTGATATCAATATCTCTTTTTAATAATCACCCACTCCCTATACAAGCTCCAACTTAACACAACGGGTAAATACCCATTTGCCCTCCGCCATCCGTCCACCTGTTCCTTGTACGTACAACTCCAGGATATCCCAGTACCACTATATTCTAGGCCAGTAAATAAATTACTAAAATATTAAGAAAAAAATAAAAAAATAGATATCTCAAATAAAAAAGAGTTAAACTAAGATATTTTGACCAATAGATGAACCCGAACGAATCGAAGCAAGAATTAGCAAAAGAAAAAGATCCAAACCACACGACCATAATGACAAGGAAGCTAGGAAGCACCAAAGAAAAAGAAAAAACCAGATCCCATCAGCATCCATCCTTCCATTTGACGGCCCGGTATAAAAATGAAAGGAAACTCAGATATATTCGGAAAAAGGAAAGACACGACATGTGAAAGCAGGCGGGTAATAGAGCAAAAGCAAGGCAACATAAGACACAACAAGCAATGATATATAAAAAACTTAATCACAAACGGCTATAAAAAATGTCAATCAAGGAAAGGGTTAAGTGATAGGATCGGTAAACTCAACGGAGGTGCGTGTAAGAGAGTGAGTAGTGAGTAATACGACTGACAGATTCTGACGTCGTCCCAAATAGCAAGATACTAACGAAACAAAATTCTAACAAAGGAGAAGAAGATGCGATGTTTCAAAGACACGATAATGACCAGACAAGACAGTTCTGTGATACAGACTAGCGTGTCATTTCCGAGTCCCTGTTGTAGTTATAAAAAAAGTGGTATCTGACTGAAGCAAGGACAAAGCAGTAGGATATATGGTAATCTCAACACAAAAAAAACAAGACTCCACCCAAGTCGATCTTTCCTTTTAAACGAGAACACAAAAACAAACAGAAAAGTAGAATAAACCTAGCACGAGATAAATATTCCAGTTGACCATGATTACACCTTTTTATGTTCACACCTCCCACCCAACCAACCGACCAGAAGATGCATATGGGAATACCCGGACCCGAGACCGATACAATACTAAAAAATAATAATAATAAATCAGACAGATGAATAAAAATATCGACTCAAGCCTGGTACAGGACGATCATGACTGCTGTAGATTTATGACAAGGGAATTACGCCGGAAAAATCACAAACATGCAGCCAAGGAGATGCAAGTCTATCGCCGTGCCTCCATAGCCCCGACAGACGCAAATGCCCCCACAGCAGTTACCCATTCATTATCCTCATATGGGGGTGTGGGCCACTTGGGTTGTTGGACATCGTCTTTTCTTCGTCCCTTGGCAACGTCAACTGCTCTTGAGCCCCCATAGTTTTGCGCTATTGTGTGGCGGTACTGCTGTGGTGAGGGAGTAGGGTATCCACCAGTGCGGTACACCCCATTTTCATTGCTCGTGCTAAGGTTGCTCCCTTGGTGCCTCAATTGCGGTTGATCTCGTCGGGCAGGTATTGCGTTATGTGATGGTGTATTTTGAACACTGTGTCGTCCATTTAACCTTCGTACTGCTTCCGCAGCAGATAGTATGGCCTCATCAAGTAATTCGTCATTCTCATCAGGGGTATCATATCGTGGTCCAGGCTTCCCCATTGATCTCCGTGTCCTGCTAGAAATGGGTCCAGTACTATTCATTGTGCTATTCTCTGATCTCGAGGTATTCGGTGTCGGAGGGAAAAAGTTCTTCCTTGAAGAGTTAGACTGAGAGCTATTCGAGTGCTTTCCACTCCCATTCCCTAGCCCGAGTCCGGTTGGTGTACTGCTTTCCTCCAAGGCCTCCTGTACATCCCTGAGCGCTCTATCTAAGTCCTTCTGGTCAGTGCTACTACTCGCGTTTGCTGTCGTTGGGCTCGACTGATCGATGATCATAGATGATCGATTTGATGACCAGGGCCCACACCCCGCACCAGCCTCCAAGTCGTCAGAGTTTGGAGAAACGGGTACTTTGCCAGAGAGCCTCCGTGCCCGTTTCCGGAGGTGAGAAAAAAAACTCTCCTTTCCCCCCGTTGGTGACGACAATCCATGACCTGCAGTTAAAGACGCGACAGCTTGCGCGTGATGTGGGTTTGTATATCGTTCATTGTTAGTTGATTGAACAGATAGTTGCCTCCCAATTTTCTTAGCTGTCTTTTCATCAATAATTGACCTTCTTTTGTCTGATGCGCTAGTTGTCCCACTTTCTTGAGAAGGATCTCTTGACATTCTTGCGGCCTGGGCGGTAACGGCATCAGATAACGGTGACACGGGTCGAATAGTGGGTAGTATTGGCATTGGCGCGCCGTTACTATGTGCTAACCTTGATGGATGCCATGTCATTCTCTTCTCCGCCTTCTGCCTAACTTCCGGGAGTATTGACGGGTTCGGGGAATCACGATCAGGCGAGGTGGTACCGGTTGTAACAATGACTGGAGATGGAACAGGAGGGTCCCTTGAGGATGACCCAATGAACGATTTCCTGAACCAAGACGCCTTTGAGGAAAGAGTTGGTTGGTCAACAGACTCTCTTGATGGTCGCGTGGTAAGCTCTGAATGCTTTCGTAGGATTCTAGATGGAGTAGTGGATCGTGGTCGGAGAGGATCAACGGCATCGATGAAATATTCGTGCTGTAGTGCCTGTACCGATGTAGGCCTGTTCTTAGGGTCCCACATCAAGCACTTGGTCACAAAGTCGCACAAGCTTGCTGGCCACTGCGGTGGGAGCAAGATCTTCTCCATCGCAACTGGTGACATCTACCCCGCGTGTTAGCTCGTCCCAAATATCCCAGAAGTTGCAGAACACTGGCCAGGTTAATTACTCACCTTCGGGAATGAGAAGCCTAGCTTCTGTGCCAACCGTGTACCTTCTCTCCACTCACCACCTCCAATCTTCTTTCCACTTTTGTTCACCCAATTACCAGGACTTCCCATAATCTCACAAACCCTCCAGACTTGATCCACTTCGTTTCCACCAGGGAATAGAGGCTTCAATGTAGCAACCTCCACTGCCATAGCTCCAATAGCCCAAATATCCACTGGGGCGCTATATTCACCTGCTCGCAATAATACCTCCGGGGCACGGTACCACCGCGTTGATACATAAGTAGTATATGGAAGCTTTGAGTGAGTCTCCCTGGCAAGCCCAAAGTCCGCAATCTTCACAGTGTATGATGGAGGTGTTGCTGGCGGAGTAACCAGATTAGAGTATCGGCGGAATGTACCTGCTGAATCATGAGAGTAAGATGATGATGAGGACACCAAGATGTTTTCTGGCTTAATGTCTCGATGGAAGAATCCATGGGCATGTATGTGTTCCAAACCAGATAAGATTTGATACCTAGAAATGATTAGTAGAGGAATCCTCGTGACGCTTCAGCGACACTTTGCACTCACAAAATGCTCTTGACACTGCTTCCATCCAATGGTTTATGATCTCTTGCTTTCATCAACTGATATAAGTTTCCATCCATATACTCCATACAAATATGCAACTTCTTAGTTGTCGGGTCGAGGAAAATATCAAGAGCCGGAACGAGGTGGTGATGTGCAGGAAGCGACTTAAGAAAAATGACTTCTCGAAGCTCCAGGCAAGGCTGGAACGACTCGAATTTCTTCTTCATGGTTTTAATCGCAACCTGTTGCCCAAGACACATATCAGTTAGTTGCTAGATTTGCACTTGTAAGGTAGCAGATATAACGAACCAGTGTGCCCCTCCTCGCAATAGTACTCCCAGCACCTCTCACTTTCGCCAACACAACATTACCGAAACTTCCATCTCCAATATCCTTCACTATCTCAAACCTATCCGTCAAATTCGATGTGCCCGATGCAGAAGTCATCTTGTATATTGTGTAAATAGGTTCAAATGTAGAGTGTCTAAGAACCAGACGGTTAGCTACAATGTGCGACACCGCCCAAACGTCCTACAGCGATGGAATTGAACTCACAATTGAGAGAGCACACACGGGGAGACAATCAGTAAATTCCACTCCTAACCCTCCCTATTACTATTGACCTTCAACCCAAACCTATGATATCGTCTGTCGCTGTGAGCCCAAACACAAAAAGAGACACTGCCCTTCGACACCAACACCAGGTATATATTAATATTGATAATCTCCAACGCCGGTATTAGTGAAACATGCACACAAAGAATTAATGGGTGTTATTATATTAAAGAACGGCGCGGATGCTACGGTAGCGATCCAGAATGCAGTTTGAATATCTTTGGCGACAGGAGAAAACAGGGGCTGAATCACTGGTCTTATGTTGAGGTGCAAAGCTTGTGTGGCGATAAAGTTGACTGCGTCCCCTGACTCCCGAACAGTCGGAGGCACGAGTTGGGCTGAGGTGAACCGGGGCGTGGACTGTCCAGTTTGGGTGATTGTTCAAGAATAATAATGAGATATGCTGGTGAATCCGATTCACTCGATGATAGGTATGCTCGGAAATAGTGAGTGAGCTGTAAGTGAGGTAGGGTCAAGTACGTAGCAGTAATAGCAAGCAGACTTGTCGTCAAGAAGGAAAGGATTAAGATGAAGGGGGTAGGAAAATGATTGGGAAATAATTCGGGTATGCCTTTCCTTTGCACAGTTAGGGAACCGAACCAAAGTGTTGGTTGGTTAGCTTCTAGTCGAGTTGCGAGGGTTGATTAAGAAGGCGGGAAGAGGGGCGTGGGGTGAGCGTGCACGAGATTGGGCCTGGGGTCACCACCGTGCGGTACTTGTTTGCTTTTTTTTTTTTCGCTTTACTCACTTCTCGTCGAAGCTGCTGCTCCTGCAGGTGTCTGTTGGGACAAGTTCTAGATGACTGGAACGGTACGAGAGGCCAATGAACACGGCTATCCTGCTTAGCACCGGCAACTGATGGATGAGGCGAGGGATGGGGAAACGCAGGTGAGTGACGGATATGCAGAATGATGGAATACTGGTGAGCGAGGGCGGAGGCCGGCAGTATCTAGGTCATGGGAGTTCGCGAAGTACTTTCGCGGTGGGGCCTTTTGTCCTATGAAGGAATACACTCCTCCAAGTTTGGCGTGTATTAGGAAAACGGGGGGGTCAGGCCTGCGACCCCTCCGACGACGAGAAATGATCCTGGCGGCGTCTCTTGGAAACCTTCTCGTCTAACGCAAGCTAAACTATTCAACCGTCCGTCTCAGCGGGCTATTCCTTTGCTGTAAACGATGGGATCTGTTTCCGTCGGTGGGTATACAAGTCGGGTTAAGTCGCGTGAGATTGCGATGCGCAGGGGTCGAGGGGCACTAAGTAGAGCGGACGAAGCAAAAATGCAGAGCATGTGCTGGAGGACAGAGCCACCAGCAGTGATATGGAAGTAGGCTCTGAAGTGTATGTAAGGAATAGAACAATTTGTGAATTCAAAACGTCGCGAGGAAGCACAGGAGCTACGCTCGGGGTGCGAGATGCGGCGATCGCCGCGGAGGCGGTAGCTAAGATGTGGCCTCACAGCATAACAGCAGAACGTGACCTTCCCAATGCCCTGCTCTTCAGGTGTTTTATTCCTTATAAGCAGCGAAGAGCAAAATGACTGCCCCCAGTATGGAGTAGGTATAGCAATGCAGCAGTCAGCTTCCCTGGGCGCTTGAGATATACATATAGATTCTAAAAGTGGGAAAGAAAATCCACCCAAGGCGAACCAGATGACCTAAGGCGGGGGAGATGAGAAGGGTGAACTGATATTTGCTTCAGATGGGGGGGTACTAATGCCTGAGGAGGGGGAGGGGTTGCAGGAGGACTGCAGTCCCCCCCCCCTGATGCTTGCTACTAGACACCGAATGAGCAAGCTAAAGAGGGCAAACAGCTCTGGGTATAGCTAGTGGGAATTCGGATTGCAGTCTGATTTGGAGATGCTTGTGAAGGGATCAATACAAATGACCAATAGTAACATAGAGTCGTTCGAGTCTCTCACGCCCCTCGGGAGCATGGTATGCTTTCGGAACGGATACTTGGCTGCGCTTCATCGAAGCGACACTTCACGACCATACCGGTCTTGACGGGCTAGGCACCGAAACAAAGTATTCTAGGTAGAGCCCGTATGATTCATGCTCTCCCATTTTTAATACAGAACTCTGAGCCTCCAAACAAGTGCTGTACTTTTTTCCCCTTGTTTCTATGGGTAAAAGAGTATTACCAGTGGGTATCATGAGCTCGAGCGACATGAGTGAAAAAATCAGGAGAAGTGACAGGTGGTAAACCCTGAAGGTGCTCCACTCCTGAGCTTAACCCTGTAGAGTAGGATACTAGTCTGGCTTGTTCACATCTTCAAGCTAGGTACTCTTGTCCCGAAGAAGATAGCTGCGACATCGGCCGACTGTGCACAGACTACTGTACGCCGGGCTCGGCCACTTGATCGTTTACCTAGTTAGACTCAGCCATGAAGTAAATAAGTATCTGTAAAGAGTGATCCTGAATGTCACTTGTTGTTGACAACCCCGCCAACGTAAAGAGCATACAGCCTTGCTGCTTCTTTGAGGGCACATATTGGTACATATCCACCAATTGTGAGATTCTACGATACTCTATCGCTTGCACATGCAGTAGAGTACAAGTAGCCAGGGCACGTCTCGATCTGTGAATAGTATGGCCAGACCTAAAAAGGTACATATAATTACCGTACTTGCAGAGGAAATTCGATGCGTGTAGTCTTGGCAATAGAGCGCACCAATAGGATTATCAGCAGCAGTGTAGCATACCACAAAGTTATCGTAGCGTAATAAATCTCCTTGTTGCTTTCATCCTGGCAGCAACTAAAATCCTTGTCTCACCATGTTAATTCGATGTGAGCTGCCGTCAAAGGGAGTTCTTGATGCTAGTGCAAATTTAGCCGTTGCAAAAGAGATATTTTGTGATGATTTGAATGCCTATAGCCAGCTATGCGAGCACTAGCTTTAAAAAATAAAAAATGAAAACTTACTTTAACATAGATACAGTTTTGCAGTGCTCTGCGCACGGCCTCACAGCCGACCTGTGTTTCATTTCCCGTCTCATTGTTTATTCTGCTTTTCAATGGTTCAGAGTCTTGGCTTCTCACATGGGAACTCACCGCATAGAATTTGAAAGTGTGTTGCGAACGGGCCGCGATCTGGCTGGTGTGACTATTGAAAAGCAAAAAAGATAATCTTATCAGTATTGCCATGTTAAAACCACTGCATCGGTGATCATACTGCACGATATGTGAGGCCTTCGAATCGAAAGGAATTACGCAGCAAATCCATAGCAATTGCGTGCATTGGCAACCGCAACGCCTCGTCTGGGGAGTGGATGAACATATAGAGCCTGCCACAGCCTCGAACTGAGACGCCCTGTTCTTTCGTTACTTTCCCCTGATTCCGATCCCGCCTGGCAACGCCGAAACGTAACTGGAGATTCTCATGATTGACCGGCAAGGTGGGATTGATTGGGATTGGTTGTGGTGCCCACACCTAGCAGCCACAATCTCGGTACCAACACCCAGCCCCACCGAGGACCCGAGCGAACGCATCCCAGACGGGAGAAGAGGCCCCCATGCAATTGTTTCCAGGAGGAGATCCCTAAGTTTCGGTATCCATTCTGTGCCATGTGCCGGTCCGCTTCATTTCAATTGGAAATGCCGTCCCGTTTTTATGGGTTTGGCTCCTAGGGCATATTGATTGTTTGATAGGGGACTCTATGAGAACCACAAAACTGATATTAATTAGACACACAATGTAGAGGGGGCTCATTCTCCTCCCCCAAAGTTACGGGAAGCTCTCTCTACTGACCTACTTCTCCGGTGGTGATAGCATTCGTCATTTGGGCCTGAACCAACTTCTGTTGGATGTCTCGAAAGTGATGATTCCGTAAATTAAAGTATTTCCGCGTGGTAGGGGTCTTCCGAGACTAGGTCCACGTTGTTCTGGTCGTGAGATCCTGTTGGCTGGAAGGTCAACCCGGGTTGTAGAATGTGAAGCTGTAGCAGGATCTGGGACCGAGACTACTCTCCTAGTTCTTCATAAAAGTGTAATTATCAGTACGCACTACTGCATATGTTCAGTGCGGTTATGCGCGCCCTCATTTATGCAGTCCTGGAGGAAAGTTACTACGCCCCTTATTTTTTTTCTTTTTTTGCCTCAGGCCAACCTACTAGCTTGAATGATGTATAAGATAAGGTTGCATAAACCTCCCAAATTGAAGCTTTTGAGGGCCACCAAATTGTGGAGAAGGGTTTCACGATTATCGGCACCTGCTGAGGGCGGGCTATTGAGCCTGAAATATAGGTTCTATGGAGCGGCATACGAAGGGCCTTTATTGCATATTCCGGGCGTCGGCATGCATGTCTCATGCAGGTGGGATGCGTAGTAACTTTGCCCACGCACTATAGATCTCCTCATGCACCTACAGATGTATATCAGAATATGTATATATAACTGATAGGAGTTGAGAATTATCCCTTGTAACACCTACGTACATACTTCCAGGTACTTAACTTATCTATTCTCTTCTATAGTCTGACCGATTCTAAAGGCAGGCCACATTACATGCGTATACAGTCGCGATCGGATCCACGTACAGTGTTAATATATGTATGTAAGCTACAGTGTGTGGGGAAAGTATCCGCGACCCCCATGCATAATCTGAGCGTGAGACATACAGCTGTGCTAAGAAAATGACCAGCCAATCGCTGCATAAAAATGAGGGTCGCGAATACTTTCCCCCAGGCATTGTATGTAATTTTATTTTTACATGTACTTACTGAGCTGGCGTGTAAAATCTCCAGGGCACGAAATCACGGGAACACCTCGTCCAAGTTTAGGTAAAACGAAACTAGAGCGAGATACCGTAGTTGCGCCACTGTCACAGTCGATACATCCCCGCATGAACAAGTGAAGCTAAAATAGTTTGTTCGTAAGTTGTAGGGTTCTGCAGGCATCAGCTCTACATCCAAAAACAATTTTCATATTCGGTACCACTTTCTTTTTGGGTACTGTCTAGCGCATTGTTATATACTACAGTGCGCCTCCCTCTGCAGGCAGACATACAGTACCTTCTAGAGCCCCTTCTAGAAGAACCTGGCATGATCCAAAAACTTCTTCCGCAAATTATAAACACAGCTGAGCCTCCTTTTCTAAATATATTCTATGCAGGTCATGGATTACGTCTTACGGCAGGAGATGCACATTATTTCATGGCATACAAGTACCAAGTACCTACTTGAGTAGTTGTATTTTACGGTAACTCTACCGATGGATTTGATTGCTGATAGGTTACCACAGACTCGGCATTACCAAGGGAATGGATCCACAATGCCGGTGGAAGCTTCGGCCTCGGTTTATTACTGATCGGCTGATCTGATGACAACATGCAATGAAGATGGTCTTATACTAATTTTCTACCAATTTCCATAAGGCATACCGCCCCACTGATCTGTATTCAAACGTTGAGTTTGCTGGTATAATCATCATGATAGCTCGCCCCAGCTATAGCTAGACCTGTGCTATCCTAGTGGGCCACGTTCACCAAATACCAAACTCGACTGGCTATGGCTATGGCTTCCCTGTGATTCCCACCTAGTAATATGTAATGCACACACCAATCGAATTTGAATCCAGCTCCTAATTTCGTTTCTTACTACGCGCGGTCTGTTTCCAGTAGATTGCAGTCTAATGTAATGATATATAAACATGCATGAGATGAGCAAACTTATTTATTACCTAAGTGGAATTATGCCGGGTGATTAGCTTGGCCATCGTGCACTTCAAGTACGATCGGGTTATAATAATTAATTCTCGTTTCTGATTTCTGGTTACTAGTCTAGTTGGCACGACCCTACTTGATGCAATAATACTTGTTTTGGTAAGAGCCAGAATCCGGGCAGGCTAGACCCTCTTGGGACGTACAGTAGTCACGAGGATTTAAATTATATTTTTATATCATTATTTATAGTAAATTACTTTATAATTTACTAAATAAATTGTATATAAAATAGTAGTCTGGTTGGCACATAAAATAGCAGTATTTCATAGACAAGATCAACCAGACTATGTGTGACTATGGGCTAACGGTTGGAGAGTTCATGTGACTTACCCTCCGCTAGGAATTAGTTGGTTTGTATCTTTTAACGCTACCGACATGGTAAAATTTGAGACGTTTATGTATTTGTGAGTACCTAAGTACTATCCCCTCGACTACAGGCTGTGCTTAGCCACTACTTCTGGAGCGGATTGGTGCAATAAAAAACATCATGATATATAAATATTAAGGAACAATAATAAAATGGAACCCCTACGGAGAGTACATCACACCAGCTTCAAAACCCAATGCGCCCCTGGAGGCACCAAGACCTGCACCAATGGGTATTATATACCAACGCTGTAAATGCCGTTGATATCTTCCTCTTCCTCTTCCTCTTCCTCCTCATTACCTTTAACCGCTTTAACTGAAGATTCCTTGCCTTTCCCTTCTGTGACTTCCATCACCTCCTCCACCCCATCCATCTCCTCTCCCTCACTCCTTCCCTCCATACCCTTCCTCTCCACTAGTAACGTATACGCTTTTTCCGCAGCTCTAATCTGAACCTCCTGTTTACTCACTCCCCCCGTCACCTTCACAATGAGTTCCTCATTTATCATCACTTCACACACGTACTGTCCCCCATCCACATTTTGGACATACTTTGTTGTAGCCTGGTTCATGTTCTGAGCAGCATAAATCCCCAGCTTCTGAATAGGCTGCAGAGGATCCACACCATCCTGTAGCAATCTATCCAATATAATGTAAATCCCTAATTTCTCGATAGTGGCATTCACTATGTCAAAAGAGCCATGGGAATCAATGAATATCGCCCCAAGCAGACTCTCAATCATATCTGAGAAGAACTTCTCTGCATTGATCCCCGCGAGAAGAGTCCATGGAAAGGCTTTTCCTCTGTGTAAGGCCGTGAGAATATCCTCTCTGAGGCAGAGATAGTGCCGATACGCTGCCTCTTGCATTGCTGCAACCTCGGCATTGCTGTGTCTCAAAAACCGGAACAAGTGATGATGTTTGTCCTTAGGGATGAGGGTAACCACTCCAGTACTCCGATCTACATGAGTCTCTTTCTCTCCACCTTCGACGGTTATGGATTGATTGAGACAAAGAAATCCAAGGAAATATTCATTGACGCTGGCCGATTTATAGAGATGCATATCAGCATGGCCGAATCTCTTTTCGTGGCGGAAGAGTCTATCCACGATTGCCATATCAAGGACCGAGTCACCTAGGAACTCCATGCGTTGGTAGGAGACGAAAGCAGTATCGGTGTTAAGGCTGGGGTGGGTGATAGCTTCAAGCAGCAGGGATTTTTGGCTGAACGTGTACCCAAGGAGCTTCTCAAGATTGTATAAATGCGGGGGGAAGTGCATCCCTTCAGGTGGGGTGGCACGTTCGTACAAGGTGTTGACGCGATTCTCCAGTGTATCCCATTTCATGCCTAGACCAAAAATCCGAGCTACCTTGAGTGCTTTACCAAACGAGCCTTCGAGATAAGCAGCACCGATGAGAGATTCTACAACGTCAGCAAGAACCTTGCTCGAGAGATCTCGACCCTCTCTCTGTGCTTCTGGTTTTGATCCTTTTGGACTTTCCGTAGGAAAGTACTTCGCCTTCCACTTAAGTGGGCTGAAGTTATTCGTGATGATGAACCTCGACATCTTCAACCGTATCGACTCTTGGGTCAGCTTCGAATTAGCCACACTTCGGTCTTTCTTTCCCGATAGATAGCCTTCATGCCATAACGGATAGTCCGCCAACAGTTGTATTCCTGCAAGGAACTTGAGCACAGAGTCACCCAGGAGCTCATATCGCTGGTAGTCTGTCTCCTCTCGCGCCGAGGATGCGGTTATAGCTGTAACGATATGTGGCAGATATTTGAACCCAACAGGAGCCATGACCGTATCCTGCAGCTCCTTCGCAATAGCATAGATCTCAAGTCGCCGTAGAATGCAGGGAATCAAGAGGATAGAACGCTCAACCCTCCACGGGAGCCGATCAAACGTAGTAGCTTGTGGGAGGAGAAATGTGGATTTGGATTCTCGTATACGGGCTCGCTCCTCCTCTTTAACTTCGACTTCGAACCTTTGCGAGAAGTTTCTTCGTTTTGTAACGAGGGTGACTTCGAGGAGAGGGGTATCTGGGAGCCGCTCGCGGGTGGGATACCGCTTCTCCATCTCCTCTTGAGGGATGGTAGCTTCGTAGTTCCATGCTTTGAAGAGATATAGTCTCCCGATCTGAGTTATATCCCGCACAATCCCTATTTCCAGCTTTGTGCTTTCACCATCCCAAGTTTGCCAGATATCCATACCCGAGGTCCTTTCTGATGACACTCCATCATCCAAAGTGAACAGATATGAGAAACCCAAGCGGTCTTTCTCTATTTTCCCTGGTAAAATAGTAGAGAAGAGAGTATATGTGTCTTCTTGTGCCCTTTTGAATTGCTTGGGAGTGAGATAAGTTGGTGTGTTCCTATCGTTCACCGTCACTCGCACTGGCTCAGAGCTCGTCCACCACAAGTCGAAATTTCCCATCCTGGGGCAAGCAAAGGGAAGAATCATATTCATCCGCACTCGCTCTCCATTCTCCCAGCGAATATATATCTCACTGATATATGTCTTTATCTCCCCGCTCTCATTTCGCTCCCAGTTCCTCTCAAAGGGATCCATCTGCACAGGCACTGCCTCCGTCGAGGTCTTTTTGGCAATATCATCCATCTCCACATCCTGGTCCTTCGTGGGAAGTGGCATTAAGTGGTTATCGACAAGGCCATTCTTATGCAGTGTGGTATATGCTTGAAAAGCCACATCACGCTCTGCCATCTTCTCCTGCTTCCAATGATACTTTGCTTTATATTTTCTCAATTCTGGAGGAATACATGCGGGGAGAGTTAGCTCAGCAGTCCATAGTTTAACTGGTGCCCACTCCTGGTATGGATAGAAATCGGGCCGGAAGTCCATGTACTGACTGTGTGGGATAACTGCACAGAAGTGGTGGAGGTGAGGGACGGAGGAGTCATAAGTAAGTAGTGCTCTGTTGAGGTAATCTTAGGTTAGCGGCTGTACAATATTTGATGCCAGTATGTGAGGACTTAGCCTACTTCGTCTCTGCAATATAGTACTTCTCTGCTACTGCCGCCTCCTCCTCCAACTCAGCCTCCTCCCCCCTTTCCGTCAACTTCCTTTTTTCATCCTGATACGCCTCCAACATCTCCTCTTCCCATTTCTCTAGATCCTGTAGCCTCAACCTCCCTATATCTTCGTCTGGAAACATTAAAACATAGGTACTATTCTTTCTTCTAGCTCTGCCCCTCATTTGGACATAGCTTTTCTTGGTCTGCTGCATGTAGCAGCACACAACCAGGTGGCATGACTGCACATCTAAACCCTCCTCAGCGACACTCGTAGCAACAATCAAATTCTTTTCCCCCGCCCTGAAATCTACAAGCGTCAGATCCGTCTTCTTGGGATCCACAAGCTCAGTGAGATTTTTCCCCGCACGTGCAGAGTTTTGTGAACTGCCAACCAAGGTTCCACACTTGAATATATCCTTCGTCTTAGGGTGGCGAGAGAGGATCTCTGCAACGACCGTAACCCCAACACGTTGTTCGACGAAAATAATTCCTGAAAATGATTGCTCCCCGCGTGTCATATCCGCCTCATATTCTTCTACCAGTACTTCAATTAGTTTCTCCATTTTCGGGCTGAGCGAACCTGGCTCCATCATCGAAGCATCTGAAAGTTCGAATGTATCGACCTCTGAAAGAATATCCATGAGGTAAATCTTATCCGCATCCAACCAGTCAACATGATCATCTCTCTTCTCCCTCACTAACTCCATGTACCTGCTCTTAACTATATTGATATAAAGGTCCCCTGGCCAGCTCCCATATTCTTCACACACATGTGTGTATTTGTTTACAAGAGCCTTCATTTGTTGCATGGGGTATGAGCCAGAAGTGAGGTCCTTTTGATACTGGCGCTCGTCTCTCTCCGTCTCTCGGGGGAGGGACTGAATATAAGGATCGTTTTTGATATCCATGCTGTCGTATGCTTTTACTAAGGAGGTATAGCTGAGGCTTGGTCTAGGGTTCAAAAACTCGATGGGAGGATAGGCCTCGATACGGAGCTCAGGGAGGTGGGAGTGCTGATTCAGTGCTGCGCGCTGTGCGGTTGGGGTACGGCAAATTGCATTAAGATTCGATTCGATGACACTTATAACTATTAGTTCAGTCAGATGTTAGGGAATGGGTACAATGGGGTATAGACGAACGGCAGTTGATCAGCAGTGCCATTAAACAACGGGCTTGCCGTAAGCCCCAAGATTGCCGGCGAGTATTCACCACGCTTGATACGAGGATGATAGAAGTACTTCATGATCCTGTTGGCCGGGTGATCATAGATACAGTGATGTGCTTTAGCCCATCTATCAGTACATCACATCGACCACATAATAAGCAGACCATAACTCACCCTCATCGAATACAATAAGACTCAATTCATCCATCGACACAAAGCCATGAGTCAATGCATCAAGCAAAACCTATCCCTCTCACAATTGCTGTTACCCAACCTGCGCTAAAGTGTTTGATTTAAAGAGAGCCTACCTGATGCGTGCTCACAACCACCCTGACCCTTGTATTTTCATCCCCAAGAGCCAAAATCCCGTCCCAAATTTCCGAATTCCACTTTTCCACTCCGTCATTTCCAGTGAGGAGTTTCATCGGTACTGGCGGTAGCTGTGCCTGTAATACTGCAAATTGCTGTCCCCCAAGATGTCTATTTGGGACGAGGAACCAGGATATCTGTGATATTGACTTAGGTAAGTCCTTAATTGATCTTTGCCTTTGGTGCCCTACCTGATGAGCAGGGCTATTCTCAATTTCATGACGTATGCGAAGTATAGCCCTATACCAAAAGGAAACCTAGTTAGCATAACCTAACGCTATATGCAGTATATCACCCCTCGAAAGTCATAAAAGACCCTTCTTTATCCATACATACTTAGAATGCCGTTGCTTGATATACCACAACCCCCAGTCTGATTGGCAAGACATACACCAGCTCAACTAAGAAATTTTGACGGGTAAGGATGAAGTACATGTCTTCATAGAAATTTCTTAATGGCGTTGAAGTATGCCTTGCCTATATTTGTATTTGTTGTAATATATCAAGCAACGACAATTAAGGATCTATGTTGTGGCATCAATTTCGGGATATAAGTCCGGGGGGGGGGGAATTTGGTCTATACACATGTGTCTTCCCACTCCCGGTCCCTTGCTGTCACATAAGGAAATAATATTAGCTAAAATGCCTCCATGGAAGAGTGAGGGATAGTACTCACACAGACAATGATATTTCCCTTCAAACTCTCCTCGAACATCTCGTGCTGGTATGGCCTCGTCTTGATCGTGACTGGTGCTGTAGGTAGGCTGCCAGAATCAACCCCCTGCTTCGCCGATGATGGCTTCTCGTCCAAGCCAGATTTCAAAGTCAGCTCTTTGACATCCTTTGTGATTTCAATCACTGCATCCTCAATCGCCCCGACTTTTAGAAATCTACCCATAGATGGTTCATCCTCCTGTTCCGCCCCGCTTGTATTTCCCTCACTAGACGCTGAAGAGATAGACTTGGGCATAGGCGCGGGAGGCTGCTCTTCAGAAGAAGCAACCTCATCAAACATTACGGGCGAAGCGTCCACAGCTGTCTCCTCAAGAGGAGCAACCGCATCAGCCACCACCGGCAGAGCTTCTATGGTTGTCTCTTCAATAGCAGCCCTCCACGCTATAATAGTCTCCTTGGAGGCTTTCTGAGTCCCAGAGCTCTTCTTCTCCGCAATTACTACTTCGTCGACCACCGCAGTTACAAGCTTTTTCGGTGGCATGTTTGAGAGTGGCATCGCCATAATTGGGGGCGGATTTACCTTCTCCGCTACCTTGTTCAATTCTCTAGAAGGCCCTATGCTCGTACTAGCCCCCCGCCCATTACCCCTCCCCACCCTCCTCCCCCCCGCCTCCGTCTCTA
>Ga0307511_10001192_pt1 | contig 27575 bp, 23 predicted proteins | sample 13_EM_MG_FD_200266 | JGI IMG/M metagenome (GOLD analysis project Ga0307511, IMG submission 200266) | Populus trichocarpa ectomycorrhiza microbial communities from riparian zone in the Pacific Northwest, United States - 13_EM | ecosystem: Host-associated > Plants > Roots > Unclassified | place...
ATGTGGTTGAATCTACAGAGTGGTGCAGATTGGGTTGAGGGACGGAGCGCGGTGATCAAGGCAATAGATCATACGGCCACGACGGGCAAAACAAGGGGGGCGTGGATCAAAGCAGTGCGGAAAAAAATTATTGAGCTTTGGGGACGACCATGAGCATCATATGATGAGGCGCAGTATAACGAGATGCACTTGATCAAGTAAACTCAAGTGTCCGACTAAGGGACTTTTTTTTTTTTAATGGTTTGAGGGTGAGGAACCGACGGATGGGATGTTTTTTTATTTTGAGTTGTAAAATGGGGATTGCTTTGTTTTTTTTTGTGTGGGGTGTGGAACCGACCGATGGGATGTTTTTTTGTCTTGAGTTGTAAGATGGACCAATGGGGATTTCTTGGTTTTTCACTAGGATAGTGAAACTTACAAATAAGGCGGAGTTTTTGCCATGGAAGGAACTGGCCAAGAGGAGGAGGTAGAGTCTTCTGACACTAAAGAAGGGGCTCGTGTTTTTCCGTTATCATGGAATGAATGGCAGGAACAGGGCAATGGGAGGTGGGAGGTGGAGTCTTCCGACACGATCTGCAGGGCTTGTGTTTTTCCGTTATCATGGGATGAGTGGCGGGTTATTGGGTCGGTTTTCGTATCACATAAATGCAGGCAGCTAGTATCTGGAGGAAGATCAGACAGACAGGGATTGGGATAGGTTGATAGGGATGGGTTTGCAGGGATAGTGCGGGTGGCATGTTTCGGTTCGTTGGTGTGGATGGGTAGGGTTCAGGGATGGTGGAGGACAACGCTCTATGGCTCATGTTTTTAATAAATAACATAAAATGATGTCTACTTAAGCTCCAAAGAAAACGCAGTCAGAGACCGCAAGCAGCAGTTTTTGTCTTCTGCTATTCCTATACTTCTCTTGTGCCTTTTACCCCTCTCTGTACTCTGTGTATTAACATGGCATGACACAATAGGGCAGGTGCTGTTAAATCGTCCGCCATTGCCTCACGCAGGCAGCCGAGGCCTAACAGGCTTGCTACCACCACTAGTTTCGATGTGGCAGGGTCGGAGACTGATGAAACACCACCAAATACACCAATGACAGGAAAATCAAGCAAAACATTAGGCAGGAAGCGTAGTGCGCTGGATGGGGCAGAACTATGAGAACTGGACGGGTCTAGGAATATCAGGGTTCAGGGACAGACGCGGAAGGGCAAGGTAGGACCAGCAATGCTAATAGGGAGTGCAATGACTAATCTTATTGAGCTAATACAGGAACATGTAGTGAATGAGGATGACGACAAGACAGACGGAGATGAGGAAGAGAAAGCATCGGACGTTGAGATAGTGGAAAAGCCAAGAAATTCTGCAATCCGGTCACAGAGTTTTGGTAGAGTAGCCCCAAATGTACAATCCCTTGTTCATGCAGCACAAAAGTACATGAGCGAATACACGCTCTTCACCAATCCCTTCCTTTCATCAACCGACGTCCTACACCTCCTTCGGGAAGCATGGAACTTTGCGCAGGATCAGGAGACCAGATATGAGGAGGCGAGCAAGGAGAGCATGACGCTGGTAAGTAGGGAGCTACCAGGGTCGCAGGTAGTCCGATCACTGACATAAAGTAGGTCAAAATGATGCATTCACGGGAAAGGTCCTATATTATTTTCCAGTGTCGGCAACAGCTTGGGGCACTGTGTAACCTGAATGAGAAGACGCCAGAGGAGGCAAGGGAGAATGTAAAATAGCTCCTAGTTGGGGAGCAGTATATGTGCAGAGCAGAGGAATGAGATGTGAGAGGTAACAGACTGCCACAATGCTGAAATTGACGCTAACCGCCGTAATGCAGTCACTGAAGGAACGATTCCGGGCCCAGGAAATTGTGACTATAATATACCGAATCTATTTCATGAGGCAGAAGATGAGGGGCAACCGTGACAGTAGCTTTTTCGGATCTATCAACAATGCGTTCATATGCCTAATAACCGCTGCGATCAATCATTGTCTGAGGGAATGGACTAGTGGCAAGGTGACCGACGATTTGGTGGATTTTAATTATGAAAATGCCGGACGTGAGTTTCTAGAGTACGCAATGATAGTGAGATGTGAGGTATAATGACAAAGGTGTTAAGTACATACTTGCGACACATCAAGACGCGGCAGGGATATGGCAAAACGACACAGTATCTATTGCTAGCAAACATCAAGAGGGATTTCTACGCACTGCTTGTGGGCAAGAAGCAACCAGTGCACATAGAGAGTACCAACGCGCTCGAGATCTTTGACGACGATAACTATGCGGAGAAGCTGAGGCGAGAGTTGGCTGCCTCTCACGCGAAACAGGGTGAGCCTGGAGAGCAAGCGGGAGAGGTGGGGACGGCAATGGATCTAAGGGAGACTGTAAACACACACCGGAAGGAAAATGCCGACGCAGGGGATAGGGTAGAAGATGGGCAAGAGGAAGAGTCCATGAATAATAAGCAGTACTCGTAGGGGAATGGCAACAATGGGTATGCGTCGGCTTATAGGGTAGGTGCCGAATAGGATAATGTGGTATGATCATGGGGCGATTCCTTGCTAAGTACATTCTCCGTAAGCGGGTGGTGGATCAGGATATCGTGATTATGGTGGTTTTCTAAGTCGGTCGAGGGAGGGGCTCATGTTTAGTCTCGGGGTTGTCGGTTGTGTGTTTTCTTGTGTCGGTTATATTTCTGTTGTATTCTTATGACTGGTTACGTCCATCCTGCGTTTTGTTTCTTGTTGGAGGGCGAATATGTGTATTGTAATGTGGATCCATGTGGTATACGTACACGTTGGTGGGCCTTGGGGAGATGCGATGTCCGCAAGGAAGAAGAGAGCAGCAGAATGAAATTCAGCGGGTCATGTTATTGGGGCGGGTATGTATTATTTTGGATGGATTGTTAGGGGCTGAGCGAGAATAAATGAGGAACATTTCAGGAGTCCAAGTTCGGGTTTACGACATAAAGGTATCATGTGATGAGGGAGAATAAGGTAAACCTCGGGTAACGGGAATTATAGGGTAAATGGGACAGATGTAGCAAGGACTATGTCATCACTAGAATACTGCGGAAGGTCGGTTATTGCGCGGAATTTAGGGTCAGGATCGCAAGATTACAAGCGAATGAGGAAATGAGTAGACCAAAAGACACTACGATGGGGAATGTAAAGGCTTCATTACGTCGGTTGGAAGTGGTGTGAAGTGCAGAATGTGCAGGATCCTATAGGAAAAATGATATAATTGCGGCGCATGACAACAAATGGTGGTTGGGGTTAGAGTTGGGTAGGTGGGAATGCACCATTGGATATGTAGAAAACTAGAAAACAGCGGTTACACCCCAAAACGTCGAGTGAAAAACATAAAGCATCGGTTGAGGACAATGTCATTATAATAAGGAAGTGTAAGTTATAAGAAGAGGTTTTAGTTTGTGGCACCATGTGCACATAGTACATATAGTGCAAATAAATTTTTTGCTGATGTAGGTCTAGTAATACATAAGTCTTGTATCTATTAATTGTGATTTCTGCAGCCATGGTTTCTTTTCTTACTTCAGATATAATGAGGACTCTGCTCTATGTAGGGCCTTTCATTAGCTGCATTAGTGCTGACTGTGTTTCCATACTAAGAGCTGCAGTTTTGATCTTTGGATTTGTATTCCTGTTTTGGCATTGTTGTTGGCTGATTTTTAGTATGATGAGGTCATGGGTTCCTTCTATGGACATTGTAATGGCATATGACCACTTTGTTTGCAGTAATAGCATTTGCCTTCCGTTTTGAGTTTTTCTCTTTCTCCAAAAGATAAGACATGTGCCATATCATCTTTTCATTTTCTAGCACTAGAGAAGTTGCCATATAGTCCTCTTGGTCCTCCTTTGGCTTTTGCTGCTGGTGCTGCAATTTTCTTTTTCTCAGCTGGGAATTTGTAATTTAATTTAATAAATTCCATAGGTTTTCCAGCTGACCATTCTTTATTAGGTTTTCTATTTTGGTTTAGTATTTGTGGAGGTTCATGAGTCTGTTTTCTAGTAGCCTGTACTTGCTCTGCCTTGTTGACAATTTATTCAAATTACATATCCTAGTTGATTGCTAATTTAACTTGTTGTTTAATTAGGGAGATTAGACCATTTACAAATTTCATTTTGAGTACATGGTCTGAGATAAGGGCTCTGCCCTTATTTTCTCTGCATCTAAGTTGGTAGTCTTGCAGGTGTTATGCAAATGTGTTGACAGGACTATCTTGTCCAAATTGTGCTTGGTGGCAACCTTCATACTTTTTCCACAGTTCTTCTCTTGCTGTAGATAGGATAATCTTTTTCTTTAGAAAAACTATTAAACCATGAATATTCCTCTTTGTTGCTTTAGTTTTTTCACTATAGTCTTTCAACCATCTGGCACCTATACCAGTGAATTGAAAACTTGCTCTCTGCAAGGCTTCTTTATTCTCTACATCCAAGCTTTGCAACTTCAACCATCTTACCAGCTATTTCATATATTCATCAAAGGTAATTGTGACCTTCCATTTCTCTGCTTTAGTATTAAAGGCTTCTCGCTCTTTGATATTTGCAAGCCTAGTAGCTTTCTTGATGGTTTCTTCTTTTATCTTACTAGTATGTTGTTTTATTCCAGTAACTTTTTCCCAAATAGGTTTGTAGTTTTATAACAAATAGATCTTTATCTATCCATTCTGTTTCTTCTTTAGTTTTAGCATGTGGGTTTTCTATTTCTGGAGTCTCTAATTCATAAAAGGTTCCTAGCATAAGATATGGTTCTATTTCTGGCCAGTTTTTTATCAACCAAAGTATACCTTTTACTGAGTTGTACGTTGGTTGAGGAGGTCTATTTTTAAATCCTGCATTTAATTCTGTGTCTTCTTGTACCTTATTGCTTAGTTCTGGTGTCTCTTGGAATGTCAGATAGTTCAAACATGCTTGGAAGATTATCCCTATTTCTTCAACATTTAGTTCATATTGGTTTAGGAGACAATATGTTTGGACTTGATTCATGTATTGATTCCGCTTGTTAAAATTATTGTCCCAGTATTGTTTTGTTGCAACTGGAGTTCTAATTATTCTTCCTAGTATTAATCCTTTTTCTTCAAGTGTGATTTTATTTTGAACTGCATCTTTTTCTGGAATGTCTAGTCTAGCTGGTATGGCCTTTTTTGGTGTTTCTAGTGGTACTAATTCTTTGAGTAGTGCTTTTGCTTCATCAGGAGTTAAGGCCTTCTTTGTTCTCTTGGTGCTTCCTTTGGCACCTTTCTTTCCTTTCCTGGGGGTAGCAAACATGTCTATCTTCAGGAATTATACCACTGATGATATGGGAAGGCTTTGTTTCCTTCCTGCTATTCCTTCTTTTGTGGATCCTGATGAGGAGGAATCCTTCTCAGTTTCCTATAATAGTCCTCAGGACTATTTCTTTGGACAGATGGGGGCGAGGCCAAAGCCTTCTTCTATCAAGTCTGATCCTTCTTTTGGTAGGCAAAGGAAGGTTAAGGAGGTCAGGTTTATTGATGGCCTCAAAACCACTCTTAGGGGTATTCCTCCTGCTTCTGATAGGAGTACTTCTTGGAGTGTTAGAGGTTGGACTTCCAAAGAGGCCTACTCTTTCTTAGAGGAGAGGTATAGGTGGTGTCCTTACTGGGAGTGTAAGGACAGGTGTGACTGGTGGTTTTCCTTGAGGCTTTCTTGGAGTTGGGATACTAGGTATCCTTTGGGGGAGTACCACTCTTCTGCTTGTTGGGGATGCAGTGAATGTTACAAGTAAGTTTCTTAGTTGCTTATTATTCTTATTGGCTCTCACTAATATTTCCTACTAGGTTTGTTGAAGAGCATTTCCTTAGTACTCAGTCTTACTAGTTCAGGTAACTGGTTCTTTTTATTTCTTTTTGATACTACTTTGTTAATTCTATGTTGTCTACTTATACAGTTGCAGGTTTTTCAGTTCTATTTCTTATACAGGTTCTATTGTACTATCGGTTATTGTATTTGTTTCTTTATTGATTATCAGGCTTGGTTCTACTATGGTTTCTTATCCACTATAGAGTTGTAGTACTTGGTAAGTAGTTTTCTCTACTACTTGTGCATAAGATTATAGGCCAGGATGATCAAGTCTACCTTGATATAAAAGTCTTTCTTAGGTTAAAATAATGTAAATGGGGAACTAAAGTATTTAGGGTGGAATATTACCCTGAAGTAATATTCCAGAACTACTAAGTACTTTAAAGGCTAAGTGTTAGGTTTTTAGTATTGGATTACTAAGTTCTGAGTAAGAGTCCTTATGGAACTAGAATTAACCAGTGGAACTCTTATGTTTGTTGTATTTAACTATTCTGTGTCTGTCTTCTCCAGGTCTGCTCCTCCTTCTCTGGATGCAGACCTTCAGCCCTTAAGTATTAGATGCTAAGACTTAGCTATAATTCACTATTATAGGTGTACCATAGTAGTGAGTCTTACGTGATTTGAAATCCATCTCTAACTCATTAAGTGAGTTATAACTTTAGAGTCATACATGAGTCATAGGAAATTATTGAGTCATAGGTGACTTATAATTGATATGTGAAAAATAAAGAAATTACATGTGATTCTTCCAACCTAATTAACTAGGCACGTTAGTACAACTTAGTAAGAAATTACATAGTAGATATTGTTTTAGGATAAGTTGTGAGGTGGTGATAGATCAGCATACTGAGAATATCATTTCCTTACAATCGTACCTGGTGAGGAAAGACCCTCCTTCCTCTCTGCCATAGTCATCACCCAATCATAATACAATGCAGCTTCTGCAGAAGCTAGTGGATCTAATCAAGGTCACAATACCCGCCTATCCTCCACTAATCTTATTAGATATGTGCCAGGAGTGGGATTTATGCACTAGCAATACTATACAATCAGTGGGGAGTATAACCTTGTTCCTGATCTTCAAACACAGGAGAAGACGTCAATTCCTCCTAGGCCTACTGCCACTCCTTGTTGCAGCTTTTGCAAAGGCAAGTGATACTATGTATCCACATGTAAGGCAAAACACAAGGGAGATGTAGACCTCAGGTATAGAATCGTGTCAGTGATCAATATGGCCAATATATACCTCAATATCAAAGATGACCCCAAAGAAGACTGTGACTTCCATCTCGTTGGTCACATTGATAATGATGATAGAATAAGAGATGCCGACATCGTAGGCATCAGGATATGCCCCATGTGGAGCCAGCTCCATAGCGCCCAACAACGGAAGAAAGAAGTAAATAAGGAGAATAGATTCTTGTACAAGAAGAATAAGAAAGTAGAATAAAAGCAGGTTCTTCTAAGCATATTCAATATGAATGGTAAGAACTACATCGAAGCTGCAATCAAGGAAGCTCATAATGCTATCGCAAATAGGGAAGTTGAGAAAACGTTGAAATGGTTGACTGATAAATTTATTTGCTAGCCATTTTGAAGGCTTATTAAGGTATACATAGTGAGTTGTAATACCTATCAATGGACAAAGTATAGCATCAAGCTACCACTAGGACAAGTAACTATGTTACATGTTCCTGCAAGAGCCTAGACATATATCACTATGGATTTTCTTAAGATGTCTCCCGTTTTCCCTTATTTCTCTACTGTATATCCAAACATTCCTCTGCAAAACAATCAAATAATTTGCTATTCCAGACTTTGGACAGTTGTCTTTAGACAATCAGAATATATATTTCATATTCCAGTTTCTAATAACCTTACAGTGGAAAATGGCACTGATACCTTTGATACACACATTGCTTCTGTTATCGGTTATCCCTATTATGTTGTTTTCAATTCGGGATACTCTCTTTATATAAGACCATTTCAAGCATTGGGCAGCAAGAAAGGCAATCAAATTAAAAGTATCTACTACATACAACCCTCAGACATATGGTCAGTCAGAAATTGCCAACAAGGCAATTCTGCAAGCCCTACGAGCATGTAAGGTCAAAGGAAATGAATAGCTGCACAAACTCTCTAAGATCAAGCTGAAGCTGAACTCTTGAGATAATACTACAAGACTACACAGTCCATTCTTTTCACTCCTAAACTTTGAGGCAAAGCTATGTCCTTCTCTCTTCCCTTACCTGATCACTCCTTATACCTCAGTAGGGGAACGTCATCTTAATACCTCACACAACCTATACCCCTTCAAAGTCAAGCAGGCAAGACAAGCCAACAAGAAGCCGTCTGTTCCAGTACTGCTTTTAGGTGGCCAAATGGTTCTTCTCTCTGCAGAGAACATCAACCTGTTGAACATATCTAGGAAACTCAAGCCTAGGTGGGTCAGACCCTTCTGCATTCAATACTGCAACAAGAGGCGGAATATCTATATACTAGACCTAGTAATGGACAGTTGACTATCTCTTATCTACAATACCTTCAATGTCAGCAGATCTAACCTTACGTCGAAAATCAGTCGACGAACTTCCGAGGATATCATGAGGAACAATCTGGTGAAGTAACGGAAGTCAAATGGGAAGTCAAATAAGTACTCGAATTTCATACTATTTCTAGTACTGGCCAAAGCCAATACCTAGTATCTTAGAAAGGGCACGGAAGTGATGACGATGAATAGATCAACTTCGAAGTTATCAGTCTTGAAATTGTGCAAGACTTTTAGACAAGTGGAAACTATTCCAACAGGTTCAAGCAATGAAGATTATTCAAGAACCACAAGAAGCATCACACTTGGGAAACGCCTAAGTCAATTGTTGAAACTGAATGAGACAGAGTCCTTGCTCTCAGTCCTGATAATCAAAATGTCACCTCCCCTGGTACCAACCTTGCAGAAGATATCTTCTATATTTTCCTAAAGTACTAATTCATCCCAGTTGAATTAACCTAGCAATCCCATATTACTTTCTATTCTTTGAATTGAAGTTCCGAATTAACATTAGAAGAAGAGATAGCAATTAAGGTATCTATTGAATGTTTTCATTGTTCCCTATATCACGACTGTTTACTATGGATGATTAGAAAGTTTAATTGGTCTCCTACTGTTCATTGTGAAAATTGCGATTTTCATAACTGTCATGCTTGCACTTGTTATTTCGGACTACCTTCAGCCTAGACAAGATAACTACAGTGGAAAATGCTTTTAAATAGGGAAGTGTAACGGAAGACTGTTTCATATAATTGCCTTATTACGCATTTCCTAGGACCTATTACATATACGAGACAGCTCGTGGATTGTACTTACATACTATTGTCTTAAGCATATCCGGTTCTTATATACTTTTCCTTTATCGTGATGTATTACGCATCTACACCTCTATTTCTGAGTACTAGAGGCCTGACCTCACACACCTGTATTTATAGTTATGGAGGAGTACTTTCTGGAACGGCCAGAGAGCTGGTTTTCCGGAATGGCCAGAAAGCTGGTTTTCTAGTATGGCCAGAAAGGTGGTTTTCTGGAAAGGCCAGAAAACAGGTTTTTCCAGACTTCAGAAGACTTGGCAGCTAGTATAAGTGCTGAGCTATTCCGACCTTCTGGAGGAGGATTCTGAGTTCAGATCACTTCATACAGAGTTCACACAAACTTTAGATAGCTTCATTATAGAGAGATTTCATGTGTAAATTCTCATTCTACTTGAGAAATCTATATGCTCTCAAAGACCTGTTGAGACCTCGACTTAGTGGAACCAATAACAGACATTTACTACCACTCTGGTGATACTATAGACTTTGATAAATGGCCCGCATGGCTACTATTGGCATTGCTCATTACATTTTTTTTAACATAAAAATAATCTAACTGTTAACACTACTATCACAGACTGATCACCTGTTGGTATCTTTGTAACACCTTTTCAGGTATTACCTATATCAAACATTTACACAATCAACAAAACACACTATATTCAACAAAAGCTAGGAACAAGATTCCACAACTCATATAACCTTACTGGGTTCTAAAGGAATAGGATGATATTATGTCCTTCATACTATATGGTTAGCAACTTCTCCTACCTATTGTATCAGGATAGTTTGTCGACCCACCAATAGCCAAAAGACCAAAAGGACAAGACAGAAGGAATGCTTCTAAGATGTCAACCAGACAATATTCCATACCAGAAGTGAGTACAGGATCTCATGCTGGTATCGTGCTAGAAGACGACATGGTGGAATATACCTCTGATCTTGGCAATGGAATCAATGGAGAAAACTATAATAACCTAATGGCTACATTAGAAGGGGGCACAACAGCAGAAGGAGGAGTTGATGATGGAGAAAATAGTAGCTCTAGCAGTAATGACTTTAGTAGTAGATTGTTAGTTCATAGTCAAAGAAGTATGTGAAAACCAAAGAAGGTTAAGAAGCTCAAGAAATAGACAGATCCTGATAAGACACTAGAACAACAACAATGGGAAATGACAACAGGAATTGTGATACCTAAAACATCATCAAAAATGTCTAAACGGATAAAGAGTATCAAGATTAATACTCTGGAAAATCTCAACAGTGGAGATCAGCAATGGTGAGAATCACAGTATCTCGATACATGGGTCAATGTGATACAGAGATAGTTGAGTATTAAAGGTATAAGACTTGAATCGAAGGAAGAGGTGGAGTTTATTGGATTCAAACTGCAAGGCAGCACATTCATTACATATAACTACTGTCTTATCAAGGAAAAGGACAAGGTGTCCATTTTCATCTTCATGCTGGTGCTATGGGAATTCCTTATTCCCTCCACTAGGAAGGACCTCCTATGGAATGCATGAGAGACAGCCTCACCTCACAAGGATGGATGACATATAGGTATCAAAACTTTTGCCACTTGGCTAGAAGAGCTTCAGATTAAGCTTATAGATAAGGATGGAAACCAATGCATATTAGAAGAAGTCAAAGGCAGGAAATTCCTAAGCCACCTACCAGAATACATGAAAACCACCTTAGTTCCCCAAATACTTTATTCTAGAACATTCTACGACCTAGTCAAAAAGACGAAATCATATGAGGCTGTACGAAAACAGGAGTATGTCTCAACTACAGCTAAACCTATACACCAGCCAACTACTCAACTACGTTTGAACTTTAGAAGTAATAACCGTAGGGATTGGAAGATAGACAGCAAGTAAACAAGTCCTAATCCTGGTAGAACCCCTTCTTCGAAACCAACAAGTACTAAGGATCCTGACTGGGAAGTAGTTAACAAGACTTAAACATCACAAGACTAGATGACGTTAAGTAGGAATCGGAAGTGTCTATAGTACAGTAAAACTAGTCACACCTTCAAGTAATGCAAGAAGCGAATATCCAAACAACCAATGTGCACTACCACACAAGACCTATCCTTGGAACATACCAGTAAACCTATTTATCACCAAGAATACCTACATGGGCAAAACCAAAGCAAAACCCTTGTCCAGGGAAGAATTAGACTATAGCAGGGTTCGGATCAAGGTTAACGGCCACCCTGCACTAGACTTCGTGGATTTACTGACCAACAGTGGAGATCTCATTAACGTACAATACGTGCATCTATGTAGTCTACCCACCTATAGTCTCAACAAGAAGTCACTTAACACTGTGATCCAGGGATACAAGAGTGTGATAGAAAAAGCACGTGATATCCAAATAGACTATGCAGGATATACAAAAACAAGAACGCTTTATGTAGCGCATCTCGCAGGCTGGGATATGATCTTAGGCAAGCCAGCACTGACAACACTGAACAACTTTATCCCTGTAGGAACCAAGCTGGTTACTATCCACCCCGAAGGGAGGACACACTTTGCTCTCAAGGAATGGAGAAATGCAAGCCTTGCTATAGGGCAAGTCAATTCGGCTTCACTCTCCATAGAAGACGAAGAACCAGACTACCTTCTACTACTCTTTGAATTCATAGTCTCAGCTATGAATCTCAGAGAAAGTCAGGAATTCAACCCCTTTGTTGAGTTCGCACAGTAATTTCCAGCAACCACCCCCAACGAGTTGCCAGCTCTCAGAACTATCAACCACTGAATCTACATGAAACCCGGTGCTACTTGGGTACTAAAATAGTGACCCTCACCCTCCAAGTTTTACGGCGTGCTTACTATACAGCTTAATGAGGAAAAACCTTCTAGACGGATTTATTACATAGAACATAATACCAATATGGTAGATCTGTTCGTACAAGCCAAAGGAGATAATCCCACTAAACTATAGCGTCTTCTGGACACTAGGCATGGGAATCATGTGGTTGATCTCAACCACACATACCTACAAAGAATCAAGGAGCTCATGGACCCAGTTGTTGCTTTGAAATATTGGAGCAAGATTGACCAAGTAGATGAGTATCACAACATGGCAATCGAAAAGGACTCAGAACAACACTCTACCTTCCTCACATACATGGGATATTACCGCAGTCGCCTTATGCAATAAGGCAACTACAATGCTACTACCACTATAGTAAAAGTCATGAACTAAATCCTTAAGGACATGGTCTTTAAGGACCTTGTCATCTATATCAATAATACTATTTTCTTTTCAGATTCATATGACCAACATGTAGCTACCTTACGAAAGGATCTATAATGACTTCCAGATCAAAAGTCCTGGCAAAAGGCTACCAAATGGCAGTTCTTCACTAATCGTCTAGATATCTTATGAAATATATTAACTCCGAATAGGTTACATATGGACCATAAGAGCTGTAATAAAGTATTGGACTACAAGATTCCTACCAACTGTAGGGAATTGCGAGGTATACTTGGCATTGTTATATTTTTGAGTAAGTTCTGTCTGGAATTGGCATCCTAGTCAAGCACCCTGTCAGAACTACAAGGCTAAAATGCACTCTGTAGATAGACAAATACCTGTATCATGACACTTGAGAAATTCAAGGGACTTTGGAATTCTCCATAGAGCCTTAAACTCTGCAACCACTCTTCGGAAGAACATGTATACCTAGTATACAATACTAGTGATATTAGACTAGGATCTGTTGTGGCTCAGGTAAGAGACCTCCACTAGAGCATGGGAACCAACTTCCTACTATATCGTAAGGCTTGGCTAACAAAGTAGACTGATCACTCACCAGGCATGTGCAGAGAAGTGCATCAATGACAGCGTTATTGGAACTAGCATAGTGAAGTGCGTACTGTTAGAATTGGCCTCATGCATATTATCTGTTTGATATATTTCTGTTTTATTTTGAGAAGTGTCATTCATATGTTTCTATGCATTGCATTACAGGTTCAGCTCATCTATGTTGGCCTATATGTATTGGGTTGCAACACAGCTTATCTTATATATATATGTTAGATTGTAGCATTCCTAATTAGAAAGTCACTTCCCAGTTAGGCAACTACTGACGACAAGTCTACTTTCCGTTGTTAGGAAGGCTTGTCCTGATCTGATATATGGTTTTCAGATCAAGGCTTCTATATGAGTCAATGCTTTTACATAGTTAATACAATAAGACCCAAACAGTATTCCGAGCCTTATATAGGTTTACTTTAATGGACTCCGCTCTCACACTCGAGTTATAACTTTCTTTATACTTCCCCCTACCTTTTATATATATCCCTGAAGTATTTATGTTATGTACAGCTCGCCTATAATATTACAGTGCTTGTATATTACCTGCTATAGATAGAACCCCCCTGCCTACAATGGCGTGCGCACTTCCCCCCTATAGATAACCAGATTCCGATGACAACATGGGCGATGGCCTCACTCTCGCTTAATATAACAAAGAAATCGAGCAAAATATTCATAGTATCTGAGACGAATCAAGTGCCTCCCCTTGGGGACTCCACCAAAATATTCTTGAGCCCCCTCCCTCTTCTGGAACTTCTGATAGAATCGAAGATGTTATAGGCTCTGCATCTCTATATATACGAAGATTAGCTACAGGACCATCCCAAATAAGAAAAGATAAAGAATAAGTACCTCCCTCTCCCACACAGACCTCACTCTCGACTGGAATCCGACAACTACAAGCATTACAAGCCAAAGTATGATGGCTTAAAGCTGATAAAACTGCTAAACTATAAAAAGCTATTCAACTTCAGAACCAACAAGCATATATGTCCTCCTTCCTGCACCAGACAGCAACCAGAGTTCAGGAACTATAATCAGCAAGTACCGCAGCATAACAAGCATTATCTCAAAATAATGCCACTACTCTTGATCAACTAGCTACTATAATAGACCAATGATTCAATAGAGTGGAGAATAACATTAACGTCTACAACCAATAAGCTAACTGCTGCCATGACTAGTACCTAGCTTGTTTCAGGAACATAGAAAAAAGACTAGGCACGGTAGAAAGAAATCCAGTGGCACCTCAACCAGTATCCCTACCAGCCAACCTCAAGCAGCTGACATTACAAGGCTCTCAAATATAACTACCCCCTCTAGCAGTACCAAATCTAAAACAACCAGCCCCTCCACCGCCACCATCTCCACAAGGTCAGAACAACAATTACATAGTAGAAGGGAAAGCACTCATCCCTAATAATTTCTCAGGAGACAAAGATCAACTTGATGGCTAGATCCTTCAAGTGGATGACTTCTTTATTATCACAAAAATCCGGAACCAAGCACAACAACTATCCTTCCTTAGTATATATCTCGCAGGTACCGCCTTAGAATGGTAGAAAAATAAGAAGGCATTATTTCATATATGGGAAGAAGGTCAAGATTCTCTTCGACATTATTACGAGGACCACTATAAGCCAGATCGATGCTACTACTAGCTCATGGAACTTTGACAAACTAGTACCATCCAGTACTACCTAACTAAAGTACATAGACTCAATACCTATACCGCTATTCCTAACTGACATTTGATCAACATTCTGATCAATGGAATTAACCATAAGCTTCGAAAAACTATAGCACACTTAGAACACCTCCGCTCTACTCCAGCAGCATGGAGGGATAGATGGATTAAGATGGACATCACCAGCACTGAATTCCGAAGCAGGGATAGATACCAATTAAATGATAAAAAGAGGGACCACAATGGGAATAGGAAAGTAGAGGAAAGAATCTCCATTCGTGGTGGCTCAGCCCCCTCTACTAACGAAAAAACTCCATGAGTCTTCTCTACAATTGTAAGGCAAAGAAGATACAAAGAACAATACCTGAAATAGGGAAGAAAGGGACACTTCGCAGCAGACTGCAAAACTGAGTAGGAAGCCAAAACACTCCCTGCTTGAAAACCACAGAATGGCAACCAACAAACCGACTTCAACCAGATGCAATGCATTGATCAAGGACACCTCATGATCACCGAGTTGGAATTAGAGGAATCGGGAAACGAATAAGGAGTGTTTCTCCCGATGTCAGCCACACTCCAAGACATACTGCTACTCTTGACAGTCTGAATAACAATTGCTGAGAAAGAAGTTGATATAGTAGTGGATACAGGAGCTAGTGCTCCTGTTAATGGAGCAAAGATTACGAAGAAACTGAGATGTTAGAAGAGAGCTAGGAAGGTTAGGGTTCGACAAGGAGATGGATCAACTATGGCTGGTGGAAAATATATGGTAAATACAACATGCAAGATTTTTTCTGAAGGATCTCTTTTGAGTAGGTTTAGATTGGATGCTGAGGTATTGAATATTGGTAAACAAGATATTAATTTGGGACTTTCTTGGTTGGAAGAATATGGGTTTTGAGTAGATATACAGGCCAGGTGCCTAAAGAAGGATCTTTCAGGTTTAGTTATTCCTTATTCTATTAGATAGATTCCTTCTATTTCTATTGATGATTTGGATCTCGAACCATTAGAAGATGGCAAGATATTATTAATTATTGATGCAAGCAAATGATACTCTCTTTATACACAATACTTTTCGACTGAGCAGGCAGTTAGACTTCCTGAACACAAATCCTGGGACCATGAAATCCCTCTCCAAAACCCCAAAGCTAAGATACCCACTAGAGCTATCTACAAGACAACATGAGAAGAAGACAAAGCCCTTCAAACCTAACTGGGAGAAAACCTACCACCGAGGAAGGTTCATTGATTACACTCTTCTGCAGGTAAACTAATCCACTTTTTCAAGAAAAAAGATGCATCCTTGAGACTCTGAGTTGACTATAGAGCTCTCAACTGTCTTACGATACCCAACAAGTACCCCCTACTACCTATCAGTAAGCTACTTGACAAAACACGGGAAGGTAAATGGTTCACCAGGTTGGACCTTAAAAATAGGTACAACTTTATTCAAATGGTAGTAGGAGGTGAGTAGAAGACAGCCTTTCCTATAAAGAAGGGCTTATTCGGGTATACAGTTATACCATTCGGACTAACTAATGCCCCTAACCTATTCCAAGAAATGATGGATACTCTCTTCAAAGACATGTGTAAGGAACTGGTTTTCTTGTATATGTTTTCTCTACACGTGTTTTATCTGTGGCAGTTTTGGTGGATTTTATTCGGTTATATCAAGGCACGTTTTTGCCCTATTTTGGAAACTACCTGTTTAGGATATGTGTGGATTAGGAAGGATCATATTGGGATTAGTCTTGTTGTTTTTCCTTGAAGTTTTTTCATTATATTTAGTTATTATTAACAGTTATATTCCCGTATCATTCTGGGTTAGTCTCATGTGTGTCAGCTTGCTGATCACCATCTCCTGTTATACCTGTCTAATTGGGCAGTAGCTTATTCTGTTTTCTTGTTGGATGTTTATCTCGTTGGCAGCCTTGTTTCTGTTACCTTCTTAGGCATCATCATGATACTGAATATGTCTATAATGAGCCATCATTTATTCATTATGATCTGGCATCATAATGAGTCTTTACTATTGAATAGTATGAGTCCAAGTAGACTTACTACCTTAGGAACTCAGTATCTATTAAAGATCTGAATTCCACGGCCTTAGATAGGACAGTTCTCGTTCAGCCCAGTCTAGTCTAGCTACCTTAGAAATCCACAAGCTACACTGGTAATATTCTTGTCCACTTGTACATCTTAATCCCCAACCAACCTTACACTCAACAACCCCTTAACCACCTACTATAATCCTGTATAGGACAGAGTAGATGTGCTTAAGACCCCATAACCATGTTGGTAGAGCCGAGTTCCTTACAGAACTCCTCAACTAACTTGGTCCACACTTCCAAAATAGAAGGATGTATTTGGTACCTCGACAATATCCTAATCTATGGTAGACATTCAAAAGAGGAACACTAACAGTTGGAAGATCAAGTCCTGTAACAATGCATCGAACATGGTTTAGCAGTAAACCTCACCAAATCCGAATTCCATGTTCAAGAAACCCTCTGCCTGTTATATATCATCAATGGGCAGCAATTCCAAATGGACGCAACCAAACTCGAAGCCATGTCTAAATGGCCTACCCCTACGAACAAGAAAAAAGTCCGAGTCTTACTAGGTTATGCAAACTATTGTCAACGATTCATTGCCAATTACAGTAATAAAGCAAGACCAGTAATTGACCTCACTCGAGATGTACCGTTTTCATGAAGACAAGCTCGGCAACAATCGTTCGATGAACTCAAGCAACTGTTTCTCTCTGTACCTATCCTTATGTTAGTCTATAGATGCCTGGAAACCACAATAGAAACTGATGCCAGTAACCAAGCCATCTCGAGTATACTCTCATAATATCACATTGTCAATGGGGTTAAACAACTATATCCCACAGAGTACCATGTCAAAACCCCCTATGCTACACAAGGCAACTGGCCAAATACTTAATAAGAAGCTGTTTGCTATTATAGATAGTTTCTGTAAGTGGAGAGACTGGTTAGTCGGAGAATCTATCAATATCGACATAAACAATCAAAAGTTAAATACTTCAATGTGAAACAGAAGCTCAACTCTCAACAAGCCTACTAGTACCTCAAAATGTCTGAATTCATCTACCATATCCACTACCAACTTGGATCAAAGATGGGCAAGGCAGATGGCCTGTCCAGATGTTGAGGGGAAGAGAAATCCGCTATGGAAACCAGATCTTTTGATGAAAGACAATTGGTAGCCCATGAAGGAGATGATGTAGAGGAAAGAGAGGATGCAGATGACGTAGAACTAGAGGCAATTGATGTCACACGTTAGAAAAAGAAGAATGGACTAGAAGTAGTACCCGAAGAGCATAAGTGGGAAGTGCTGAGATAGCACAATCATAGTCAAGTGGTAGGACATTAGGGAAGACATAGAACTCAAGACCTAATATCACAAAACTTCATATAGAACAAATAGCAAGTAGATGTTGCAAGGCATCAGGAAAGAATTTTTGGCACCCTGATGCCCTACTGTGGCGCTCAGAGGCCAGGCCATTTTACGCTTGCCTCTAGTGCCTCTGATGCCTCCAGGGCGCCCAGACGCCACCATCCATAATCGCTGCCTCCTAGGCGTCCAAATAGTAGCAATTCCGTGCGGAATTGGGGCGATTTTTCGTGGAATTATGGCCCCCAGTGTGCCTTATGCAAGCGTTCTGGCAGTGCGGCATGTGGGCGCCCTTGGTCTGGACCGTAGCTTTCTGGATTGTCAACCTGCCTCTGAGTGGTGCTGGTGGCGCCTGAGGCAGCAGGGGCAAGCTAGATTCTTTGCAGATGAACATATGTAGCAGAATGTGCCAAGTGTCAAAAAGCAAAGGCAGTTGGGCATAGCAGCCAAACAAAAATAGTACCAATACCAACTGGGGAATGCCTCTTCGAAGAAATTGCTATAAACTTTGTTAGAGAGCTACCAGAATCCGAAGCCTTCAATGCTATACTCTTTATCACAGACTGGTCCACTAAAATTCAACACTACATACCAGCTGAGACGACATGGACTGTAGAAGATATAGCCAATATCTATATCACCGAGATATGGAGACTATATGAACTAACAAGATATATTACATCTGACCACAGCCCTCAGTTTGCACAAGGATTTCTTTGAGAACTCAATAGGAAGCTCAATATATGCCTGTGTCTCTCTACTGCCTACCACCTACAAACTGATAGACTTAGTGAGCGAGCCATCCAGACACTCAAACAATACCTCGGCATATTCTGCCATGATAGAATAAAACGTTGGAAGACTTAGCTGGTACTCGTCCAGTTTGCCTACAATATGACTACCCAAACCACCTATCAATACTCCCCCTACCACAGCCTTTATGCTTGGGACCCTCGCACTATTCACCTCAACAACGACTACGAACTCTCCTCACCAGCTGCAGAAGAATTGCTGGACTGAATGACGACAGTCCACAACCAGATCTACCACTGTCTCAAACAAATCAATATTAAAAGAAGTGCTATTCATATTGAAAAGGCATGCAAGGTAACTGTCAATAACTGGGTCTTGGTTGACCGCTGCAACCTACAAGTAAAAGCTGAGAATCATCGTTCACTTACGAATAGGTAGATAGGACCTAACAAAGTCATTGAGACTATTGGAACCCATGTCTATAGGTTAGAAGTAGCAGAAGGGACTCGGTGTCATAATATCATTCATACAACTCTCCTCACACTATTCCGAATACGGGATGGCCTACAAGATATGGACGAGGATGAGGATAACGAGATATATGAGGTTTAGCCTATCCTAAACTCCAGGAAATATGCAGTAGTTGTCAAATACAGCATACGATGGAAGGCCTATGATGAATTGGAGGACACATGGAAAGAATTCGAGAGGTTGGATAATTGTCCTGAGAAGCTCCAGGAGTATTAAGAAAAGTTCCCCAACAAGTCACAAGATAAAAGAGATGTCTGAGGTTCAGACCTACATCCAGCTTGAATCTCATGAAATACATGGTACCTTTTATGCTCCCTACTTGTCACCTTTTTCCACTGGGTTTTTTGGTAAGAGGTTTAATTTTTAACAGCCATTGCATGCATTTATAGAGTACACTGGTCTTGTAGGACTCCAGACAATGGGGATTGTTGGTATCTTGATAAAGTGTTAGTTCCTTCCCAGTGAAGTTACCTGAGCTGTTACCATTACCTATATAGTCGTTCGGATAGTGTGTTCAGCGGAGGATGCCTGCCACGAAATGGGGAGTAATATTATGGCTTAGGTAAGAGACCTCGGCTAGAGTGCAGTAACCAGCTTCCTACTGTATCGTAAGATACTGCATACAAAGTAGACTGATTATCTACCTAGCATGTGCTGATACATCACGAAAAAATTGAGTTTGCCTAATTGGCGTCAGACGCCCTGGAAGTCGCTAGGGCCTTTCTGCCAATTATGGACGCCCCGATCCAGATCGGCTGTCTCCGGACGCCATCGATCCGCATTGGTTGTGTCTGGTGGCCACCCTCGGAATAGGTTGCCCCTGAACGACATACCTTGGGAAGATAATCTCGGGGAGAGCCCCATCACGCTACGTGTCTTTGGGAGGTACCAGAGTGCCCTTGGGCGGCATGGCACGCATACGCCGCATCAGGAGATAAGAACTTCTTAGTTTAACACGGGATGCCAGGGCCACAGCATAGGCCAGAGGATGCCACTACAGGCTTAGCAAAGCTTAGATTTACTGTCATATATGCATGGTGTGATTAATATTGCATTCTATAGAACTTTATACATAATGGTTTCAGCCCATATCCACTCTAGATCCGGTCAGCCGAATGGCGGTCATGATGCGATGTCGGTATCGAATGAGGTGCAAGGCGGGAAGCAGGGCGCCAGTGATATCAACAGTGCAATCGTACCGATCATAGCAGCATTGATATTGCTGCTTAAGTTACTACCCAGCGGAACCTATATTAACAATCATAAACAACATCGAAGGACACTAGTATTGATTCCGGAGGTGTGATTACCTAGGGAACAAGCTGCTGGTTGCTGGCCATATCGTTGTCCATATCGCCACTACGGTCACTACCCCCTACAAGACATGTTGGCCATGCTAGCCACTGTGAAGGTAGAGTATTATCGATTCCGGGGGTGCTATTACATAGGGAACTGGATACTGGTGGCTGGCTATGTCGCTGCCCATATCCCTATCGTGGTCGCTACCCCCGACAAGACATGTTAGCCATGCTAGCTGCCGTATAGGTAGAGTAATATCGTTTCCGGGGGTGCTATTACCTAGAGAACTGGCCACTGGTAGCTGGCTATGTTGCTGCCCATATCGCTACTGCGGTCGCTACCCCCTAGAAGACATATTAGCCATGCTGTAATGGGCGGTGCCAATAGTAGGACCGCGGACCGTTTAACAAAGTCAATACTATCACCGGAGTGATAGTGTATATCTGTTATTGGTTCCGCTAAGGCGAGGAATCAGAGGGTCTTTGAGACCATACAGATTTCCCAAGCGGGAAGAGAATTAACAGGTGTAATCTCTCTGTATTGAAGCTATCTAAGGCTTGTCTGAACTGTGTCTGAAGCGATCTGATCTGAGAATTCTCCTCCGTAAGGGCGGAACGGCTTAGTACTTATACTTGCCGCCCTGCCTTCTGGAGTCTGAAAAACCTGCTTTCTGGCCCTTCCAGAAAGCACTCCTCCATGACCATAACTACATGTGTGGGAGGTCGGGCCTCCAGTACTCAGAAATACAGGTGTGGATGCGTAATACATCATGATAAAGGAAAAGTACATAAGGACCGGATACGCTCAAGGTAGTAGTACGTAAGGTACTATGCCCGAGCTATCTGGTATACATGATAGGTGCTAGGAAATGCATACTAAGACAATTTAAAAGAAACGGTCTTCCGTTACACTTCCCCACTTAAAAGGATTTCCTACTCTTGTTGTTTTGCCCAAGGTGGAGGTAGTCCGAAATAACAAGTGTAAGGACGACAGTTATGAGAGTAGCAATCTTTGCAATAAACAGTAGGAGACCAACGTTACTTCGAAATCATCCATAGTAAGCATTCATGACATAAGGAACAATGAAAACATCCGATAGGTACCTTGTTTGCCATACCTTCTTCCATAGTTAATTCCGAACAATAATTAAAACAACAAGAAGGAACGCGGGATTGCCAGGTTAATTCAACTAGCGCGAATCAGTACTTTAGGAAAACATTAAAGATATCTTCTGCAAGGTTGGTAGCAGCGGAGGTGAGGTCTTAGTTGTCAAGACTGAGGGCGAGAACTCTGTCTCATTCAGTTTGAACAGTTGCCTTGAGGGTTTCTCGACTCTGACGCTTCTAGTTTTTTTGGAGGATCTTCGTTGCTTGAAGGTGTTGTAATAGTTTCCACTTATCCAAAACTCTTAAACGATTTCAAGACTGATGTCTTCGAAGTTGATCCACTCATCGTCATCACTTCCGTATCCTTTCCATCGTACCAGGTATTGGCTTTTACCGGTACGAGGAGCAGTACGAAATTCAAGTACTCGTTCGACTTCCCATCTGCCTTCAGTTACTTCACCAGGTGGTTCTTCATGACGACCTGGGAAGTTGCTTGAATCGTTTTCAACGCAAGGTTTGATCTTGCTGATGTGGAAGGTATTGTGGATAAGAGAAAGTCGCCTGTCCGTTGACAGGTCCAGTGTATAGTTGTTCCGCTTCCTGTTGACGTGTTGCATGCGGAACGTTCCGACCCATCTAGGTTTGAGTTTCCTAGATATGTTCAATAGGTTGATGTTCTCCGTTGAGAGAAGAACCTTTTGGCCCGCTGAAAGAAATGGTGGAACAGACCGCTTCTTGTTGGCTTGTTTTGCCTGCTTGACTTTGGAGGAGTATAGGTTGCGAGAGGTGTCAAGATGACATTCCTCTGCAGGGGTATAAGGGGTGATTGGGTAAGGGAAGGACGAAGGACCTAGCTTTGCCTCAAAGCCTAGCAGGGAAAAGAATCGACTGTGTTGTCTTGCAGTATTGTCTTAAGAGTTCAGCTGCACCTGGATCTCATAGAGTTTATGTAGCCATTCATTTCCTTCGACTTTGCACACTCGTGTGGCTTGGAGTATTGCCTAATTGGCAATTTCTGACTGACCGTTTGTCTAAGGGTGGTATGCGGTAGATGGTTTCAACTTGATTCCCTTTCTTGGTGCCCAATCCTTGAAATGGTCTGACATAGAGAGAGTGTCTGGATTAAAAACAATGTAATAGGGATAACCAATAACAGAAGGAACATGCATATCAAAGGTATTAGTGCACTTCTCCGCCCTAAGATTATCAGAAACTGTAATGAGAAACATGAATCCTGATTGTCTACAGACAATCGTCCAAAGTCTCGAAAAGCAAATCATGTGATTGTCTTCCAAAGGAATGTTCGGGTGATGTAGAGTAATAAGTGGAAACAGGAGACATTTTAAGAAAATGCATAGTGATATCCGTCCAGGCTCTTGCAGGAACATGTAACATGGTAACTTGTCCTAGTGGTGGCTTGTTGCTTTACTTCGTCCATTGACAGGTATCGCAACTCGTCACGTATTCCTTAACGAGACTTGAAAATGGTTGGCAAATATCTTTAACAGTCAACAATTTCAACGTTTTCTCAACTCCGCCATGTGCCGTAGCATGATGAGCTTTCTTGATTGCATCTTCGAGGTATTTCTTACCATTCAAATCGAACGTGCTTAGTAAAACCAGCCTCCATTCTCCTTTCTCATTTTTCTTGTACAAGAACCCATTGTCCTTGCTTACTCCTTTCTTCCCTTCTGGAGCGTTGTAGAGCTGGCTACACATGGGGCATATTCTGATGTATGTGATATAGGCGTCTCTCATTCTATCATCTTTGTCAATGTGCGCAACGAGATAGAAGTCGGGATCATCTTTGGGGCCGTCATCGAGATCAAGGTATATTTTTGCCATATTGGTCACTGGCACGATTCTATACCTGAGGTCTGAGTCTGCCTTGCGTTTTGCCTCGCATGTTGATGCATAGTGTCCCTCGCCTTTGCAGAAGTTGCACCGACGAGTGGCAGTAGGTGCAGGAGGAATTGACGTCTTCTCCTGTGTTTGAAGGTTGTGAATGAGATTGTTCTCTTCGCTGGTTGTGTGGTGTTGGTGGTGCATAAATCCCAATCCTGGCATATATCTCACAGGATTAGTGGGGGATAGGAGGGTATTATGACCTTGGTTTGATCCGCTAGCTTCTCCAGAGGCTGCGTTGCTTTGTGATCTGGTGGTGACTACGACAGAGAGGAAGGAGGGTTTTTCCTCACCTGGTACGATCTTGATGTTATAGTCTCATGGGTTGTTTTGTGTGAGTTGTTGACCCCATGGTTCGTGGTGAGGAATAGGAGCGTTCCTGATTACCCATTCTTCTGCAGACCACATGTGAGTGCGGTTTGGAGCTTCTTTAACGTTATGCTCTGAAATGTCAATATCGGGAGTCTCAGAGGAGGGGGTGTTGTTAGGAGGGATAGTGGTAGCTTTTAATTTCCATGAGTCCCGCTTACTCGACTGGAATTCCTTCTCCTTCTGATAAACTGCCCCTGCGAGAGTGCAGTCCAACCATCCGTGTCTGTAGGTTCCGCAAACTGAGTATCTGGTGGTGGGAAAGTAAGGATTCCCATTCTAGTGCGAGCGACCATACGAGCGGCAGTAGTAGTTGCGACAATCAGTATTGTGTTGCTTTCGATGCTGCTTGTAGTGTTACCAGGCGTCATTGACAACGTCTGTAATGATAACGGGAATATTGTTGTCATTGGTGACTGAGGAGGTAACATATGTTGGAGCGCTGATGTGATGATAACCATTTAATTGATCATGTTCAACAACGTGGGGGTGAGGATCGAACTCATACCCGTCAAAGATTACTTCGGGGATGGTGGAGAGGGTATTACCATCTGATTGCACTTCTTCCTCCTTGATATCGTCATAATCTTTATAGTCCCCATCGTTCTCGTCGTCGAGATAGGGACATGAGGGGTGCTGTCCGAGGCTTTGGTCGCGGCCTGCACACTTTTTGTCGTCGCAGTCAGTGTGCTTGAAGTTGATGTAGCCACGGGAAACTATTGTGATTTCTTCTGGCATGGTAGAGATAGAAAGGTTGTTGGTAGTGATAGAAGTGTCTTGAAGGTTCCTATTGTCTTCTATAGGATCGATGCTCTAAGGGATGAAGTCTTGTTTCTCGCTGGGATCGAGGCAATATTTATGCTTCCTTGATAGAGCCTCTGCCAACAGGTTTTCTTTTCAAGCCGTATGTTCAATAACCAAGTCGAATTCTCGCATGTAAGCTTGCCATCGGGCCAGCTTCTGAGATGTTTGTTGTGGTCGGAGGAAAGAGAGTAATGGTTGGTGATCCATGTGAACCGTGAATTTATGGTTTCGGAGCTGAGCCTCAAAGAACTTCAGGGAGTCAACAATAGAGAGTAACTCCTTTTGGTAGGTGGGGTACTTCAGCTGTGTGGGGCTGAAGTTCCGAGAATGAAAACGACAGGGTCAAATTGATCCTAGTTCTCCTTGTCCTATGCATGATCCTAGTCCAATATCACTAGCATCACATACTAGGCATTTTGGCGCTTCCGAGAAGTGGTTCCAGGGTTTGGGAATCTGTTGAGAATTCACAAGTTCCTTGATTTTCTCGAGTGCCCTAGTATGGGTATCCATCCATCTCCAGTCTGCGTTTTCGCCTTGCACTTCTGACAGGGTGCTTGATCAGGAAGCCAATTCCAGACAAAACTTGCTTAGGAATATGACAACGCCGACTATTCCTCATAATTCCTGCCGGTTGCTGGGAACATTGAAGTCTAATACTTTCTTGCACTTTTTAGGATCTATATATAACCCGTCCGGAGTTAATATTTGTCCTAAGATATCTAGACGTTTGGTAAAGAACTTGCATTTGCTAGCCTTCAACCAGAACTTCTCGTCTAGGAGTCGTTGTAGAACCTTCCGTAAGGTAGCTATGTGTTTGGCGTAGGTATCTGAAAAGATAATAATATCATCAATGTAAATGACAAGGTCCTTAAATACCATGTCCTGAAAGATTTCATACATGGCTCATACCATGGTTGCAGGAATATTGCAGTCGCCTTGTTGCATGATGCGACTGCGGTAATATCCCATGTGTGTGAGGAAGGTGGAGTGTTGTTCCGAGTGTTCTTCAATTCTGATTTTGTGGTACTCATCTGCTAGATCAATCTTGCTCCAATATTTCCGAGCAGCGACTAGGTCCATGAGTTCCTCAATGCTTGGTAGAGGTGTGTGGTTGGGATCAACCCCGTCATTCCGATCCCTGGCGTCCAAAATACCCTGAGGTTTGGTGGGATCATCTCATTTGGCTTCTACGAACAGAACTAACGCATTGGTATGATGTTCTGCAGGATAAATCCGGCCTAAAACTTCTTCTTCTGTGAGCTGTCTCTTGAGCTCTGCGTAAAATTTGGAGGGTGAGGGTCGCCATTTTATTACCCATGTAGAGCCGGGTTTCGGGCAGATTCGGTGGTTGATAGTTCTGAGGGGTGGCAACTCGTTAAGTGTGGTTGCCTGAAATAACTGTTCGAATTCCACGAAGGGGTTGAATCCTCAACTTTCTCCGTGACTCATAGCTGAGACTATGAATTCGAAGAATGGTAGAAGATAGTCTGATACTTAGTCTTCTATCGTGAGTGCAGCGGATGTGAGTAGCCCCGTAGCAAGCCCTGCTTTTCTCCATTCCTTAAGTGCAAAGCGTGCAATCCCTTCTGGTTGGATCGTTACAGGCTTTAGTCCTGCTGGGATTAAGGCATTCAGAGCTGTAAGCGCTGGCTTGCATAGGATCATATCCCAGTCTGCAAGATGCGCTACATACAGCATTCTTGTTTCCATATTACTTCCCTAATCCATTTGGACATCACATGCCTTTTCTATCACACCATTTGATCCTTTGATTTCGTTGTGGAGCGACTTCTTGTCGATTCCATAAGTGGGTAGGCCGTAGAGGTGCACGAATTGTGTATTGACAAGATCTCCGCTGTTCGTCTGTAAATCCACAAAGGCTAATGCAGGGTGGCCGTTAACCTTGACCTGAACCCTGCAGTAGTCTAATTCTTCAGTAGACTGTGGTTTTGCCTTAGTTTTGCCCTTGTAGTTATTCTTGACGATAACTGGTTGGCTGGTGTATTGCAGGGATAGGACTTGTGCAGCGGTGCGCATGGGTATTTTAGATATTCGCTTCTTGCATTCCTTGAAGGTGTAACTAGGTGCACGGCACCATAGGCACTTCCGATCCCTGATCAACTTCATTTTGTCTTGGGATGTTAACGTCTTATTAACCACTTCCCGTTTCGGATCCTTGGTGCTTATTGTTTTAGTGGCAGGGGTTCTTCCAGGATATGAACTTGTTTTCTTGTTTTCTGTCTTTCGATCCCTGTGGTGATTTCGACTAGAGTACGGAACTGAAGGAGTAGTGGGCTGTCGAGCAGGTTTGGGTGTAGTTGAGATATGCCCATGTTTTCGTGCAGCCTCGTAGGAATCCGCTTTCTTGACCAGGTCATTGAACGTCCATGAATCAAGTATTTAGGGAACCAGGGTGGTTTCCATGTAATCTGGTAGGTGGTTGAGGAATTTCCTGTATTTGACTTCTTCCGAGATGCATTGGTTTCCATCCTTGTCGATAAGCTTAATCTGAAGTTCCTCCAGCCAGTTGGCAAAGGTTTTGATACCCATGTGTCGTCCATCCTTGTGGGGTGATGCAGCCTCCCATTCTTTCCATAGGAGGTCCTTGCTTGTGGAGGGAATAAGGAATTCCCATAGCACTAGCATGAAGCTGAAAA
>Ga0307511_10001193_pt1 | contig 27569 bp, 14 predicted proteins | sample 13_EM_MG_FD_200266 | JGI IMG/M metagenome (GOLD analysis project Ga0307511, IMG submission 200266) | Populus trichocarpa ectomycorrhiza microbial communities from riparian zone in the Pacific Northwest, United States - 13_EM | ecosystem: Host-associated > Plants > Roots > Unclassified | place...
GGAGGAGCCGCCACTGCTGGGGAACACCTCGAAGTCCGACAACTGGGCGGCGTTCCAGCCCGTGTTGGCGCTGATGTTGACCCGCACGTAGCGCGCCGTGGCGGCGGTGAACGTGATGGTCGCCGTGTTGCCGTTGGCGTTCGGGTCGAAGGTGTACCCGGCCGAGGCCTTGACCGTGGAGAAGCTGGAACCGTCCGTGGACCCCTGCACCGACAGGGTCTGCGTACGGGCCGACCATGCCGTGGCCGGCGGGAGTTTGAGGACGACCTTGCCGACGCTGTAGTTCTGGCCGAGGTCGACCTGCGCCCACTGCGGGAACGAGCCGTTCGTGCCCTCCCAGTACGTCGACGCGTCCGGGTCGGTGAGGTTCGAGGCGACGTAGGGGCTGTTGCTCGAACTCGCCGAGGCCGGCCGTCCGGCGGCGATGTTGGTGGTGCTGTCGATGCCGGTTCCGGTCAGGGAGACCGTGGTCGGGCTGTTGTTGGCGTTGCTGGTGACGGTCAGGTTGCCCGTGCGTGCTCCGCCCGTGGTGGGCTTGAACCCGACGGTCACCGTGCAGGAGGCGCCGACCGCGAGGGTGGAGCAGTTGTTGGTCTGGCTGAAGTCACCGGTCGCCGCGACGCCGGAGACGGTCGCCGACGCGGTGCCCGAGTTCGTCACCTTCACCGTCTGCGCGGTGGCCGACGAGCCGACCACCGTACCGTCGAAGGCAAGACTCGCCGGGTCGGTGTTCAGCACCGGCCCGGGCGCGGTGCCGGTACCGGAGAGGGTGACCGTGTTGGTGACCCCGCCCGCGTTGACGGCCAATGCGCCGCTACGGCTGCCCGTCGCGGTCGGCGCGAACTTCACACTGACCGTGCAGGAGCCGTTCGCCGCGATCGACGAGCCACAGGTGTTGGTCTGGGAGTAGTCGCCGCTGGTGGAGATCGAGGAGACGGACGCGGCGGTGCTGGTCGGGTTGGAGACCGTCACGGTCTGCGCGTCGCTCGTCGAACCGGTCGCCACCGAACCGAAGTTGAGCGCTCCGGGGGTGGCCGTCACACCTTCGGGTGGGTACGGCGGGTAGACCGGGGCCGGCCAGCCGCCGCAGTAGGGCGTGCCGCTGATACCGGAGTTGCCGCCGCCGTCGGTGACGACGAAGTTGCCCGAGCAGCTGTACACCGGGTTCGAGTAACCGACGCCGGTGGCCGAGACGTTGGTGAACTTGGCTGCGCCGCCGGTCTGTTCCTGAAGGGCGAAGGTTCCGGTGCCGGCGATGGTCACGTTGTTGAGGTTGACCCCGCTGATGGTGCCCTCGACCCACTGGACCGCTTCGTAAGGACTTTGCTGGATCAGCGCGTTGGTCACGTTGATGGGGCCGGTGATCGCACCCTGACTGCCGTCGAACCACAACGCGCCCACGCCGAACTGCCAGTTGGGGTCGAGGCTGCCGGCCCGGACCATGGTGTTGTCGGAGATGGTGGTGGTGCCGACCGGTGTCGAGGTGAAGCGCTGCCCCACGTGGATGCCGCCGCCCTGGGCGATGCCGGTGTCCACGACCCGGTTGCCGCTGACGGTGTTGTCGTGGCCGCCGTAGATCGCGATGGCGTTGGCGAGGATCTGCAGGGACACCGTGTTGTTGGAGATCGTGTCGTTGGCGTCGGCGCCGATGGCGGAGTCCGCCCAGGTGGCGATGCCGTCGTCGCCGGTGTTGCGGATGTCGCTGTTGGTCACCTTCGAGTTGGTGACGCCGCCATGGAAGTTGATGCCGTCGGCGGTGGTGTCCCGGATGCGCATGCCGGTGAACGTCAGCCCGTCCATCGGTCCGTCCATCCAGGCGCCGACCTTCATGTGGTCGATCCACAGGTTGGAGACGGTGGAGCTGCTCATCGCGCCGCCGATGCCGTTGACCTGAGCACTGTCGTCGCGTTCCTGCACATTGCCGAAGATCGCGAAGTTCTGCAGGCGGACACCGGTGCTCGCGTTGGGCGCCGAGTTGCCGTAGAAGCCGGGGGCCGTGCCGGTGACGGTCGAGTACCACATGCCGGCGCCGGCGATCGTGACGTTGTTGACGCTGATGTGGCCGGGGATGTTGAAGGTGCCCGGCGGGATCCACACGGTGCCGCCGGGGCCCGCCGAGCTGATCGCGGCGTTGAACGCGCTGGTCGCGTCGGCCACGCCGGTCGCGTCGGCGCCCTTGCTGGTGACCGACACCGAGCCGGAGGGTGCGGTCAGGGCGGCGCCGACCTGCTCGAAGTCGGCGAAGTCGATCGTGTAGGAGGAGGCGGTGTCGCCCGCGTCGACCTGGAACTTGAAGGTCGTGCCCGCCGGATACGTGGTGGAGAACAGGCGGTGGGCCTCGTCGTAGAAGTGGTGCGGGTTGCTGCCGGGCGTGTTGGTGAAGGGGTAGCTGCCGTAGTACCAGCTGTAGGCGTTGGTCAGGGTGAAGTCGGGCTGCTTGACGCCGTTGACGTACAGCGACAGCGCGGCGGTGTACACCGAGCCGCCCGAGGTGTCGGGGATGCTGTACCGGAAGTTGATCGAGTTGGTGGCCACCGGTGTGGTGAACGTGACGTACTGGCCGGTGCCCTGGAGCGTCGTCGCCTTGCGGTAGGACGCCTCGTCGGCGAGCTGGCCCGCGGTGTAACTCGGGCCGATGTTGGTGCCGTTGGTGGCGGAGTTCTCCGCCTGTACCTCGACGTACGGCAGGCTCGCGCCGCTGCCGCCGGTGGCGGTGGACGCCGCCGAGGCGGGTGCCGCCGCCAGGGCGAAGACGCCTACGGCGGCCAGCATCACGGTGCTGACCGCCCAGACGAGGGCTCGTCTCAGATCTCGGATGGAATGGAACACGTGCCACTCCTTTGATCACGAAATGCCGGAACTGTTCCGCGGGCATCGCCAGAGAGGGGAGGGAGACGGGGGGTTGGTGACGATGCAAGGGGGACCGTAATGTCATAGACATGATCACGCAATAACTAGACAGAACTCTGCAACAAACAAAAACACGACCCGCAAGATCTCAGGCGGGCCGCGCATATGCCGGTGCCGCCGGACGGAGGTCCGGCGGCACCGTGGGGAGAGTGAGGTCAGGGGTCAGGCGGCCTGCTTGAGGGTGGTGAAGGTGGTGGGCAGTTGCAGGACCACGCGGGAGGCGCTGCGGGCCGAGCCCAGGTCGACCTGGACGGCGGGATCGGTGCTGGGAACGTCCGTACTCGCGGCGAGGGCAAGGTAGTTGATGTTCCAGCCGCCGGTGTCCTGATCGACTGTCAGGACCTGTCGGCCGGCGGGCAGCGTCACCCGGGTGGTCACGGTGGACCAGGTCTGCCAGTCGCCGGTGGCGGGCAGGTCCACGGCTCCGGTGAGGTTCGTGCCGGAGGCGTCCGACAGGTGCAGTGCGCCGGTCACCGCGGACGGGGCCGCGACCCGGAGCCCGAGGGTGTAGGTGCCGGCCGTGGCGACGTCGACCGTGTAGCGGAACCACTGTCCGGCGCCGGTCCAGCCCAGGTTGTAACCCCCGCCGGTGTCCGAGGTGTTGTCCAGGTCCACGCCGTCGGCGCGGTAGGAGTTGGCGTTGCCGTTGACGGAGGTCACGTTGTACGCCACCCCCTGGCCGCCGGTGTCGTAGTCCTCCGCCTGCACCGTGCCGGGCACGGCGGCCGGGGTGCCGCCGTAGGGGCCCTCGGGGGCGGGCGGCGGCCAGTGGTTGTCGCTCAACGTGGCGGTGAAACCGGTGGAGTTGTCGACGAAGGCCGAGGTGCCGGGGGCGAGTCCGGTGACCGTGTTGCCGGTGATCGTCGCGGAGCCCGTCGGCGCGGGGTAGAAGGGCGGCGAGACCGAAATGCCGTTGCGGCCAGGACTGTTGACGGTGTTGTCCTGGAGCAGGGTGCTGGTCGAGGTGGAGAAGCCGATCCCGTCGTAGAGGGAGTCGGTGACGGTGTTGCCGGTGACCGTGACCTTGTCGACGGTCCCGACGTTCTGTCCGTCGCCGCCGTTGCCGATGTGCAGCGCGGGCTGGCCCTGGCTGTAGGCGTTGCCGCCGGAGCGGACCACGGTGTTGCCGGTCACGGTCGCGGACAGCAGGTCGCTGCCGTTGACACCGAAGCGCCCGGCGCCCAGACCGATGTAACGGGCCGTGTCGCTGATGTAGTTGTCCTCGACCTGGTGACCACTGCCACCGTAGATGCCCACGCCCTTGCCGCCCCAGGGCGCGATCGAGGTGTTGTCGCTGACGGTGACATTCGTCATCGGGTTGTAGTAGGCCTTGGAACCGTCGCTGTTGGTGTTGTAGTTCACCGAGTTGATGGCGATCGCGTCGTCCCCGGTGCCGCGCACGAAGTTGTCGGTGACGGTCAGGTCGTTGCCGGTGTCCGCGCCCAGCGACACGTTGTTGACGTTGATCCCGTCCGCCCAGACCGACGTCAGCCTGCTGTTCTTCACCGTCCCGCCGGTGCCGGAGGCCCAGAAGCCCGACATGGTGTGCTGGGTCCAGATGCCGTCGGCCAGCCAGTCGGTGCCCGTGGTGTCCATCGCGCCGCCGTCCCCGCCGATGGTGCTCCGGCTGACGGCGTTGGCGTCGATGTGGAAGTCACGCACAGTGCAGGAGGTCAGGTCGAACAGGGCTGCCAGGGGTGTGGAGTTGGGGACCGGGACGTCACGGTAGACCGTGCTGTACCAGAGCCCCGCGCCCGCGATGGTGATGCCCTGCGCGTTCAGTCCGGCGGTGCCCTTCACATAGAAGGTGCCCTGCGGGATCCACAGGATCTTGCCCTGTTGCTCGGCCTGGTCGATGCAGTTCTGGATGGCGGCCCGGCTGTCCACCGACTGGCTGTCGGCCGCGCCGTTGGTGGGATTGTTGTCCGCCACCGCGCCGCAACTCGTGATCGAGATCGAGTTCGCCGGCTGAGCCTGCGGCGCCGGCGGGTTCTCCACGTCGACGGAGTCGATGTCGTAGAAGGACGCGCTGTCGGCGGAGTCCTTGCGCAGCGAGAAGGTGGCACCGGCCGGGATCGGGGACCCGGTGACGAAGGTGTGCGACTCGTCCCAGAAGACCCTCGGGTCGCCGTCGGCCGGGTTCTGGTTGTCGCTCGTGTTGTAGTTCCCGTTGCCCTCGTACACCCAGCTCTGCAGCGAGTTGAGGTTCAGCGCCTGCCGGAACACGCCGTCGACGTAGAGGTTCAGCGTTGCGGTGGTTCCACCGCCCGACGCCGAATCGGGAACGCTGGCACGGACGTTGAGGAAGGAGATCGGCCGGCCGGTGGTGTTCGTCCACTGCACCGACTGGCCCGTGCCGTCCAGGTGGACGTAGGAATGCCCGGAGGCTTCGAGGGCGGCGCTGGAGTACTGGGTCGTCGGGGCCGAGGTCAGCGAGCGGACGACTGCGCCGGCGGTGGGGGTTCCGGTCTCGGCTTCGTAGACCTCGAACGGGGTTGTCGCGCCTGTCGTCGGACTCCCTGTCGCCGGGTGCGCTGCCGCCTTGGCCGGCGGCGACTGCTGGGTGGCAGCGGCCGGTAAGACGGATACGCACAACGCGCCGACGGTGGCGACGACGGCCACCGCCAGTCGCCGGGGTCTGAGGATCGTCGGCATCTGATGCTCCTTCACGGAGTGGGGGGGGAACCGGCGCCCCGACCGTACAGAGCCCGCATCCAGCCCGCTAGATTCCGACGAAGTAAAGAATGAATTGCGCAAGCAGATGCAACTATCTTGCACTGCCGCGCAAATAATGAATGCTACGACGCGGAGTCCTTCTTGCCGCTCGCCGCCGCGTAGGCCTGGGCCGGTGTCATCGGCACGCCGTTCAGGGACACGGTCTTGTACGGGCTGACCTTGGCGCAGGTCTTGGACTGGTCGGCGGTCGAGGCGTTGGCGTTGGAGACGGCTGCGTGGGTGTCGGCGGGGGCGACGGACGAGGAACCGCTCGAGAGCGTCGTGCCGGTGGGCCAGTCGGCGCCGATGACGAGGGTCAGGCCGCTCGCGCTGCTCTGGGTGAGGTGTGAGGAGGACAGACCGAGGGCGGAGGCCACCGTCTGGGCCTCGGCCTTCTCGCCGGGGCCGTAGGTGAGTCGGGTGGTCGCCGCCTGTTCGGGTGCGTTGCCGGTGCTGGTGCCGGGGCTGAAGCCCTTGGCGATGAGCGCGTTGGCGATCACGGAGGCGCGTCCGCCGATGGTGGTGCCGTTCTCCACCTTTACGGCGACCTCTGCGGCCGGCACCGTGGCCGGCGCGGAAGTGGAGGGCGAGGAGGATGCTTTCTTCTTGCCGCTGCCCGAACTCAGGGACTGGTCGCCCGCGATGGCCGCGAACAGCGACTTGGCACCGGCCGCCGGGACGACCCGGTCGGCGTTGGCCGGGTCGGCGCCGGTCTGCATGGTGGTGAAGGTCATCCGCTTCGACGGGACCTTGTCCAGGTCGGTCGCCAGGTCGACGAGCTTGCCGACGCTGCCCAGTCCGGTGTCGACGGTCAGGGCCTTGGTGGCGGCGTCGGCCAGGGAGTACACCTTGGCGGGGTTGGCCAGCGTGCCCGCGCTCTTGAACTTGCGGATCATCGCGCTGAGGAAGAGGTGCTGGGAGACGGTACGGCCGAGGTCGCTGCCGTCGCCGAAGCCGTGCCGGGAGCGGACGAACTCCAGGGCCGCGGTGCCCTTGAGGGTGTGGGTGCCCTTGGCGAGCTTCAGGTGCGAGTAGGTGTCGTAGACGTTGTCGCTGACGCACACCGAGACACCGCCGACCGCGTCGGACATCCTCACCACGCCGGCGAAGTCGAGCATCACGAAGTGGTCGATCGTGATGCCGGTGAGCTGGTGCACGGTCTTCACCTGGCACGCCGGGCCGTACTGCAGCGCGCTGTTGATCTGGCCGTAGTAACCCGCCGTCGCCTGGCTGCTGTCCGGGTCCTTGCAGGCGGGCACCTGGGTCATGGTGTCGCGCGGCACGCTCATCACGGTGGCGTTGGAGCGGTCGGCGGAGACGTGCACCACCATCTCCACGTCCGCGTTGTGGCCGACGGTCGAACTCCCGGAGCCGCAGCCGCCGCCCAGTTTGCAGTCGGCCGCGTTGTTCCGGCCGTCCGAACCGATCACCAGGAGGTTGATCGGGGTACGGCCGAAGGCATCCGCCTTCTCCTTGCCGCCCGCGCCGTCGTCGAGCGCGACGCTGTTGATGTTGCCGTTCAGGTGCTGCCAGAGCCAGGTGCCGACTCCGGCGGTGACGAGGATCAGCGCCGAGACCGTGATCAGGGCTATGCGGGCGGCCCTTCGGCGGCGGGCCACCGGTTTGGCCCGGCGGCGCGACCGGTGGCCGCCGTTCCGCGCCGCCTGTCGTGCGGCGGCTCTGCCGGCCGGTGGCCGATGGGCAGACCCTTCGTCCGCTTTGCGCGGGCGTGGCATGCCGGAGCGATCCCGCGTGGCCGCACGGCCGGACCTCTCGCCCCGGGGGTCGCTCATCCACCACTCCCTACGCTGTCACCGACACCGACCACCGCCCCAACGGGCCCACCCGCACGTCAGGGCGCACCCCTCGGGCCGGATGATTGCGCAATATAGCAACTGTCATCACTTCCGCCTCTGGGCTCCCCCTTCCGCGGTCCCCAATTCGGATCGGGCGAGGCCCTGTTCGGTCGCGCAGCCTCTCGCCGCTCTCACCTGCCCTACCCCGCAACGGCCTTCCCGGCCTTCGCCCAGTTGGCGTGCAAGCGGTCCAGGTCGCGGGCAGTTGCGCCGCAAGATCATGCAGGTACCAGGCTGCGGACTTGGGGCGCGTAGGAAGACCGCGAGCGCGAGCCGTAGTCGCCGGGTCCGGGATCGGGTCCGGGGTTCGGCCGGCTCCCGCCTTCTCTCAGGACGGCGTGCACATCCCCATCATCGGGAATTTGGCGAGAACCAGTACTCTGCCGCTCGCGTCATACGGCAGTGTGCCGACGGCCTGAACTGTGGGGGGACCACATGAGCGGTGAGATCTACTTCAGCAACAACTACCGTGACCTGTGCGTGCGCAACGGAACGGGGGCCGGTTTCCAGTTCGAGTTCTCGTGCGCCCGTTGCTACGACACCTGGCGTTCACCGTTCGAGGCGTACGTCGGTGAGCGGGCCGCCACCTGGCTCGGCAAGGGCGTCGATGTGGCCTGGAGTCTGCTGGGCAGCGCGGGCCGGGGAGTGTCGTCCGCGGCCGACGGGCTCGCGGGAGCCGGTTGGGGGCAGGCCCGCGACCACGCCTTCCAGCAGGCGATCGACAACGCGGAGGGGCACTTCAACCGCTGCGCGCGCTGCACCGACTACGTCTGCGGACGCTGCTGGAACGCGGCGCAGGGCCTGTGTCTGCGTTGCGCACCCGACACCGCGGCCGAGGCCATGGCGGCCCAGCAGCGCGGTCTCAACGACATGGCGTCCCAGCGCGCGTACAGCGCGGGCCAGCAGGCCGGGCAGGGCTACGACCCCACCACACCACGGCAGTTGGTGTGCCCGCAGTGCCGGACCGAGACCCACGGCGCCGCCTTCTGCTCCGGGTGCGGCTATCACCTCGCCCAGTCCAACGCGTGCACGTCCTGCTCTGCCGTGGTGCCTGACGGCGCGGCGTTCTGCCCGGGGTGCGGAACGCGGCGGTAGCGCGGTCAGCGGTGTTGAGGACGCCCAAGTCCGCGATGAAGCACAGCAGTTCGCCGGGGGGAGGCGAAGCACAGCAGGTACTCCCGTTTCCCGACCCGTGTCGCTCGGCACGGGTCGGGAGCGGTCACAGATGGGCGGCCACGGCGGGCAGCAGATCCTGGAAGGTGCGGCCGGCCGCGGGTTCGCCGATCGCCTTCAACTGCCAGCCACCACCGGCCCGGTAGAGCTTCGCCATGATCTGGGCCGTATAGGTGCCACCGCCGCTGAGGGTGTAGCGCGCCAGTTCCTGTCCGGTGGTCTCGTCGATCAGCCGGCAGAAGGCGTTCTGCACCTCGGCGAAGGTCTGACCGGTGAACGAGTTGACCGTGAAGACGATCTGGTCGATGTGGACGGGGACGCGGCCGAGGTCGACCAGGATCGTCTCGTCGTCACCGGCGCCGGCGCCGCCGACCAGGTTGTCCCCGGTGTGGCGGACGGAACCGTCGTCGCTCGTCAGATGCTGGTAGTAGACGACGTCGGCCGGCTCCCGGCCGGCGAAGAGCAGGGCCGAGGCGTCCAGGTCGATCTCGCGGGGACCGGTCAGCTTGGCCAGGAACCCCTTGCGGGGCGCGGCCTGCCAGCCGAGCCCCATGCGTACGGACGTCAGGGCACTGCCGTCGGACTTGCTGAGACTGACCTGCTGGCCCTTGCCCAGGTTGACGGACATGCGCGGTCTCTCTTTCTGCCGCTCGGCGAGCTGCTGGACGAGGAGTTCGGGCGCGGGGGCGGACTCCTCAGACACCGACCCCGAAGTCGGCGGCGATGCCGGCCAGCCCGGCGGCGTAACCCTGCCCCACCGCGCGGAACTTCCACTCCGCGCCGTTGCGGTAGAGCTCGCCGAAGACCATGGCGGTCTCGGTCGACGCGTCCTCGGACAGGTCGTAGCGGGCGAGTTCGGCGCCACCGGCCTGGTTGACGACGCGGATGAAGGCGTTGCGAACCTGCCCGAAGCTCTGTCCGCGGGAGTCGGCGTCGTGGATCGAGACGGGGAAGACGATCTTGTCGACCTCGGCCGGTACGGCGGCGAGGTCCACCTTGAGGGACTCGTCGTCGCCCTCGCCCTCGCCGGTGAGGTTGTCGCCGGTGTGCTCCACCGAGCCCTCGGGGCTCTTGAGGTTGTTGTAGAAGACGAAGTGCTGGTCCGAGGGAACCTTGCCCGACGCGTCGAGCAGCAGCGCGGATGCGTCCAGGTCGAAGTCCGCGCCGGTCGTGGTGCGCACGTCCCAGCCCAGTCCGACCAGCACCGCCGTAAGGCCCGGCGCCTCCTTGCTCAGCGAAACATTGCCGCCCTTGGACAGGGAAACACCCATGACTCGTCCCTCCACGCATGCCGACGATCCGGGTCCGAGGCATGGACCCGAGCTGGAATCTACAGCAGTGTAGAAATCCCCGGGAGGACGGCACGGCCGGTCGGCACCGCGTCGCTACGATGTGATGATCGCGCCCCCGCAGCGGCAGGAGGAGAACGGAACGTGGCGAAGCCGGATCCGCGTCCCCCGCGCCGGGCACAGGGCGCGTTGGAGACGCAGGTGCTCACCGTCCTGCACACCGCCGGGACGCCGGTGACCGCGGCCTGGGTGCAGGAGCGTCTGGACGCCGATCTCGCCTACACCACCGTGATGACCGTACTGGTCCGCCTGCTGGAGAAGCAGGCCGTGACCCGCAGGCGGGAGGGCCGCTCGTTCGTCTGGTCGCCCGCAGCGGACGAGGCGGGGCTCGCCGCGCTGAAGATGCGCAAGGTGCTCGATCGTGAGCAGGACCGCAGGGCGGTACTGGCCAGCTTCATCACCGCCCTGCCGGAGGACGACGAGCAACTGCTGCGCGCCCTGCTGGACCAGGCGGCCGACGAGCCCGATGAGTCGGCGGGCTGAGGCCCCGTGGGTGTCTTCGTCCTCCTGCCGCTGCTCCTGCCGTTGACGGCCTGGCCGATCGCCCACCTCGCCACCCAGCATCTGCACCCCCGCGCCGCCACGACATTGCTGAGCGTCGTGGCCGCCGTCATGGCCCTGTGCAGCACCCTGTGCGTGGGCCTGCTGATGGTGGTCGGCACCGCCCAACTGCCCGGCAATCCGCTGCCGGACGGCTGGTCGGACCCCGAGGTACGGGAGAGCGTGCCCCAGGACGAGATCGTGGGGAAAGCCGCAATTCCCTTGCTCCTCGCGGTGGTTGCGGGCTGCGGCCGTACCCTGTGGCGCCATTTGCGCGTACGGCGGCAGGCTCACGCGGCGCTCGCCGGCCTGCGCGACACCCCGATCGCGGTCCTCCCCGACGCCGAGCCGTACACCTACGCCCTGCCCGCCGGTCCACGCGACCGGATCGTCGTGTCCACCGGCATGCTCGACCGCCTGGACAGCCAGGAGCGCCGAGCCCTGTTCGCGCATGAGCGGGCCCACCTCACCGCCCGGCACCACCGCCACCTGCTGATCACTCAACTGGCCGCGCAGGCCAACCCGTTCCTGCTGCCGCTGCGCACAGCCGTCTCCTACGTCGCCGAGCGCTGGGCGGACGAAGAAGCCGCCCACTCCGTCGGCAGCCGCAAGGCCGTGGCCCGCGCGATCGGCAAGGCGGCGCTCGTCTCACGCGGCACACCGGGCCCGACGCTCGCGGGCCTCGCGGCGCCGGGCCCGCTCCCCCGCCGTGTCGCCGCGCTGCTGGCGCCACCGCCACCGGCACGCACCTGGCCGCCGCTCTTCACCGCCGTGGGCCTGGCGCTGTGGACCGCCGCGGCGGGTGCCGCCCTGTCCGCGACGTTCTCGGCGAACTCGGCGGTGACCCTGCTGCTCCTGCTGCACACGGCAACACCGCTGTAGGGACACAACTCCCCGCTCGATGGCGTCGAAGTCACCGTCGGCACCGATTCCCCGTACCCGCCGTTCCGGAGCAGGCCCGGTGCGTGAACGGCCCCGGTGGCTGTCGCACCTGGCGGAGGGCCCACGTCGACGGGACCCGGCGCGGCGGACGGCCTGTCGCGGACTCAGCGGCCGTAAGCACCTTCTTAGACCCGCTTTAGCCGGTCTCCGCAGACTCTGCTTGCACCCATCGGTCGGGCAGGCCCGGGTCGGGCCAGGCCCGCTCGCCCCGTCGAGAGCCCGAGAGGAATCCCTCTGTGAGCAGTCGGTACACAGCTGCGGCGCGGCCGGCCCGGGAACGCCTGCACACCCTTTACTTCCTGGAGGGGATCCGGGCGTTCGCACCCGTCTTCCTGGACACCGAGGTGGACATGGCCCACGTGCGGGCGCACCGGGCTCAGGAGCGGCAGGAGGGGCGCCGGTACTCCGTCGTGACGTACGTCCTGCACACCGCGGCCCGGGTGCTCGACACGCATCCGCACGCGAACGCGGCCATGCACGGGCGGTTCAGGCCCCGGGTGGCCGAGTACACCTCGGTCAACGGCAAACTCACCCTCGATGCCACGGTGTCGGGCCGGCGGGTCGTGCTGTCCGCGGTCCTTCCCTCGCTGGAACGGGCCGGTCTGGAGGAGATCCAGCGGCAGGTGGACCACTACCGCGACGGGGTGCCGGACGAGATGCCCGAGTTCGCGGGCGTGAGAACCCTGCACAAGCTCCCCCGGTGGCTGGGCCGCCGGGCCTTCCGGCACACCGTGGGGCCGCTGTCCGCGCGGGCCGAGCGGCTGGGGACCTTCTCGGTGACCTCGCTCGGCCACCGTCCGGTGGACGGCTTCCATTCCGTGGGCGGCACCACGATCACGCTGGGCCTGGGCCGGATCACCGACCGGCCCGTGGTCCGGGACGGCATCGTCACCGTCGCTCCCGTCATGCGGCTCAGCCTCTCCTTCGACCACCGGGTGATCGACGGCGCGGAGGCGGCCGATGTGCTCGCCGAGGTCAAGGCCGGGCTTGAGGGCTTCGGGCCCACGCCGGACGGCACGACGGACGACGGGGCGGAGCGGACTGACGCCGCCGAGGATCTGGTGGGGAGCGAGGAACGATGAACGATGTAGAGGAACTCAAGCAGTTCGCAATGGTGCACGCGAAGGCGCAGAACCTTCCGCCGGAACTCTACGAGGCCATTCTCGCGTACATCCACACCGACCAGGACGGCGGGAAGGGCTCCTGGTCCGGCGCCTGGTCGGCGGCGGCAAGGGAGTTGGAGATCACCCGCTCCGAACTCCAGCAGTCGTACCTCTGCTACGGCATGGCCCGTTTCCCCTTCATCGACGGGGTCACGCGGCAGGCCGCGTACGACAACTGCCTCAGGGTCTTCGACCGGTGGCGGCAGGAGCACCCCGCCATCGAACCGGTGGACGTCGAACTCGCCGAGGGCCGGTTCCGCTGCTGGGCGGCCGGCCTGTCGGCCACCGATCCCAAACCGCTGGTGCTGGTCATGGGCGGCATCGTCAGTCTCAAGGAACAGTGGGCGCCGATCCTGCTCCAGGCCGAGGCCCTCGGGATGGCGATGCTCGTCGCCGAACTGCCGGGCGTGGGCGAGAACACCCTGCCCTACGACGCCGGGAGTTGGCGGATGCTGTCGGCCGTGCTCGACGCGGTCGCCGAGCGGGCGGATGTCACCCGGACGTACGCCGTGGCAAACAGCTTCAGCGGGCATCTCGCGCTGCGCTGCGCCTGCGAGGATCCGCGGATCCGGGGCATCGTGACGACCGGCGCCCCCGTCACGGAGTTCTTCACGGACGCCGCGTGGCAGCGGCAGCTGCCCACGATCACGGTCGACACGCTGGCACGGCTGACCGCGACTCCGGCCGCCGGACTCCACGGCGTGCTGCGTGAATGGGCGCTGACCGAAGCGCAGTTGGCCGGCCTGGACATTCCCGTCGCCTACACGGCGAGCCTCCGGGACGAGATCATCCCGGCGGGCGACACCGAGATGCTGCGCAAGCACGTGCGTGCGCTGACCGTCAACGAGTTCGACGACGTCCACGCCTCGCCGGCGCATGTCGAGGAAACGATGCGGTGGACCGTCGAGTCGCTGTTCGCCATGTTCGCGCCGACGCCCGCCCCGCCCGCCCCCTAGCCCTTTCAGTGAACCCCAAAAACAGGAGAGGCGACAGGATGGACGTCGCAGACATCCACATACTCTCGGCCGGCACCGCGCTCCCGGACCTCCCGGTGGACAACGCCACGCTGGCACGTCACTTCGGGATGGGCACGATCTGGGAGCAGTGGATCGACGCGTTCGTCGGCACGCGTACGCGGCATCTCGCGGTCGACCTCGGCACCGGGGAGGTCCACTACTCGCTGGCCGATCTCGGCGAGATCGCCGCGCGTCAGGCGCTCGGCCGGGCCGGTCTCGACCCGATCGACATCGACGTCATCGTGCTCAACACCGCCACCCCCGACCAGCTCATGCCGACCACCGCCAACACGATCGCGGACCGGCTGGGCATCAACAACATCCCCACCTTCCAGATACAGTCCGGCTGTTCGGGCGCGGTGCAGGCCATCGAGTTGGGCCGGCTGCTTCTCGCGAGCGGCCATCGGACGGCGCTGGTCATCGGTGGCGACCTGTGTGCCCGCTTCTTCGACGCCAAGACCGACCTCAACTCCCTCCCGCCCGGTGAGCTGGTGAACATGGTGCTCTTCGGCGACGGCGCGGGCGCCGTGGTGCTCAGCACCGACCCGACGCCCGGCAGCGCCGTACTGAGGTCGGTCTTCAGCCGGTTCACCGGGCTGGGCCGCGCCCCCGGGCAGGCGCTGGAGTGGTTCGGTCCGAACGACGCGCGCGACCGGCCGTTCGCGGTCGAGGACTACAAGGCCATCGAGAAGTACGTGCCGGCGATGGCGGCCGATGTGCTCGAAGAGCTCCTGGACGACCTCGGCTGGGAGCCCGGCGACCTCACCCACCTGATGCCGCCGCAGCTGTCGGGAAAAATGACCGAGACGATCATGAAGCGGCTGGGCGACAGCCCCGCGCGCGAGATCAGCTGCGTGGCCGAGACCGGCAATACCGGCAACGGACTGCCGTATCTCCAACTCGCCCGCGCGCTGGCCGAGATGGGGCCGGGCGACCGGGCCGTCGGCATCGCGATCGAGTCGAGCAAGTGGATCGGTTCCGGATACGCGCTGGAAAGGCTCTGACAGAGATGTGCCCGACCAACGGAACGACGTCCACGGAACCGGCGTCCGTCGAGGCGCAGGACGTCTTCGAACTGTACCGCCGGGGGCGGGTCGCGGCCGAGTATCCTCGGCTCCGCCGACTGCTGGCCGGGCTCGGGGACGACGAGCTGCGGCGTGCCGGGCAGTTGCTGTCCCGCGTCGACCCCGATGAGGTGCTGCGCACCCACCCGGAAACCTCCGTCGTGTCGGTGACCGTCACCGGCCACAGCACCGTCTCCGGGCTCGTCGCCCCACTGACCGCCGAACTCGCCCGCCACGGGCTGCTGTTGCGGCCCCGTGTCGGGGACTTCGACAGCTATGTCTTCGACCTCTCCGACCTCGGCAGCGAGCTGTACGCGAGCGGGTCCGACCTGGTGGTGTGTCTGCTCGACGCCGATGTCGTCTTCGACGAGGTACCCGTGCCGTGGGAACCGGCGGACGTCGAGCGGGTGCTGGCCGACAAGCTCCGGCTGCTCGCCGGGATCGCCACGACCTTCACGTCGGCGGGCAAGGGCACCCTGGTGCTCAACACCTTGCCGCTGCCCCGCGAGCGGGCGGCCGAACTCACCGGCCACCGGTCCCGTGCCCGGCTCGGGGCCATATGGCGGGAAGCGAACGCCCGGCTGCTGCGGCTGGTCGAGGACCACCCCTCGGTCGTCGTCCTGGACCTCGAACCGCTGGTCGGGGACGGGGACGGGGTGCCGCTGCGCGACGCGCGGCTGGCCGCGTACACCAAGACCCGGTTCTCGCCCGGGCTCACCGCCCGCTACGCCCGCGAAGTCGCCCATCTGGCCCGGGGATTGTCGGGGCGCTCCAAGAAATGCCTGGTGCTCGACCTGGACGAGACCGTATGGGGCGGCATCCTCGGCGACGACGGCATCGACGGCATCGAGGTTGCCGGGAGCTACCGGGGCGAGGCGTTCGGCGCGTTCCAGCGGACCGCCAGGCAACTCGCCTCACAGGGCGTTGTGCTCGCCGCCGTCAGCAAGAACGACATCGAGCCGGTTCTCCAAGTGCTGCGCGAGCACCCCGACATGACGCTGCGCGAGGACGACTTCGTCCGGGTCATCGCCAACTGGGCGCCCAAGCACGAGAATCTGCGGGCCCTCGCCGAGGATCTCAACCTCGGCATCGACAGCTTCGTCTTCGCCGACGACAGCCCGTACGAGTGCGGCCTGGTCCGCCACGAGCTGCCCGAGGTCACCGTCCTGCACCTCGACGGGGATCCCGCGCTGCACGCCGGACGGCTGCTGGCGGACGGGTGGTTCGACGTCCTCGACATCACGGCCGACGACCGGCTGCGCCCCGGGCGCTACCGGGACGAGTTGGTCCGCAAGGACTTCCTGGACAGCTTCACCTCCCTCGACGACTATCTGCGGGAGCTGGACGTCCGGGTGGAACTGGCCCCGGCGGCCCCGGGCGACCTGGGCCGGGTGTCCCAGATCACCTTGCGCACCAATCAGTTCAACCTGACCACCGAGCGGTTGCAGCAGTCGGAGGTGGAGCGGCTTGCCGACTCCGCCGAAGCGGAGGTGCTGACGATCCGTTCCTCCGACAGGTTCGGTGAACACGGCATCGTCGGGGTGGTGTTCGTCCGCGGCGAGGGACAGGTCTGGCACATCGACAACTTTCTGCTCAGCTGCCGGGTGTTCTCCCGGGGCATCGAACAGGCCTGCCTGTCCGCGGTGTTGGAGCACGCCCGCGAGCAGGGCGCGCGGGAGGTCCTCGGCCGCTACCGCCCGTCCCCGAAGAACGGCAAGGTCAAGGACTTCTACCCGCGCAACGGCTTCACGGCGCACACCCCTGACAGCGCGGACAGCGCCGGCACGCTCGCCTTCCGGCATGACCTCGCCGACATCGCCGGCCCGCCCGCGCATCTCCGCCTCACCGGGGCCATCGGGGTCTTCGGGCCTCTTGGCACCGTCACCACCGAAGGGAACCGGCAGTGAAGACCATCGACGACTTCGTCCTGCTCATCCAGCACGAGATCGGCCTGCCGGTGACCGCCGAGCACATCGGCGAGGGCCTCGACAGCGTCCCCGGGTGGGACTCCCTGCACCTGCTGACACTGCTCACCGCCCTTGAGCGGGAGACCGGCCGCAGCGTCTCCATGCCGGACGTGCTGGAGGCCACCACGCTCAGGGACATCTACGATCTGGTCGCGGTGACGGAGACATGACCGGCCCCACCGCGTACGCCCCCCACGACACCGCCTATCTGATGCCGGGGCAGCCGGATCCGGCCGCGGCCCGGATCCGGCTGCTGTGCTTCCACCACGCGGGCGGCGCGGGCTCGTCCTTCGCCACCTGGCAGCAGGCCCTGCCGCCCGACGTGGCAGTGGTACCGGTGCAGTTGCCCGGCCGGGAACACCGGGCCCGTGAACCCCGCTTCCGCGAGCTGGACCCGCTCGTCGCCGATCTCAACGACCGGCTCGGCACTCTGCTGGACCTGCCGCACTCCTTCTACGGGCACAGCATGGGCGGCCTGATCGCGCACGCCCTGGCCGCGTACCGTCACACCCTCGGGCTGCGCGCGCCCGAGCAGTTGATCGTCGGGGCCGTCGCCGCGCCCCATGCTGCCCGGCCGCAACTGCCGTTCCACGACGTGCCCGACGACGAGCTGATCCACTGGATGATCAGCGTCGGCGGCGTACCGGAGCTCGTCCTGCGCTACCCCGACTGGGTCGCCAAGGCAGCCGCTCTGCTCCGCGACGACCTGGTGCTCGCCGCCAGCCACCGTCCCCGGACCGGGGAGCGCCTACCGTGCCCCATCCATGTCCTCACCGGTTCCAGCGACCCACTGCTCAGCGTCGAGCGGGCGGCCGACTGGGACCGGCACACCAGCGCCGGTTGCCGGGTGCATGTGATCAACGGCGGACATTTCTTCACCAGGGAGAACAGCGGGACGGTGACCGGGCTCCTCGGCGGGCTCCTCTCGGGCCGCCCCTGATCAGCCCGAGCGGCCATAGCCAAGGAGTTGACACCACCTGTGAACCGGAACGCCCAGAACGTCACGAACTCCGCGAGCACCGTGAACGAGGCGGCTGCCGCGCACACCGACCACGCCGGAAACGAAGCCAAGCTCGTCGACTATCTGAAGCGGGTGACGGTCGATCTGCACGAGACCCGCCGACGGCTGGGCGAGGCCGAGAACCGGCGCCGGGAGCCGATCGCCATCATCGGCATGGCCTGCCGCTTCCCCGGCGGTGCCAGCACGCCCGAGGAGCTGTGGAAGCTCGTCGCAGGCGAGGTCGACGCGGTCGGCCCGTTCCCCACCGACCGCGGCTGGGACGTCACGGAGCTGTACGACCCCGACCCCGACGCGGTCGGCAAGTCGTACACACGACAGGGTGGATTCCTCTACGACGCCGCCGACTTCGACAGCGCCTTCTTCGGCCTCAGCCCGCGCGAGGCGGCGGCCACCGATCCGCAGCAGCGGCTGCTCCTGGAAACGGCGTGGGAGGCCATCGAGAGCGCCGGGCTCACCCCGGCCGCGCTGCGCTCGACAGCGACGGGCGTCTACGCCGGCATCATGTACGACGACTACGCGTCCCGGCTGAACCCCGCCCCCGACGGCTACGAGGGCTACCTCGGCAGCGGCAGCGCGGGCAGCGTGGCCTCCGGCCGTATCTCGTACACCCTCGGCCTCGAAGGCCCCGCCGTCTCCGTCGACACCGCCTGCTCGTCCTCACTGACCGCGCTGCACCTGGCGGTGGGCGCGCTGCGCGCGGGCGAGTGCTCGCTGGCCCTGGCGGGCGGGGTCTGTGTGATGTCCACGCCGGGCATCTTCGTCGAGTTCAGCCGACAGCGGGGCATGTCACCGGACGGGCGCTGCAAGGCGTTCTCCGCCGAGGCGGACGGCGCGGGCTGGAGCGAGGGCGCGGGCATGCTGCTCGTCGAACGGCTCTCGGACGCCCAACGGCTGGGCCACCCGGTGCTGGCCGTCGTACGCGGCTCCGCCGTCAATCAGGACGGTGCCAGCAACGGGCTCACCGCGCCCAACGGCCCCTCCCAGGAACGTGTCATCCGGCAGGCTCTCGCGGACAGCGGGCTCACCGCCGACCGGATCGACGCCGTCGAGGGACACGGTACCGGCACCACGCTCGGTGACCCGATCGAGGCGCAGGCGCTCATCGCCACCTACGGCCAGGACCGCCCGGTCGACCGGCCGTTGTGGCTCGGCTCGCTCAAGTCGAACATCGGGCACGCGCAGGCCGCCGCCGGCGTGGGCGGTGTGATCAAGACGGTGATGGCCATGCGCCACGGTGTGCTGCCACGCAGCCTGTACGCCGCCGATCCGTCGCCGCACGTCGACTGGTCGGCCGGGAACGTGGCGCTGCTGGCCGAGGCCCGGCCGTGGGAACGCGACGGTGACCGGCCTCGCCGGGCCGGGGTCTCGTCGTTCGGGATCAGCGGCACCAACGCGCACATCATCCTGGAGCAGGCCCCCGTCCCACCCGTCGCGCTGCCCGCCGGGCCGCCGGGCACGCTGCCCTGGCTGCTGTCCGGCCGGTCCCCGGAGGCGGTGCGCGCCCAGGCGGCCCGGCTGCTGGAACGTACCGGCGAACGCGAGGACGGTGTCGAGCCGGCGCACCCTGCCGCCGTCGCCCGGGCGCTGGCCACGACGCGAACCGCCTTCGAGCACCGCACCGTTGTCGTCGGCCAGGACCTGGACGCGCTCCGGGCCGGGCTGGCGGCGCTCGCCTCCGGCGAGAACGCCGCAGGCGTCGTACGGGGTACCGCACGGCCCGCCGACGCGGCCCGCCCCGCGATCCTCTTCACCGGCCAGGGCTCGCAGCGGCCCGGCATGGGCCGCGAGCTCTACGACGGGGTGCCGCGCTTCGCCCGCGCCCTCGACGAGACGTTCGCCGCCCTCGATCCGCACCTCGAACGCCCGCTGCGCGACATCATGTTCGCCGCCCCCGGCACCCCCGAAGCGGCGTTGCTGCACGACACCGCTTGGACCCAGCCCGCTCTCTTCGCGCTGGAAGTCGCCCTGTACCGGCTGGTGGTGGACGGGTGGGGGATCCGCCCGAGCCATCTCATCGGGCACTCCATCGGCGAGATCGCCGCCGCCCACGTCGCCGGGGTCTTCTCCCTCCCCGACGCCGCCACCCTCGTCGCGGCCCGTGGCCGGCTCATGCGCGAACTCCCGCCGGGCGGAACCATGCTCGCCGTGCAGGCGCCGGAGGACGAACTGCTGCCGCTGCTGGAGAAGTACGACGGGTTGATCGATGTCGCGGCGGTGAACGGGCCCACCGCGACCGTGCTGTCCGGGGACGCCGAGGCACTGCGGCGGCTCACCGGGCTGTTGCGCAAGCAGGGCCGCAAGACCAAGCGGCTCCAGGTCAGTCACGCCTTCCACTCACCGTTGATGGACCCGATGCTGGAGGACTTCCGGCGTGTCGCCGCCGCGGTCTCCTACCGCGAGCCGGACCTTCCCGTCGTCTCCAACCTCAGCGGCTCCCTGGCCGGGCCCGGCGAACTGACCGACCCCGGCTACTGGGTCCGGCACGTGCGGGGTACGGTCCGCTTCCTCGACGGCGTGAGGACCCTGGCCGCAGAGGGCGTCGGCGTCCACCTGGAACTCGGACCCGACGCCGTGCTCACCCCGCTCGCGCAGAGCGCGGCGGCCGACGGATCCGCCGCGACGCCGGGTGTGTTCGTCCCCGCGCTGCGGCGCGACCGTACGGAACCCGAGGTCCTGCTGACCGCCGTCGCCCAACTGCACACGGCCGGCACGGTCGTCGACTGGGAGTCCGTGCTCGACGGCGCGCCCGCCGGCCATGTCGAACTGCCCACCTACCCGTTCCAACGGCGCCGCCACTGGCTGGACTCCCCCTCGGCCCCGGGCAATGGCGCCCGCCCTGCGGTTGGAACGGCCGAGGACGCCTTCTGGGAAGCGATCGCGGACGCCGACCTCGACACCCTGACGGAAACGCTCGCGCTGGACGCCGACGCGAGCCCCGCGCTGCGGGCCGTGCTGCCCAGGCTGTCCGCCTGGCGGCGCAGCACGCGCTGGTGGTACCGCACCGGCTGGGAACCACTGCCGGACGCCGGGGCACCCGTGCTGCCCGGCAGTTGGCTGGTGGTCGGCGCGCCCGGGCAGGCGGACACCGCCGCCTGGGCCGCCGCGGCCCTGGAGCGGGCCGGTGCCAAGGCCTCGGTCGTCGAGGGCGGCGGGGCCGAGGTCGTCGAGACCCTCGGGGAGGGCGGCTTCGACGCCGTACTGTCGCTGCTGCCCGACATCGGCCCCACCCTCGCGCTCCTCCGGGCGACCGGGGAAGCGGCACCCTCGGCGAAGCTGTGGATCGTGACCAGTGGCGCCGTGTGCGTGGACGGTTCCGACCCGGGCGCCGATCCGGCACAGGCCCGCCTGTGGGGACTGGGCCAGGCCGTCGCGGAGGAACACCCCCTGCGCTGGGGCGGCTTGATCGACCTGCCGGGCCCCGGGGTGCCGCGTGCTCTCGACGCACGCTCCGCCGACAGGTTCGCCGCCGCGCTCACCGGGAACGACGGCGAGAACCAGGTCGCGGTCCGTTCGTCCGGCAGGCACGCCCGGCGGCTGCTGCATACGGCCCTCGCCCCGGCCCCCGACCCGGGCTCCCGGCAGGCGGCCGGCACCGTGCTGGTCACCCTCGGCACCGGAGCGGCCGGGACCCTTGCCCTGGAGGCGGCACGCAGCCTGGCACGCGGCGGTGCCCAACACCTTGTCCTGCTCTGTGCGCCGAGCGCGGATCTCGTCGCCGCGACCCAGGCGGAGGCCGAACTGCTCGCGCTGGGCGTGGATGTGACAGTGGCCGAGCACGACGTCCACGATCTCGGCGCGCTGACCGCGCTCGTGGCCGGGCTGCCGCCGGACCAGCCGCTCACCGCGATCGTCCACGCCAGGGGGACGAGTAGCCGGGCTCCCGTTCCGGTGGACTCGATCGACCCGGTGGCGACCGCCCGTGTTCTCGACGAGGACGGCGCGGCGGCTCTCGTGCTCCACGAACTCTCCGGGCGGCCCGCCCAGGACGGCACCGTCGCCACGCTGTTCCTGCTGTCCCCCGCGCCCACGGGACTCGGGGCGGCGGGCCGCGCCGTCGACGCCGCCGCGGCAGCCTTCTTCGACGCCCTCGTCCAACGGCGTCGCGCCGACGGCCTGCCCGGCAGCTCCATCACCATCGGTCCGTGGACGGGCGGGGACGACGCCCCCGCGTCGCCGGAGACGACGGGTGCACGCCCGCTCGACCTGCCGCTCGTCACGGGCGCACTCGGCAGGACGGCCACCCATGACGCTCCGGCGCTCATCGCCGTGGACGCCGACTGGGCGCCGGTCGCCCGGCGCCTCACGGCGGCCGGCCCGGCGGCGCTGCTGCGGCGGCTGCCCGAGGCCCAGCCGTTCGTCACCGGCCACCCGGCCGGTACGGGCGGGAGCGCCGACACGCGGGGCCCGTCGCTGTCCGCCCCGGACCTCGACCCGTCGGCGCTGCGACGGCACCTGGCCGAATCGCCCGACGCCGACCACGAGGTGCTCCTGCTGCACCTGGTCCGCAACCGGACCGCGACCATCCTCGCGTTGGCGGCGGACGAGGCCGTGGGCGTCGGCGAACGCTTCCTCGACATGGGGTTCTCCTCCTTCACCGCGTTGCAGCTGCGCAACGAGCTGAGCACGGTGACCGGGCTCGACCTTCCGGTCACCGCGGTCTTCGACCACCCCACGCCGGCAGATCTCGCCCGGCTGCTCCTCACCGAACTCACCGCCGAACTGTCCCGCTAGCGCGATACCCGGGTCCGAGTCCGAACCCGGACCCGGAAAGACCGAGAAGGGCCCCACCGTCACCGTGGGGCCCTTCTCCTTGTGCTGCTGTGCGGGCTGGGCCCGCACAGGTCTCACTCCACCGGCGACATTCCCAATTCGTCGTCCAGAGCGTCGAAGAGCTCGTCGTCGGTGGCCGATTCCAGATCGTCCTCCGGGCCGCCGTAGCCGTCGCCGCGTCCCGCGTCCCGCCATGTCCGTAGCAGTTCCGTGAGCCGTGCCCCGACCTCCGCGTGCTGTTCGGGCCCGGTGGCCCCGGCGGCGAGCACCGCTGCCAGCCGGTCGAGTTCCGATGCCATGGCCCCGGCGACAGGCCCGTCGGCCTTCGGCGCCAGCCGCTCCCCGAGGTACGCGGCGAGCGCGGCAGCCGTCGGATAGTCGAAGGCGAGCGTCGTCGGCAACCGCAGGCCGACCTCCCCGCCCAGACGGTTGCGCAGCTCGACTGCGGTCAATGAGTCGAACCCCATGTCCTGGAGGCCCCGGTGGACCTCGACGGCCCGGGAGTCGGGGTGGCCGAGCACGCCTGCCACGGCGGTCCGGACCAGGTCGAGCAGCACCTCTTCCCGTGCGTCGGCCGCCAGCCCGGCGAGCCGGTCCGCCAGCGTCTCCGTGGCGTTCCCGGACAGCCCCAAGGCCCCGGGGACGGTCGTACGGACCGGGGTGCGCACCAGCGCGCGCAGCAGCGGCGGCAGCGATCCGTCGGTCGCCCGGGCCCGGAGCGCGGCGGTGTCCAGCCGGACCGGCACGAGGGCCGGCTCTCCGGCGCCGAGTGCGGCGTCGAGCAGCGCGAGGGCGTCCGCGGTGGCCATCGGTGCGATGCCCGAGCGGGCGAAGCGGGCACGGTCGGCGTCCCGCAGGGCGCCGGTCATGCCGCTGTTCTCGCCCCACAGGCCCCAGGCAAGTGACACGGCGGGCAGTCCCTCGGCACTCCTTCGCTGTGCGAGCGCGTCGAGGAAGGCGTTCGCCGCCGCGTAGTTGGCCTGTCCGGGGGCGCCGACGGTGGCCGCGACGGAGGAGAAGAGCACAAAGGCCGACAGATCCAGGTCCCGGGTGAGCTCGTGCAGATGCCACGCGGCATCGGCCTTCGGGCGCAGCACCGTGTCGAGCTGTTCCGGGGCGAGCCGGGTGATGACGCCGTCGTCAAGTGCGCCCGCGACATGCACGACGGCCGTCAGCGGACGGTCGCCGGGCACGGTCGCGAGCAGTGCGGCGAGCGCGTCGGGGTCCGCTGTGTCGCAGGCCAGCAGCGTCACTTCGGCCCCCGCCGCCGCCAGTTCGGCGGTCAGCGCGTCCGCCCCGGGTGCGTCGGGCCCACGACGGCTGGTCAGCAGCAGACGCCGTGCACCGTGCTCGGCGACCAGGTGCCGGGCGACCAGCGCGCCCAGCAGTCCGGTGGCACCCGTGACGAGGACGGTGCCGGCCGGGTCGAGCGACGGGGCAGCGGCCGTTCGGTCGATGTCCCGGGGGAGGACCTCCAGCCTGGGCACATACGCGGTGCCCTCCCGGACGGCGACCTCGGGCTCGCCGAGCGCCACCGCGGCATACAGGGAACGCCCGGACGTCTCCTCGCCGTCGAGATCGACCAGCGTGATCCGGCCCGGGTGCTCCGCCTGGGCGCTACGCACCAGCCCCCGCACGGCGGAGGCCGCGAGGTGGGGTACATCGTCCGGGAGTACGGCGGCGCCGCCGTGAGTGAGGACGACCAGGTGCGTGTCGGCCAACGCCGTGTCCGCGAGCCAGCCTTGCAGCAGCCTCAGCACGCCGCCGGTGGCGGTGCGCACCTCCGCGAGCGGGTCGCTTCCCCGGCTCACACCCTGATTCGTGCTGTGCGGGACGTCCGGCAGTTGGGCCGTGTCGATCGCCAGGATGTCGGGCACCGCGTGCCCGGCGACAAGGCCCGAGGTCAGGTCGGCGAGGTCGGTGTACCGGGGCCAGTACCGCTCGTACGTCGACAGTGACGCGCCGATCACCGCCCATCGCTGCGCATCGGGCTGGACCTGCGCACCGGCGGGCGGCTCGGTCCAGTCGACCCGGTGGAGCCCGCCCCCGGACATCGCGAGCCGGGCCGCGCGGAGCTGTTCGTCGGGCAGTTGCCGAACTGTCAACTCCTCGACGTCCGCGACGAGTCCGCCGCCCGCGTCGGCGATCCGGAGACGGTACGTGCTGTCGCCGGTGGGCGTGATGCGTACCCGGGCCGCCGCCGCCCCGCTCGCGTACAGGGTGACTCCGCTCCAGGAGAACGGGAGCGTGGGCCGGTCCTCGGCGCTGAGGAGCGCGATGGGACGCATCGCGCTGTCGAGCAACGCCGGGTGGATGAGGTATGCGCCGGCCTCGGCGACGGTCCCCTCCGGCATGCTCACGTCGGCGTAGATCACCTGTCCCTGCCGCCAGGCGGCCCGCAGCCCCTGGAAGGCGGGGCCGTACTCGAGCCCCGCCCCGGTGAGCCGCTCGTCCAGCTCGTCGATGTCCACGGGGTCCGCTCCGGCTGGCGGCCAGACGAGGAGGTCGTCGGCCGGGTCCGGCGCGCCCGGCTCACGGGACGCCAGCAGACCGCTCGCGTGCCGGGTCCACGGCGTCTCGTCGCCGGGTTCGCCGCCCTCCGGCCGGGTGTGCACGATGAAGGGGCGGCGGCCGGTGCCGTCGTCCGCCTTCACCGCCACCTGCAGCCGGAGCGCGTCGCGCTCGGGCAGTACCAAAGGGGTGTGCAGGGTCAGTTCGTCCACCCGGTCACGGCCCACGCTGTCGCCGGCCCGCAGCGCCAGGTCGAGCAGCGCGGCGCCGGGCAGCAGCACACTGCCCGCGACGACATGGTCGGCGAGCCAGGGCTGGGCCGTGACGCCGAGCCGGCCGGTGAGCAGGACACCTCCCTCGTCGGCCAGCTCGACGACCGCGCCCAACAGGGGGTGACCGGCCACGTCCTGCCCGGCGGACATGGCGTCGGCCACGGGGGCGGGGGCGTCGAGCCAGTAACGGGTGCGCTGGAACGCGTAGGTCGGGAGCAGGGCAAGGGTCTCGGGGCGCACGCCGCCCGCAACGGGCCAGGTGACAGCGGCTCCGCCCGTGTACGCGGCGGCGAGCGCGGTGGTGAGCGTCATCCCTTCCGGACGGCCCGCCCGGAGGACTGCGGCGGCCGTCAGGTCTTCGGCGGTGTCGCCCAGCGCGTTGTGGACCATGGCGGTGAGCACCGGGTCGGGGCCGAGTTCGAGGAACGTGGTGACGGATCGCTCACGCAGCGCCCGTACGCCGTCGTGGAAGCGCACACCCGCGCGGATGTGACGGGTCCAGTAATCGGGCGACATCAGTTCCTCGGCGGTGGCCACCTGCCCGGTCACGTTCGAGATCACCGGAATGGCCGGTGCGTGGAACTCCAGCGTCTCCGCCACGCGTCGGAACTCCTCCAGTACGCCGTCCATGTGCGGGGAGTGGAAGGCATGGCTGACCCGTAGCCGCTTGGTCTTGACCCCCAGCTCCCGGAACCGGTCCGCGATGGTGGACGCCGCCCCGGCGTCGCCGGAGACGACCACGGCGTGCGGTCCGTTGACCGCGGCCAGACTCACCAGGTCCGCGAACTCCTCCAGGTGGGGCACCACTTCGTGCTCGGCCGCCGCGACGGCGACCATCGCGCCACCCTCGGGGGCGCTCTGCATCAGCCGGCCCCGCGCCGCGACCAACGCGCACGCGTCCGCCAGTGACAGCACCCCGGCGACATGTGCGGCGGTCAGCTCGCCGATGGAGTGCCCTATCAGGTAGTCGGGAGTGACGCCGAAGGACTCGGCCAGCCGGAACAGGGCCGTTTCGACGGCGAACATCGCCGCCTGGGTGAAGACGGTACGGTCCAGCAGCTCCGCCTCCGGGCTGGCCGGTGCGGCGAACACGGTCTCGCGCAACGACCGTCCCAGGTGCGGGTCCAGTTGCTCGCACACCGCGTCGAACGCCGCCGCGAAGACAGGGTAGGTCTCGTACAACTCCCGTCCCATGCCGGGGCGCTGGCTCCCCTGCCCCGTGAACAGCACCGCTGTGCCACCCGCGTTCACGGCCGTGCCCCGTACGACCCCGGGCACGCTGTCCCCATGAACCAGGGCCGACAGACCCGTGACGAGATCAGCGCGGTCGGCGCCGATGACGACAGCCCTGTGGTCGAAGGAAGCGCGGCACGCGGCGAGTACGGCGGCGATGTCGGTGATCGGTGACTGCTCTGCTTCCTCGACCTGGGCCAGCAGCCGTTCAGCCTGCTCCCGCAACGCCTCCGGGGTGCGGGCCGAGAGCGGCCAGGCAACCGGACCGACCGGCTCAACGACCTCGCCCGCCATCTCCCCTTCGGGCTCGGGCTGTTCGAGGATGACGTGTGCGTTGGTGCCGCTGATCCCGAACGAGGAGACGGCAGCACGACGCGGACGATCCAGCTCGGGCCACGAACGTTCCTCGTTGAGCAGCGACACCGCGCCCGACGACCAGTCGATGTGCGGCGACGCCTCATCGGCGTGCAACGTACGCGGCAGCACGCCCTCCCGCATCGCCATGACCATCTTGATGATGCCGCCGACTCCGGCGGCCGCCTGGGCGTGTCCGATGTTGGATTTCAACGAGCCCAGCCACACGGGCTGTTCGGCCGAGCGCCCCTGGCCATAGGTGGCCAACAGCGCCTGCGCCTCGATCGGGTCACCCAGCTTCGTCCCCGTACCGTGCGCCTCGACCGCGTCCACCTCGGCGGCACTCAGCCCGGCGTTGGACAAGGCCTGGCGGATCACCCGCTGCTGCGAGGGACCGTTGGGCGCGGTGAGCCCGTTGCTCGCACCGTCCTGGTTGACGGCAGAGCCGCGTACGACGGCGAGCACCGGATGGCCATTGCGCTGGGCGTCGGAGAGCCGTTCCAGCAGGAGCATGCCCACGCCCTCCGCCCAGCCGGCGCCGTCGGCCGCTGCGGAGAACGCCTTGCACCGGCCGTCGGGCGCCATCCCGCGCTGCCTGCTGAACTCCACGAAGATCCCCGGGGTCGCCATCACCGTGACCCCGCCCGCCAACGCCAACGAGCACTCACCCTGCCGCAACGCCTGCGCCGCGAGGTGCAACGCGACCAGCGACG
>Ga0307511_10001194_pt1 | contig 27562 bp, 26 predicted proteins | sample 13_EM_MG_FD_200266 | JGI IMG/M metagenome (GOLD analysis project Ga0307511, IMG submission 200266) | Populus trichocarpa ectomycorrhiza microbial communities from riparian zone in the Pacific Northwest, United States - 13_EM | ecosystem: Host-associated > Plants > Roots > Unclassified | place...
TGCGAACCTCCAACCAACTCGAGTTCTGTCAAGTAATGAAGCGACACTCGGTTTGGGGTTTCTCCACCACCGTCGGTTGGGATCGCATACTTGGAAAGTGAGACTCTCCGAAGGGAGGGATTGGAGGCGAGTATTGAGAACAATTGGGATGTGGTCGGAGTTGGTGAAGGGTGACTGAATCGCAGTGCGAGCGATGTTAGGACTGTAGTTCGCGATGTTAGGAGGTCCCATGACGTGATCTTGCAGTTATTGAGTGTGAGATGTTGTAATTTTGGGAAACGGTAGTGGGCGAAGAAATCCGAGATATCCACTTGAGTGTCATCCCCATTCGACAGAATGAACGACTCCACACTGTTGGATCGAACCCCCTCGCTGGTGACGGTTAATAAAGAGATGATTGAGCTTAGGAGCGCTGCTTTATCACCCCAGAGGTGGATCCGTCGTATTGCATCCCGGGCGGCTCGATCCCGGAGCGCGTCACATAGGGCAGTGTCGAAAGTGCTTCCGTCGCCAACCTCCTCACCCAGCACCAGGTCGAGTGGAGCGCTCCCAGACTGGCGGTGCCAACGCGCCCAGTCCCTCAGGGTGTTGCCCCAGAAACTCCAAACTTCGGGGGTGCGCAAGGCGACTTCGAACCAGTGATGGCAAACGAACAGGAAATTGCGCGTTCCTTCTTTCAACAGGCCGAAATGGTCCTTGAGGGTGACGTTTTGTTGGAAGATATAGCCGAGTACTTCAGGCGGGAGTTTGGAAACGTTCAATAACGAGTTCCGAGCGCGTTTGAGTTTGATTATGGCCCTCTCGTGCTCTCTGATCTGCTCCTCCAGATCTTGGATGGACTCGATGTTGCTCTCGCCACTGGGTCTGTTTTGGTTGCGTAAGCGTATAGTATCATACTAGATGCGCTGGCTTACACTGACAAGCACGCTTGTTTGCTAGCTTGCGGATCTAGGTCTCGGCTGTTGGCGGGGGATAGGATAGACATGATCTTGATCGTGGTTGGTGGAAAGATTGAAGGTGATCCCGGATGCCGCCGACACTCCGCTCACCTCTTCCCCTGCTTTGCTCCGCCATGATAGCGACCCCATTCCGTTCCTGCTCTATATCGACATGTCCGTGGAAGCGGTAGTCTCTTGCGTCCCAGCTAGGCTCGAGATAGCAAACGCCATCAACCAAGATGTCCCGAACCACCATCCCAAGCTCCCCACCACGCTTCGCCTCCAGCGGTCTTCAAAGTCCGGTCCGCAACTCGTTCCTCCTCCACACTCTCAGGTGCGTTCCTTTCCGCCCTTGGCTTTACGGTCCCACACATCCCGTGTGCATCGTTCTTTCAACCGGGAACGTTTATCTGGCTTCAGTTGGTTTGGCCGTGTGTTCTGACGCGAACATTGTATTCAGAGTAAACCCTTCCACATACCACCGGAACGCGCTCGCTGGGTGACGTCGCTCACTCCGAACACCTATTTCGTACTTCGAATCTGTCCATCCGACCGTCCCCCAAGAGGAGTTTATCCGCACGTAGAAGCCAAACCGCCCACACTCAAACGATACAACCGCCTCTTTTCGACCTCTGGGGGAGATACTCGTCTCAGGATCGGGCCATCAGGTGTTCTTCCTCTTGTCCCTGTTCCCCTCACGGACCACTTCGGCTGAGGCACCGGAGGCTGCAGTGGAGAAGGGTGGGAAGTCGAGACCGCTCACGCGCACGGTTCGCTAGAGGCAGTTCGCCCACGTGTGCCATGAGCGTAAGTTGGGATAAGAAGACGGGCATGTTCGTTGTTGAGTGGTCACCTTCAGCTGTGTATCGGCTGGCGTAGAGTGCGAGTTGGAGGTCGTCGGTAAGCGCAAACAAGAATAGCACGTTCAAGGTTTTTTCCGCTCACATTCTTTCTTCTCCTTCCAGCTCTAGGACACATGTTGGATGGATGTTGGGCCTGAAGCCACATAAGCTCAAGCGGATTGGCCTGCACCTACTGCGTAGATCTCATGGCTGATAACGTGGAGGTCGAGATCGGGCATCGAAAATGTGGGTTCTCGTCAGTTTTCTCTCCATTTTGTTTGGCCTGGGTTCACCCTGCCTCGCGGTTGGGGAAGTTGGATGCTGGGCGTCTGGACTTGTAGTTTATCAGGTATCACTTTTGTACCGTGGTTTTATCCGTGGGACTCTGGAGAAAACACCTGTTCTTCCCTCATGCCCTGGTTATTTCCTGATGTATTGCCAACCCAATTGAATGACATGAATTGTAATAAACCTACGCCGTGACTACTCTTCTAGACATATACTGAAAGGGCACCCGGCCCAGGTGACCCCAAACTCCCGAACCATACTCCTGATATGCTCCTCCACTCCCAGACACATTTGAGGAGAATAATCAAGCGTGAGCGAGTCAAGCTGGTTCCCAGAGGACACACGACAGGCCAGAAAGGCAGTCAGTGGACTCCAATCACCATCATCCACGATCGGCAGTTCCAAATGGATGTGTTGGAGAGAAGTGGGGATTCCCCCGTTCCCGTCTAGGCTTGACCCTGGAAATACGGTGGGAAGGGGTATCAAAACGGGGCGTAGTGCCCTCAGTTTTGGGAATCGAGTGGACATGTCTTCCATGGCTGCGGGTTCACCCCACGAGCGGAGGTAGACGACTTCGTCCTGTGGAATGTATGGGACGAGATCGAGGAACCCCTTCCCCGGTAGGTTCCAAAACGCCTGGTCCAGATCCATGGCAATCGCAACGAATGGGACAATCGGGCTCCGCGTCAAAGTAGACAGGTCAAATCCGCTCACGTCGCCGATGTGGAGTGTGATGTGGGCTCCGGATCGGGAGACAGAAAGTCCCAGTCCGTTCGGAGACCTGTCGCGACGTCGGAAGTAGTCTTGAAGGCACGGTCCAACCATTCGCGGAACGCCCGTAACTGTGCGGTCGGATAGGAAGATATCCAAATCCATGTTTCTGGCGTGGTCTAATTGGTGTAGCAGTCCGATGACATGTCGCGAAATCCCAGCCAACTTGAGTTCCTTCAAGTGATGGAGCGACACTCGGTAGGGGGACTCTCCACCATCTGCTGGGAAAGTATACCCGGAGAGGGAGACTTTCCGAAGGAGGGGATTGGATGCAAGTATTGAGAGTAATTGGGATGCGGTCGGAGTAGGTGAAGGGCGATTGAAGTAGAGTGAGAGCGATGTTAGAACCGTAGTTCGCGACGTTAGGAGGTCCCATGACGCGATCCTGCAGTCGTGGAGTTTGAGGTGTTGTAGTTTTGGGAAACAGTAGTGGGCGAAGAAATCCGAGGTATCCACCGGTGTATAACCATCGTTGATCAGAATGAACGACTCCACACTATTGGACCGGACCCCCTCGCCGGCGGTGGCTAACGAGGAAACTATCGAACTTAACAATGCTTCGTCCCCACTCCAGAGGTGAACCCGTCGTATTGTATCCCGAGCGGCACGATCCCGCAGCACGTCAGATAGGGTAATGTCGAGGGTGCCTCCGTCGTAATCAACGTCACCCAGCACCAGGTCGAGCGGAGCGGTCCTGGAACGGCGATGGAGACGCGCCCAATCCGTCGGGATGTTGCCCCAGAAACTCCAAACTTCGGGGGTGCGCAAGGCGACTTCGAACCAGTGGTGGCAAACGAGCAGGAAATTGCGCGATCCTTCTTCCAGCCCGTCAAAGTCGCCCTTGAGCGTGACGTTCCGTCGGAAGATATCACCGAGCACTTCAGGCGGAAGTTTGGAAACGTTTAATAGCGAGTTTCGAGCGCGTTTGAGCTTGATTATGACCCTCTCGTGCTCCCTGATCTGTTCCTCCAGATTGCGGATGGATTCGAGGTTGGTCTCGCCACTGAGCCTATTTTCGATTGGGTCAGGTTGTGGTATGCATTAGATGCGTTGGCTTACATTGACAAGGATGCTTGTTTGCTGGCTTGCGGATCTAGGCCTTGGGTGTTGGTAGGAGTAAGGAGCGACATGGCGTCTTGATCGTGGTTTGTGGAAAGGAAGGCGAGCGTCTGTTGACAAAATCGTCGTGTTGCTGATCTGGATGCCGACATCTGCTTCCCCTGCTTCGCTCCGCCAGGATGATGATCCCAGGCCATTCGTGTTCTATATCGACGCGTCCGCGGAAGCAGTAGTCTCCGGCGCCCAGCTTGGTTCGGTATGGCAGACCCCGTCGGCCGAGCCATCCTGAACCACCCATCCCAAACTTCTTCACCCCGTTTCACCTCGAGCGGTCTTCGAAATCCGGCACACTCTCAGGCGCATTCTTTACCGCCCTTCGCTTTACGGCTGTACCCATCTTGTGTACACCGTTCTCCCCAACCAGGGACGTTTTTTTAGCCACGATGGCTACAATGCGCACACGGGGTCCGGACGGTGTGAGTCCCTCTACCAGTGCTGTTCCGTCTCCTTTCGGTTGGTTTGGTCGCGTGTTCTGTGACACGAACATTGAATACTCACAGAGTAGACCCCTCCGCATACCACCAGAACATGCTCGCTGGGTGTCACTCACTCTGAACACTGATTTCATTCTTCGATCCTATCCTATCCTTTCAGTCGTTGCCTAAGAGGACCTTATTCGCATGTAGGAGCTCGATCTCTCGCGCTCGAACGATACAACCAACTCTTCTCGACCCTTGGGGAGATACCCATCCCAGGGTCGGGCGATCAGGTGTTCCTCCACTGACCCTTGTTCCCTTCACGGACCACTTCGACTGGGACACCTGAGGTTTCAGCGGAGGAGGGTGGGAGGTTGCGGCCGCTCACAGGTTACTGGGGGCAGGTTGCCCGTGTGGGCTTCGGTCCTGATACATGAAGGGCTGTGAGGGCGAGCTGGGAGATCGGGCGATGAAATGTAGGTTCTCGTCAACTTCTCTCTCCCTTTTGTTCGACCCAAGTTGACCCTGCCCATGCAGTTGAAGAAATTGGATACTTGGCGTCTGGCGTCGGAGTTTATCGATTGTCGGGTGTCACATTTGTATCGTGCTTGGTATTTTGTTCGTGAAACTTCGGGAGGAAACGCCCCCGTGCCCTGATTATATTTCAATGGATTGCCAATCCGATCGAATGATCGAGCTTGTGATGAATCTACACCATGGCTACTCTTCTTGACACGCACCAAAAGGACACCCTGGGCTCAGGTGATCCTAATTTTTTTAACAATACTCCTAATACGCTCCTCCATCTTCCGACCCATATGAGGAGAATGACTAAGCGTGAGCGAGTCAAGCTGGTTCCCGGAGGACGAGCGAGAGGCCAAGAAGTTTGTCATTGGACTCCAATCCCCGTTGTCCACAACCGGCCATTCCAAAACGATGTGTTGAAGAGAAGTGGGGATCCCCCCCTTCTCGTCCAGTCTTGACCCCGGAAATACGGCGGACAGGGGCATCGAACCGGAGTTTAGTGCCCTAAGTTTTGGGAATCGAGTGGATATGTCTTCCATGGCTGCGGGTTCACCCCATGAGTGGAGGTAGACAACCTCGTCCTGTGGAGTGTATGGGAAGAGATCGAGGAACACGTTCTCCAATAGGTTCAGAGGTGTCTGGTTCAGGTTCATGACGAATTCCACGAATAGATTAATCACCGTCGGAACAGACAGGTCAATTCCGCCCATGTCACCAACGCGGAATTTGATTTTACACCCAGATCGGGAGACATAAAGTCCCAGTCCGTTTGGAGACCTGTCACGACGACGGAGGTAATCTCGGAGGTACGGTCCAACCATTCGTGGAACGTCCGTAACTGTGCGGTCGGATAGGGTGATCATAAGATCTAGGTTTGTGGGGTGGTCTAATTGATGTAGGAGCCCGATGATGTGTCGCAAACCTCCAGCTAACTTGAGCAGTTTCAAGTGATGGAGCGACACTCGATAGGGGGACTCTCCACCACCATCGAGTGGGACCGCGTACCCGGAGAGTGAGACCCTCCGAAGGGAAGGATTGGAGGCAAGTATTGAGAATAATTGGGGTGTGTTCGGAGTGGGTGAGGGGTGGCTGAAGCAGAGTGAGAGCGTTGTTAGGACTGCGGTTCGCGACGTTAGGAGGTCCCATGACGTGAACTTGCAGTCGTAGAGTTTGAGGCGTTGTAGTTTCGGGAAACGGTAGCGGGCGAAGAAATCCGAAGTATCCACCGGTGTATTACCGTTGTTGATCAGAATGAACGACTCCACGCTATTAGGTCGGTCTCCCTCGCCGGCGGTGGCAAACGGGGAAATGATCGAACTTAGCAATACTGTGTCCCCACTCCAGAGGTGGATCCGTCGTATCGTATCCCGGACGGCTCGGTCCTGAAGTGTGTCGCGCAAGGTGACGTTTAAAGTGCCATTGTCGAGACCAGCGCCACTCAACACCAGGTCGAGGGGAGCGGTCTCAGAATGGCGATGCCAACGCGCCCAATCCTTCAGGGTGCCGCCCCAGAAACTCCAAACTTCGGGGGTGCCCAAGGCGATCTCGGACCAGTGATGGCAAACGAACAGGAAGTTGCGCGATCTTTTTTCCAAATCGTCGAAGTCGTCCTCGAGGGTGACGTTCCGTCGGAAGATATCGCCAAGTACTTCGGGCGGAAGTTTGGAAACGTTTAATAGCGAGTTTCGAGCGCGTTTGAGCTTGATTATGATCCTCTCGTGTTTTCTGATCTGCTCCTCCAAATCTCCGATGGATTCGATATTGGTCTCGCCACTGAGCCTGTTTTTGATCGGGTCAGGTTGTGGTATACATCCTAGATGCGTTGGCTTACACTGATGGGGATGCTTGTTTGCTGGCTTGCGGACGTAGGTCTTGGGTGTTGGCGGGGGTTGGGAGAGACATGGTCCTGATGGTAGTTCGTGGAAAGATTGAAGTCGGGCGTCTGTTGGTGTCTACTCAGATCCCAGAGTTGGGCACCGTGATGCCAACACTCGTCCGCACCTGTCCCTTCGGTTCACTCCACTAGGACGATGATCCTGCGCTATTCCTACTCCGTGCCGACGTGTCCGGGGGAGCGGTGGCCTCTGGTGCCCCGGGTTGACATCTCCAGGGGGTTTCTGGTCGTGTGATGTGGAACCCCTTGCAGAACACCTTTGACGGAACGGTGTTCAGACTGAAACTGAGAGGAGGGGAATTGAGGGAACATTCGGGACGGAGAACTAATGGGTGCGACTGAAGTGATGACGGGAAGGGAGGACCGATTGACTCGCGGATGCTGCTATCGATCGTCCCGGCACCCTAAAACCCCAATATTCTCATTCCTACCGGTTTCGACAAACTGGAGCCGACAGAGTCTCAGTTCCCAAACTCTTGGTAACCCGTTGAGACCGCTCGCCGGCCTCAGGGTAAAATATACCCCTTCCCTCGAGGTTCAATTCCACGCCAGTCAGGCAGACCCTACGTCCGTGCTACACACTGGTCAGCCGAAGAAGGGTGGGCGAACGAGGACCGTTGACCAGAAGCGAGCCATGTGTCCGGAGAACGAGCGCTGGGACAACGTGCAGGTCCACGGAGATTGTGTCGTTAGCTGATATCAACGATGTGTACAACGCACCGACAGGAGAGGACTCAGATGGGTTCATCATCCGGAAGGTCCGTCACAGAATTGTGCTGTATTGATGGTTTCACCGAATGCGCCTCTTGTGGTCGGCGATGCCTTAGTTCCGCACCAGTTCAAGCAGGAAATTTCGCTGAGTTGGACTCGCGTTGTATATCTATTCACCCCGTGCACAGGGCTCCGGGAGGACATGGGAGCTATCGTACAACATAAATTTGATGCCATTGCCACCGATGGTTGTGTATGGAGGACACTCGGGTGAGGAAACGGAGGTCTCCACGGACGCCGGTTGTGTGGATAGCTGGTTGGTACCCAGAACTTCGGCTAGCCTGTGTGGTGGGGGATACGAACTGGGTGGTCGGAATTTGAAACGTATGCGGGTGATTCCTTGCTCGAGGGGACGCAACAGCCACAGCGTCTCGAGGTCGATGATAGAGTTTGATCCCGCTGAGCGTCGGATGACACCGACTCCGCCGAGCGCATCGTCGCGGCAATCGTTATTCCCTAATGTGGAAGCAACATTGACCGGCATCTTCGCCGAGTCAGGTTGCCGCCGGCAAACCTCTCAGAGAACCGTGTCCGGAGGGAAGGTGAGGAACTTTCTCTGCTCTCCTATGCCAATCCGTTATCTACGAGGGTGACTGGGTTCATCAGAAGCAAATCGACTAGGCCATCCGGAGATGTTTTGGACCTCCGGATCCAGACCTGGCCACGGATATAGATCGACCTTCCAGCTTGAAGCGCGGGTCCCCCCCGGCTCTGGACCTAAAACACCCTCCTACGGGCAGCAGATTCATCATCTTGACGCTTCTGTGGACGAGTCCCCTCGCCAAGTGCGGCGCCCAATTCTGCCTGCTTGCGGTTCCCAAGGCGCCAAAGGTCTCTGGGTGTACCTCATCGTGGAACGTAACATAACATAATGATAAATGACGCCTTCTTCCGTTGTGGCGTGAATCCCCGCTCTCCCTCCCACTCAGCCCAAGGTTGTACTGAGACCACGACGACACTGGCGCTGTAAACAAGATCCCCCAGCTACGTGGCCGGCGCGACCTCACTGCGACGTTCCTTCCCACCACCAACCGTACCGGACGTTTCACCACCCGAATTCTGAACACATCGGAAGTGTTTGACGGAGGAAATACCTGGAACACCATGGACTCCAACAACACCTTCTCAGTTGACGTGCGGATAGCGTGTATCGCCATTGCGGCGTACGAGTGAGTGCTTTCTCTGTACCCTCCTTCCCTGCCTTTAGCGAGAGGCTGAGATCTGGTCGAGTTTCGTGATCACTATCCCAGCGGAATGGCGCATATACCACTCGGCTCGAAGGAAGAATTGCATCAGGTGGGTTGAATCTCGACGTTGGTGTAATCATGAGGGCTGTCGCTGATGATCCCGCTTCAGTATCCCGGCTATCTTGTTTATCCTCGTCCGGTGAATATCCTTCCCTCATCGTCATCCCGCCCCGGACTCACAGGGTTCCCGGGGCCCATGCTACTCAGGTACACGTCCGTTCCGCTGTGTATATTCGGAGGTTATCTCTATTGGGCGGGTGACAATTTCTCCGAAAGCTTCTGTCGCGGGTTTTGGTTCCTTCCGGCGCTCTTTAAGTGTACGCAACTGCTGCTGAGGCTTTGTCATCTGATTGACGGATCCGGTCTCTAGGCATACAAGCCACGATAGTCCAAGCTATACTAGGTTGGAGGTGAGGCGTTTTGCGACGGCGTCGGCTTGCTCCTCACCCAATCTCCCTCACCTTCTAGAACATATAACATTTCGAGGAGGAATAGGAAGGTTTTGCACTTTCTCGCAATCCTCTCTATTCTTGTTTTTTCCGTAGGTGCTCCCATTTTGTAGACCTCGGGCGAAGGTCCAACCTATTTTCTAGATGCAATGGTTCACAAATTTCTTCGATCGCCATAGTACGTGATCTTGCTGCACTTCCGTGTTGCATGTCCCGATAACGTGTACCCCTCCAGTGTCTCGAATGGGTGTAAGCCATTGGGTATAGAGACCGCTATCGGCACCGGCTAACTGGTCTCAATCTTATCTCTAGGGACAGTGAGTTCTCAGTCCTCATTTCACCCGCCTCCCGCTCATTACAATTCCATAAGCTGCACTTCGGTGAACGTGAAATACGACGTGGCTTGGGGTTTTTACTTTTGTTCCTCAGTTTGGGACATTACAACGCTTGCGATCTCCCTATGGTACCTACTACGGATCAAAACGTCGTCTCCTCTGTACGTCTCTTCACCTCGCTCTTCCTCCACCCTCTCATATCCTCCGCACAGGATAACCAAGCTTGCTCAAACGTGTGTCGATCCATCTGGTTTGGTCCACGACCCCCGCTGACTGTGGTGACAGGATGCTCGTTGACGGCCTCATATATTTTGTCGCAATGACTATCTTCAACGTAGCAAACATGATCGTCTTCATCGATTCGAGCAACCCAGCCAGGAACGGATCGTAAGTTGAGACTAACTAGCCATCAATCGCCTATGATCCTGACCAGACGGGCTGTTGCCAGCGTGGGTGTTGCGTATACTGCGTCTTGGATTTTAGGTCAACGGATCTTGATCAACCTTAATGGTATGTTCAAAGTTCGCTTCCCATTGAATAGAGAAGCCAATCACCTCCTTCGGCTAGACTCTGCTATGGAGAAACGGGCAACGGCAACCTTCCCCACCCAAACTGTGACTGTGATCGTAGGGGACACCTCCGCTGAAGCACTCAGCCAAGAGGTCAGCACCAGGCTGAGATCTGCCCGACACCAGACAGGTCCAACCATGCGATCCTATCGTCAACGACTGGAAGGAACCATCCAGAGTTCGTCGGGAGGATACCTTGACAGTTTTATCACGCTCGACATAAAACCTCATGATTCCTCAGCTAGCGGTGAGGGTGAGGGAACTTTAAACGAGGAATCCATGCACCCTGCAAGAAGTGGAGGCCCGCCTGACAGAATTTCTGATCATGAGATGGGCCGGCCGCTCGTGCATATGGACACCAGGAGATTTTGATATCATGACAATCCGCTCCTCCACCACCTCTCCCCCACACCCGCCGACATTTCCGTTCACGGTATATAGTTTTCGCTTGTCGCTCATTGATATCTTGGCTGCTCCCAACTTGTTCTCGAGATGTTTTTCAACCTTTGCGGCCTCGCTTTCCGCCATCCTGTCCTTACCATACCTGCCCCCTTTGCGGCCTAATTATCGCTCGGGTTATACGATAGATATGTTGTACAATAGATATACTGTAAAGCTGAGATATCGTTACACATGCCGTGCGCTCGATCTCGGACACGTCTCTGAGCGGAAAGCGGTAGATGAAGATGGGTGGACGGTGGATTATCTTGAGTTTAGGGAAGTATTGCCATGGGAGTCCGTTGAACGATTTATTATCCATCGTGTGCTCGAAACTCAACGCTTGAAGGAGCGCATCAGTAGTAGACATAGATTCTCAGGGAGACGAACTGGACTCCCTATCCAGGCAGCCTATATGGAACCGGTGACCGAACCGGAACAACGCAACCTGATTTTGACAGAACCCAGTTGTCAAGTACATAAGTAAACAAAGACGTGTCGGTAAGGGAGCTCAAGAGATGGATCTACAAAGCCACAATACCAGCAAGAATACATAATCGGAAGAGAATCAAGGCGGGAGGCATCAAAGAATGTAGACACTGCGTACGCGTACTTTGTGGGGGTTGGGTGTTACAGTTCTGTAAAAGGATAAAAAGTGGGCAGTGGGCAGTGGGCTTGTAGGGTTTGGCCTTGCATGAGACCAGAAAAATCGGCAGAAACTGAATTTTGATCGTGTCAGGCCCGCGGCATCACAGGGCTCCACTGGCGTTTAATCTTCAACTTCCGAACCAATCCCTTGATACCTTCCACCACCTCTGGACGTATAGGAGGGGAATCGGTGATCACGAGCGTATCCAATCGGTTCCCAGAGGATACGCGAGCGAACAGGAAGTTAATGAGTGGATTCCAAGAGTCACCGCCACCCAACACCACCCGTTCTAAACGGACGTGTTCCAGAGAGGGGAAGACCTTCCCATCCCCAACCGGGCCTTGATTTTGAAAGGTCTTTGGGAGATGTGTCAGGCCGGAGGAGAGCGCCCTTAGGTTTGGAAATTCGGCGTATGTTCCTTCCATGGCGTCGGGACTGTTGTATGTCTGAAAGTAGGAAACCTCTTCCCGTGGTGTATGTGCGACGAGATCAAGGGCTGCTCTCGCCAGTATGTCCCCGCGACGTACTACATTCAGCACCACAGTAATCGAGACAAAATTGTCCACCCTTGTCCGCGTTGGGTCGGAGAAGTCGATTCCGCCTGCGTCGCCTACATGAAGCACGACGTGATCCCTACGAATTGAGATGTGAGGCCCGAAGGAGACGAAAAGGTTCAGTCCATTCGGTGACCTGTCACGGCGTTGGAGGTAGTCTCGAAGGTATGGTCCAATGATTTGTGAAACATCCGTGACATCACAGTCATAAAGAGTGAGACGTAGGCGGTTCATATTTCTGGGATGGTCCAACCGTTGTAGAAGTCCGACGACACGTCGCAAGTCTCCCCCAGCCAACTGAAGTTTCTCCAAGTGCTGGAGCTCCACTCGAAAAGAGGTCTTGCTGCTGTCGCCATCAGGGACCGCACGCCCGGAAAGCGCAACTTTTCGAAGGGCAGGGTTGGAGAAAAGTACTGAGAGTAGTTGGGATGTGGATGGAATTGGTGAGGGATCGGGGAGGTCCAGAACTAGGGTTGTTAGGACTGCAGTTCGTGACGTTAAGCAGTCCCACGATGAGATCGTGCAGTTTTGAAGGTTAAGTCGTTGTAGTTTCGGGAAGTGGTAGGCCGCAAGGAAACCGGAGACATCCACCGTGGTACCGCTCCAATTCCGTAGACCGAGTGATGCCATACTGTTGGGTCGAATACCCTCGAAGGTTACAGTTAATGGGGAAATTATGGAGCGTAGAAGCTCTGGGTCTACGGTCCTGATATCAACCCGTCGAATAGCGTCCCGGGCGGCACGATCCCGGAGGGCATTGCACAGGGCGGTACTGAGTTTAGAAGAGCCATCAGCGACCTGACGGTCCAACACCAGGTCGAGCGGAGCGCTCCCGGAACGGCGATACCATCGTGCCCAATCCTTGAGGGTGTTGCCCCAGAAGCTCCAGAGCTCTGGGGTGCCCGAGGAAACTTCGAACCAGTGATGGCAAACAAGGAGGAAGTTGTGAGATCCCTTTACCAACCCGTCGAAGTTGCCTTTGGGGGTAACATTCCAACGGAAAATCTTGCCAAGTATTTCGGGTGGGAGTTTGGAAACGTTCAAGAGCGAGTTCCGGGCGCGTTTGAGTCTAATCAAGGCCCTCTCGTGGTCCTTGATTTGCTCCTCCAGAACCCGTATGGATTTGATGTTGATCTCTCCGCCGCGCATCCTGCTTCAAAATCCAACCGGGTCAGACCGTGATGTTATACCACGAATGCGTTCGCCGTCACTGACTATGACACTCGCCTGTAATCTTGTGGACCTCGGTCACCGGTGTTTGCAGGGAAGATGTGGCACCTTATCGTGGTTTGTGAAGAGATTGAAGGTGAGCGCCTTTCGATAATCAGTATCAATTGGCACGCTGTAGCAGCGCTTCAGATCGAAGGTTGGCTCTTGCGATCATTGGCGGAGGGATTCTCCCAAACGCGTCCATGTATACAATGAGACAAACCCACGATGACTTCGCATGGACACCCTCCTTATCGGGTCCGTATCCGGTATCCGGTATAGCAATGCCCCCCCGTGAGACGGGCGCTAGTTACGTCCGTGTTGTTATAGCCTAGGGTCTGGGACGGCTGTTGGGGATAATACATATGGTTACACCGGCGAGTGTGAACGTGCCAATAGGGTGCCAAACGCGGACACCCTCTGAGTTGCGAGACCTTGGGGAGCATGGAGATGTTCAAAAATGTGTTCCGAGCGTTCACGCCTACCGGACCGATCACCTCTCATGCCCTCTGATCTCCTCCTAAACTCGAATGAATTTGTTGATCCCAGCGCTTAACCTCTTCCCGACAGGGTTAGGTCGGGGTATACTCCAGCTACACTGCCTTACTCTCAGTGAGACTCTCAGGGCCCCAGCCTGTATCGTCTGTTCTGTAGGGGGGTTTGGAACGAGAAACGAGGGTTGCAGCCATGCTGGGTTCGGGAGGATCGGAACCGTCCGCTTCACTGCGTCCTGTCATTACTGCTGTAAACCTCTGCTGAAAAGTGTACGCCACCCCCTTACTCGGTACCCGTCGTGATCGCGTGGCTAGCCTTGCCTCATGTTGTTTCAGATTCTCACGAACGACTCAGCCTCGGACACCCACATATCCTAGTACTATCGGCCATGGTTGGCTTCGGTGACTTCAAGCCGTTGTGCAAACGGGTCCCTTCGTACCCTTGGTGTAATATCTTCTACCGACAGGTACTTTCCTCCTCCTAAAAACCGATAAGAACCAACTCACCGACGTATCTGGCCTGCAGCTTGAGAAGAAGTTTCCAAAAACACTTACTGGACTTTCCGCCGATCCAAGCACTGCTCCAGTCGGTATCAACCCGGAATGCGGTATTCTTAAGGCCAACAGCAACTCACTGGGGAACATCGCCAACATGATCGCCTGCGGTCTCAGCATGATTGCCATTATCACTCTCATTCTCGTCGCCAGTCGAAGGAAGGCCGCGGTTGGTGCGTTTCTTTTCTTTTCTACCCTTCACGGTCGGTAGTCTCTGAACCGTTCGATGTATTCTCTTTACAGGTCGTTCGGAGTTTCGCATTTTCTTGATCGGATACCTCGTCTCTTTACTCCTTCAACTCCTTACAACTGGCGCGATTCTGCAGCAGGGGTCGGTAGGGTTGGTGGTTTTGACCGCTCTCCATGCAGGCACCGTTGCAGCACTATTCTGGGTGTTGTTGGGCAACGCTTTGGTTTCCACGCAAGTTATAGAAGATGGCTCCCTCAGTTCACTCATTGTATGTCGTTCCCCTGTCCTACATTCACAACCTCCACGTTTTATTGTGTGTCGTTCCCGATCTGTGACTGATGGAGCGCTTCCACACACCCACAGCCATTGTGTCTCCTCACCCTTGTTTTCTTCGGGGTTACAACATACATCTCTTTGGACGTGGCCCTATCGATATCCAGCGCCTTCGGTCCGTTTCAACCACCGACCGATCTAAACAGCATCCCTCTGTTCATCCTCACGAGTGTTTGGCCTGGCACGTAAGTAATCTATTCAAACTATCAGCCGGTGGACTTGCCACTTTGGGGTGAATAGCGCAGCGCTTTTGTTCTTCGGGATAATGATCTGGGTTGCGTTGGGTGTGCTTCGGGAGATCAGGCCGATGTGGCTTTATCTCATCGCGGCCACTCTCTTCGTTCTCAGTCAATTGGATTACTTCTTACTGAACGAGGTGCGCAACATCAGGATAGGTTCTTCGATATGACAACCGGTTTGACGTTCTTCCAGGTGATTTGCAAGGGCACCCACGCCAAAATCGATGGTAGCTTCGTTGCCACTATTTTGGAAACAGCCACTGTCGCTGTTTTATACTTTGCTTGGTGCAGCGTCACTGAAGGTGATCATGAGTTTTGGCTCCGCTTATCGGCGAGTTGGCGGCTGACAAGACGCGTTACCTATAGAAGCCTGGAGTGATGACGAATACGACCAAAGCACATCGGCGAACTATGATATTACTTTTTAGGTGGGAATGAATGATGAAATGTCGGGACGTTGAGTGTCTGCTTCTCAAGCCATGATACCTCCGCCACAAACGTAAGCGCCAAGAAAGTACGAAAAGTAACGAGTGCCAACGTGCCCGGGAGAAGTGTAAGTACGAGGTGATGGGTGAACATCGAACGACCGGGTGCGCTCAAACCTACGAGAGGACCGGGATTCGCCATCTTCGAAAATGATGTTGCCTACGCTTCGCATGAGAATGTCCCGCAGAGTCTGCCTTGCAATATGTATCGCGCTAGTTCGTAATTTACTCGCCTGTGACGCGGTTTATCATCGTTCGTTTGGGATCACATTCGAATATTTCTCCACTTCCCTTCGGGTCACCTACGCGATAGATTGTTCGGTGAGGTTTATGTTCCGGGAAAATCAGGTTTTGGAGCAAGGTCCATTCGACGATTACCCAGGCCATCGAGGGTTAAGAGATAAAAGCTAGAATCAACTACGAAACAAACTTCGCCATGACCGCCACGACGACTGTCCACGCTTTTGCCTACTTAAGGCAGCGACCAAAGGGACACCATGAATCCCAGCATTTCTCGTCGATCTCCAGCCTCCGAACCATCTCCCTAACCCTTCTGCTAACCCCCACACACATATGACAGGGGCCATCAATTCGAAGCGAGTCGAGTGGGTTTCCGGAGGACGCACGACGGAACAGGAAGGCGATGAGATGGACCCAATCGTATCCGTTCAGGAGGAGTGCTTTCAAAAAGAGGTGTTGCAAAGAAGGGGGGATCCTTTCCTCCGCCTGGGATCCATCCTGGGGGTCTAGCATCGAGAACGTAGGATACAAAGGTATCCCTTCGAAATCCATTCCCTTCAGGTTCGGCATTCGAACGCGCAGGTCTTTTATGGTCGCGAGCCTCTCATACGTTCGGAAGTAAGTGATTTCCTCCCGTGGAATGTGGGCGATGAGATCGAGGGTCAGTTGGTTCCGGACGTCATCTGGAAATGCGGCTTGACCCCAGATGGTAAGGTGGAGAAACGTGGTCATTCGTTCCGATTGCGAGGTCGAGGGGTGAAGTTTGCCCACATCCCCGGCACCGAGTACGATGATCCCATAGGTGGAAAGGGAGATCCCGAGTCCGTTCGGGGACTCGCCCCGACGCCGAACATAGTCTCGCAGGTACGGGCCAATCGTTTGCGGAATGTCCTCGGCCACAAAGTTGGACAGCTCCATGCATAGTTTGTCCATCCTGTTGGGGTGGTCCAATCGACGCAGGAACCCAAAGCCTCGTCTCACATCTACACACCCCTCCAAATGAACTTCCTCCAAGTGGTGGAGCGGTACTTGACGGAAAGGCGCGTCACTATCATCGTCAGGGAGTGCGTTTTCGTTAAGCACGAGGATCTGAAGGTGAGGGGTGGAGGCGAGAATCGAGAGTAATTGACGCGTGGTTGGCGTGGGCGCGGTTTTGTGGGGAGAGAGCGCCAGAGTGGTCAGGAGCGTAGGCCGCAATGCCAAGTGATCCCACGACGAGATCGTCCAGCAGACGAGTTCGAGGTTTTGCAATTTCGGGAGGTAGGAGTGGGCGAAAAAGGAGACGTCCAGCGGCCTTCCGCAGTCGGGCCGCAAAATGAGGGACTCCAGATTGCTGATGCGGAGTCCACCACACGGTGAGAGTAATGGGGAAATTATGGAGGCCGGGAGGTGTTCGTTATCGGTCCAGAGGTGGACCCGTCGTATGCTATTTCGCGCGGCGCGTTCCGCGAGCACTACCCGATGGGATTCGTTGACAGAGTGAGGCATGGGCAGGTAGTCCAACGTATCCGGTCCCAGTACAAGGTCGAGTGGAGCACCAATGCTGGAATCAAGGTACCGGTCCTCCCAATCTTCCAACTTGTTGCCCCAAAAAGTCCATAGCTCAGGCGTACGTGAGGCAACCTCGAACCAGTGATGACAGACGAGGAGGAAGTTGTGCGATCCTTCCACCAAACCGCCGAACGCATGCTTGAGGGTGACGTTCCAACAGAAAATGTTCCCGAGTACTTCGGGCGGGAGTGTGGACACGTTCAACAACGAGTTCCGAGAGCGTTTGAGTTTGATTATAGCGCTCTGGTGCTGCTCGATCTGCTTCTCCAAGGCTTTGATGGAATCGACATTGATCTCACGTCCCATTCTGTGTTCCGGTCGCGTCACTGGCCGCGAAAAGAAAAGGACAGGTTTGCTTACGTCGATTATGATACCCGCTTACAATCTTGACAACTTTACGCGTTGTTTTGGGGGAGATACCAAAGAATTGTGTCTGAAGGACCGCGTCGCGACGTGGAGATCCAGGTGCCGGTAAACACGTGATTATTGGGACGGGTGTCGCTTCAAGTTCATCGGAAACCCCCGCAAGCAAAAGACGGCATATATCTCCCAGCAAAGAAATAAGTGTGATAATATGCAAGGGAGCAATGTCCGCAATCCGTAGATTACATGAAACACAAGGTTCGTATTACCACCCAAATATCATCTCCGACACCTGTCCGAACATGCCCTTATTCGCGGGTGGTGGTGGATTCTGCGGCTGCGTCCTGGTGGGATCCGTCGGAGTGTTGCGCACATTCGAGGTGCCAGCCCGTCTGAAAGCTGCACCAGGAGGTGCCAGCTTAATCGGTGTACCGAAGGTGGGCGCATTCGAGAACCCACCGGGTGATGGTGAGTTGATGGCTGTTGGGAACCCATCGTCAATAGACATGGGCACGCCGGTGTCGAGTTGAAGGTCGCCTGGGGTAGCGGGGCTTTGAATGTCGAAGAGTCTGCCGCGGGTCAGCGAAGACCCGAGGGTAGATTCGGCGAATTGGGGGTCCTAGTCACGCGTCAATAAACAGATGGGGGTCCAAAACTCAAATACGACTGACCGCCCACTTGACTCCAATCATCCAAGCTCCCCCAATAACCTCGCCGTTCTTCCTCACGGCCCTGAGGGCATCCCCCGGATTTCTGAATCCCAGTTTAAAACAGTTGGTTATTTGCGAATGAGGCGTGGCGTCCGTCGTCTCACTCTCCCCCCCGAGAGACTTGAAGTATTCGAGCGTGGCGGTGTACTTATCGGGTGGGTAGCCGAACACGATGACATACAACGGCTGCGAGTCTGGTCCTTGAGGTCTTGGGGTTTGGGGCGGTAGGCCAGATTGTTGTGAAGGGGTCGGCTGAGATCTTGGTGACACGAGTGAACGATGAAGGGGAGAAGCAAACGTGTTCTACCGAAGCGTCAGCTGGTCCATAAACACGGAAGTGGTCTGGAGTGCAGCTCACCCTTGGCTGGAACCTCGACTGGGAAGAATCTGGTGGAATGTCGTTCATCATGTCGTTAACGGAGGTGACAGGTGGTGCGTCTTCATCAGGTCGAGAAGCCCTAATACCGATCCATAGATTCATACAAAGAAAACCCAAGTGGAGTTGAGGCGAGTCACGCACCTTGACTTCTCGAACATCGAGTCGGTCCCAAAATCCGAAGTCGTGCTCCTCGCGAGCGCATGGTTCATTTTGGCCTTCGTGGGGATAATTGGCGCGTCGTCGTATCTTTGCCCGCTCTGCGAAACATTCTATAAAACCCTATTGTTCAGCGTCCTGGATCGAGGTGGCAAAGCCAGTAGATTTAGCTACATTCGAAGTACTCGCGGACTGCGCCAAAGGGTCAACTTCTCAAGGTCTGAGCAGCGTGGAATCCCAGGCGTACCATCAAGTAACCAGCTTGGTACTGGGGCCGTGCTTGGCTCAGAGACTGGTTTAATGAGTCGGAAAGCGAGCCGTAGGTGTTGCTGCTCGTGCTGTGATTCCATGGGCTGGGATTAGTGCCGCTCGTGGATGTCGACATCCCTGGTGTACCAAACGAGGAGGTGTGCATATCTCGCTGCGAAGTCGAGTGGTTCATCATCGCAGGAGGGAACGTAGAGGGTGTCTTCCTCCCACGTGACGTCGAACACTATCAGCCAGCCATCATGTGACCGACGAAAAGCGCTGGTCACGTCCCAACAAGGTTCCCTCGTTATATGAAGGCGAACCGACGCCCTTCGGCGACCGAAGTCCATTGGTTCTATATCTCGATCCATGGTTCTTAGTGAGGCAGGGATTACATTCCATGACCACTGGATCCGATATCTCAGCTCTACAGGATATCTGTTGTACAACCCGAGCGATAATTAGGCCCGAAGGGGAGTAAGCACGGTAAGGACAGGATAGGCGGAAAGCGAGGCCGCAAGGTGGAATAAACATCTCGAGAACAAGTTGGAAGCAGCCAAGATATCAATGAGTGACAGGCGAAAACTATATATACCGTGAACAGAAACGTCGGAGGGTATGGGGGGACCGGTGGTGGTGGAGCGGACTGTCGTGATATCAGAACCTCCTGGTGGTCATGAGTGGCCCCTCGGGCGGCCGACGGCCCATCTCATGATCAGTTCTGTCAGGCGGGTCCTCATTTCTTGCAGGGTGCATGGATTCCTCATTCGACGTTCCCTCACCTTCATCTCCAGCCGAGGAACCCTGAGGTTTTATGTCGAGCGTGATAAAACTGTCAAGGTATCCACCTGAGGAACTCTGGATAGTTCCTTCCAGTCGTTGACGATAGGATCGGATGGTTGGGCCGGTCTGATGCTGCGCAGATCTCAGCCTGGTGGTGACCTCTTGGCTGAGTGCTTCAGCGGAGGTGTCCCCTACGACCACAGTCACAGTTTTGGTGGGGAAGGTTGCCGTTGCCCGTTTCTCCATAGCAGAATCTAGCCGAAGGTGGTGATTGGCTTCTCGATCCCACGGGAAGAAATATCGAGCGTACCATGAAGGTTAATCAGGATCCGTTGACCGAAAATCCAAGTAGCAGTATACGCAACAATCACGCTGGCAACAGCTCGTCAGGTCAAGATCATAGGTGATTGACGGGTGGTGGGTCCCAACTTACGATCCGCTTCTAGCTGGTTGGCTCGAGTTGAGGAAAATAACCATGTTTGCCACGTTGAATATAGTCATAGCGACGAAATATAGGAGACCGTCAACGAGCATCCTGGCATCCGCAGTTAGCAAGCATCGTGGATCAAGCCGGGTGGAGGGACACACGTTCGGGCGAGCTTAGATATTCTGCACGGGAGGTGTGAGAGGGGGAACGACGAAGTAATGCGAAAACTTAGACGCACAAAGGAGACGATGTTTTAATCCGGAGTAGGTACCACAGGGAGACTACGAGGGTCGTAATATCCCAAACCGAGGAGCAGAAGTAAAAACCCCAGGCGACGTCATATTTCAGGTTCATCCAAGAGCAACTTAAGCGATCGGAATCAGCAGAGGGCCGACCCGGGAGGACAGAGAACTCACTGTCCCTAAAAATCAGACGAGGGTTAGTCAGCCAGCGCTAGGGATAGTTTCTATATCTAAAGGCTCACATCCGCTCGAGACACTGGGGAAGGACGTGCATTAGTGAGACATGTCGTACGGAACCCAGCGATGTGTGATCACGTACTATGGCGGTCGAAGAAGCTCGAGAACCATTGCGCCTGGGAAATGGGTCAGATATTTGTCCAGGATTTGCAAAAAGAGCGCACGTACGGGGACAACGAGAGCGTGGAGGATCGCGAGGGCATATAAAACCCTCTTGTTCCTCATCGAGATCTTGTACGTTCTGGAGGGCGAATGAGATGGGGAGAAGGGCACACTGATGCTGCTGCAGAATGCCTCACCTCCAACCTAATATAAGTTGGACTACCGTGGCCTGTAGGCCTAGAGAAAAAATCCGTCAATCGAGCGACAAAACCTCAGGTAGTTGCGTACATTTGAAGAACACCGGAAGGAACAAGAACCTGTGACAGATACTTTCGGAGAAATCGTCACCTCCCCAAAAGAGATAACTCCCGAAGACGTTTAGTAAGACGGATGTGTACCTGGGTAGCGCAGGCCCTGTGAGCCCCGTGCGTGATCGACGATGGGGGAAGGATATTCACCGGATGAGAATAAATAATATGGTCGGGATACTGAAGCGGGGTTATCATTGCCATCCCTCACGATTGAACCAACGACGAAATCCAACCCACCTGATGCCGTGCCTCCTCCGAGCCGAACGGTATATTCGCCATTCCGCCGGGATAGTGACCAAGAAACTCCACCGGATCTCAGCCTCTTGCCAAAGGTAGGGAAGAACAGCGCAGAGAAAGCACTCACTCGTACGCCGCAATGGCAACACACGCTATCCGCACGTTAACCGAGGAGGCAGTGGTGGACATGGCATTCCAGGGGCTTCCTCCGTCGAACACGTCCGACATGTTCAGAATTCGGGCGGTGGATGGTCCGGTACGGTTGGCGATGGGAAGGAGCGTCGCGTTGAGGTCGCGCCAGCCACGTAGCGGGGGGGGGGATCTTGCTCACAGCGCCAGCGTCGTCGTGGTCTCAGTAAAACCTTGAGCTGAGTGGGAAAAGCGGGGACTCATGCCACAACGAAAATAGGCGTCATTTATCATTATGTTATGTTACGTTCCGTGATGAGATACACCTACAGACCTTTGGCGCCTTGAGAACCACAAGCGGGCAGAATTGGACGCGGCACTTGGCAAGGAGACCCGCCCGCAGAAGCGTCAAGATGACGAACCTGCTGCCTGTAGGTTTTAGGTCCAGAGTGGAGGAGGATTTACACTTCAGGCCGGAAAGTTGATGTCCGTGACAAGGCTCGGATCTGGAAGCCCACAACATCTCCGGATGGTCTAGTCGATTTGTTTCTGATGAATCCAGCCATCCTCGTAGATAACGAATTGGCACAGGAGAGCAGAGGAAGTTCCTTCCCCCCAGACATGGTCTCCAGAGAGGTTGTTGCCCGGCGGCAACCCGAAATCACCTGGTTGGCGAAGATGCCGCTCAATGTTACTTCCACATTAGGGAATACCGATTGCCGTGATTCCTGGGCGGAGTCGGCGCCATCCGACGCTCAGCGGGATCAAAAACTCTATCATCGACCTCGAGGCGCTGTGGCTGTTACATCCCCTCGAGGAAGAAACCACCCGCATATCAGCCTGGGGTGGCCCTCGTCGCACCTCCGCCCGTGTTTTGTTTTGCCCCTCCTAGAATAAAGGTATCCGACCTGCGACGCTCCCCTCCCCTTCCTATCGCAAATTCGACCCCTTCTGTCATGGCGACGAGAGGACAACCAGCATCGTAGGAGGGAATGCAGAGGGCGTTCTCATTCCGCGTGACGCCGGGCACTTATCACCCACCCGTCTGCACGACTGACGAATTCCGCTGGCCACGTTTTGCCGCCCCGGAGGCAAAGCTGACTCTCCCTACCAACCTAGTTCCTTTAGTTATACGTCTCGATGTATACCCATTGCCACGGCGCTGGAATGTTAGATAAACTCATCCAAATATCTTAATTGACGACCATTAAGTCCAAAGGGAGGTAGTTAAAGTAAAGGCAGTATGGACAGAAAACAAGACCGTGAGGTAGTAGAAAAGCGTTTTGAAAACAAGGCGGAAGCAACACAGCACAGACGAAGACAATATTTCATGGGCTGAAATTTTGGCGAATATCGGGGATATGTGAAGAAACGGATTTTTCCCTCCCTTACCAAGATGACGCGATTAGAACTTCCGAGTGGTCATTAGTGGTCCCTCGGACGGTTTAAAACCCATCTCACAATCGCCCATTTTTTTGAGCGGGTCCTGATCTTTAGTAGGGTGCGAGGACCCCCCACTCAGCATTCCCCCGCTCGTACCTTCGGTTTCACCGGGGTCATGAGGCTTAATGTCAATCGTGATGAAACTGTCGAGGTATCCCCCTGACGAGCTCTCGATGGTTCCTTGCACTTGTTGAGGGTACGATCGGGAGATCAAGCCGGTGTCCAGTTGCGCAGACCTCAGCCTGGTGGTAATTTCTTGACTGAGTGCTTCAGCGGAGGTGTTCCCCGTGGAGACGGCCATTGCTTTTGTGGGGAAGGTTGCCGCTGCACGCTTCGCCGCGGCGGCCTCTATCCGAAATGCGTGATAAACCTCTCGATCCGAAAGAAAGGGAACATTGGCCGTACCATTGATGTTGATCAAAATCCTTTGACTGAAAATCCAGGCCCCAGTATACGCAACAGTCACGCTGAGAAAAAATCATCGGAATCAGAGGTGATTAACAGTTTGTAGGTCTTGACTTACGATCCACTTCTGACTGGGTTGTTCGAGTTGAGGAAAATAAACATGTTTACCACGTTGATGGCGGTCATAGCGACGAAATAGATGAGACCGTCGACGATCATCCTATCATCAGCAGTCAGTAGATGTCGCGGATCGAGCCGGGTGGGGTGGCACACGTTCGAGCAAGCTTGGATATACTATACGGGGAATGTGAGAAAGGGGAGGATGGTGTGACGCGGAAATGCGTACAATGGAGACGAAGATTTGATCCGGAGTAGGAACCATAGGGAGATTACGAGCGTCGTCACGTCCCAAAGCGAGGAGGAGAAATAGAACCCCCAGATTACATCATACTTCACGTTCCCCGAAGAGCAACTAATAGCGTCGAAATAAGTGGTGGACGGGTCAGAGGTGGCTGAGAACTTACTATCCCTAAAATCGTATCGGTGTTGGTTAGACAGAGAGGAGGGTAATTTCCATATATCTAACGACTCACATCCACTCGTTTCACTGGGAAGGAATGTGCGTGATTAGGACATGTCATACAGGGCCAGATGAAATGAGATCACGTACTATGGCGATCGAAGAGGCTTGTAAACCATTGCATCTGGGCGACGGGTTGGACTTCTGGTTAAGATCTACGGAAAAAGAGCGCTCACAGAGACAACAAGAAGATAGAGAACTGCGAGGAAGTACAAAAGCTTCCTGTTCCTCCTCGAGATCTTGTATGTTCTGTAAAGCGAAGGAGGTGCGGTGAGGGGCATGCCGATGTCGTTGCGGAACCATTTACCTCCAACCCAATATAACTTGGACCGTCATGGCTTGTAGGCCTGGAGAGCATGACACGTCAATCAAACAATAAAACGCCAACGATGGTCGCATACATTTGAAAACCGCAGGGAGGAACCAAAAACCGCGGCAGAAACTTTCAGAGAACTCGTCTCCGGCCCAGTGGAGATAATTCCCGATGATGAATACCAAGACGGATATATATCTGGGTAACACAGACATCAAAAATCCCATGAGCCCGGATCAGGATTGACATTGGGGGAGGAATACTCGCCGGACGAGGAAAAACAATACAGCTGGGATACTGAAGCAGGGCCATCGCTGATTGTCATTACGGATACATCCAACGACAAAAATCAGCCCACCTTATGCACGTTCTTCGAGGCGAGCGGTACATTCGCCATTCCGCTGGGATAGTGATCAAGAAACTTCACGGGGTTTTAGCCTCATGCTAAAGGAGGGGGGTAGTGCGAAAGAGTGACTCACTCGTACGCCGCGATGGCGATACATACTACACGCGCGTCAAGTGATAGAACACTATCGACGTTCGCAGCGTTCCAGACGGATTTCTCATCAAACACGCCCGACATGTCCAGATTTCGCGTGGCCAGAGACCTGTTCCTTTTAGCCCAACTGGAGAAGCTCGCCTGCAACGCCACAGTCGGTGTGGCCCTGCTTTAATCCCACACTGGGAGGTTGCTCAAGAGGAGGGGAAAGAACGGAAACGCGTGCCGGTATTGAAACAGAAGCTGGCGATTTTTATGTTGAGTTCCGGGGACTCTTCGAGAACCCTGTGGCGCCTCTGGAGCCATGAATGGGTCGGATTGGGCGCTGCGCCTGAATGTATAAGTACGGGGCCGGGATGCCGATAAATCTGTGGAAGAGCGGGAGCGCCAAGTTGAGGATTTGCGTTGGAACGCTGGTATTCGTGGGCCAGATCCGGGTCCGGAAGCTCCAGACGTGTCCAGATGGCCCAGCCGATCTGCTACCGACGGACCTGTCTCTCATAGACAAAGGATCTGGCGCAAGGGAGCAGAGGATGGGATGGGGTCGTTCGCCCTCGTGGATAGCCCTAGGCGTAGACAGGGGGTGTGCTGACAGTTTGGGATCAAGATCCCTGAGGCCGGAGACAGGACTCCATGGTTACAAGCCGATCACCTGTCTTACGCTTGACGTGAAGCTGGATAAACCGGCGACTCGGAATGCGCGAGCGTCCCACAACGGCGGAGCACGGCCTAGGATTTGAAGAACACCGGTGAAAGCCGAAGGGTTTCATACAAATCGAGACCGCCGGATGGATAGATGAGCTTAACAACCGACGGCTGATGTCGAAGGGACCTATCGCAGCGCCTGGAGTAGCTACCCCCACCATCCACTCGAGGCTGTCTCGCCATGCTCTGGAAAGCCATTGCCGGTCGATCGTGTTGGGGGCGACACGAGCAAAAAATTCCGCGTGATGCGCCCGAAGCCAGGATCAAACCTTATCGACCCCAAGAGTCAAGACACGGCCGTTCCACACGGGTCCGCCTGAAAGGGACCATGACGCATCCTGTCATCCCAAATTTCCGCCCGCGCCCTTACCCTTTTGGATGAAGATACCTTCCCATCACCAGTCCGAACAAACGCCCGTTCCGCCCAATACTCTTTCGTACGGAACCTTGGCACCACTGCAGACGGCGAAGGACTCGACGATTCAATCGTGGAGAGTGGAGGGTCACCTTGATCGCCTTCCGCCTACAGGATCTCCACCGACTCAAGTGACTCTGGCACCTTCAATTTCACAGTCGGGAACCTGTGGTTTTATCAGATCACACGTGTTCTACGCCTTGCGGTGGGAACCCTGCAGGGTTCAGAAGATTCTTACCAGAAGCGGGAGTCTTTCGGGTGAGCCGTATCTGTACAAGTATGGCACCTGACTCTGTAACGTTAACGTGCTTGTAGACTCGCGCCGAGAAAGACACTCCGTTTGCAGAACCTGCTGGGCAACCGTTTCGAACGTCAACGAACTTTCAATATCGGTGTCTATCCGCGCGCTTCTTGGCACATCCTTGTCATCCAACCCATGTAGTTACAATCCTTTTTTTCTCGTGTGGAGCTGACCATTTACTATAGGCCCCCACTTGTCCAACGAACGTTGGTTCTGTAACCAGGTTCTCGCCAAACCTACACCCACCGAACATTTGATCACGAGGAGCATACCTCCCTCTCCTCCGTGCGTTGTAAATGTGCCCATCGTCGGGTACGCTACAGTATCCCGCATTGTATTTCGTTCGCGATCCTCGTGGCATTTTCCAGCCTGTCGGGATTTGCCGCGACCCCATTGTCAACGGTGTGGCCACGATCTTCCCCCAGACCTGACTTTCCGCACGTTCGTGAACACCATAGAGGTAGAGATGGGAAAGGGATCAAAGCGGTTCGTCTCCCCGATCGCTCCCTGCTATTTCTTTCCAATCCGCTGATGGTTACCCACCGACACCAGACTGAAACCTACGACGCCTGTTCACCGCTCCATCGATTTTATCCCAAACCCGTTGGTTATGACCGAGAATGTGTAGCCATCAAGCAACTCACGGAATGATCGCCGATCTGGGGATGGAGCGTAACGTCGGATTTGGACCTCGAAGCTGGGTCATCCCTTTTGGTAGCCTCGCCGTCATCTACTGGGTGATCATACCGGTCTTCTACTGTACCAACGTAAGTCGTATCTGTTTCCACGCTCGTCAGATTTGACAGATACGTGTAGGGTGTGGAGGACTGTATGTCGGTGCAAACGCGGCGTTCGGCGAGTACGGACAACCCTATGACGTCCCTCGGGAGTTGACCCCTCAAATTGCGCCCAAAATCACTGGATATCGCGGGTGGTTCTCAATGTGTTTACCAGCAACATTCGAATCCGTTCACGTCGCACTCCAGGATTTGAGAAGATCAGTCAACACGTTCTTGGAGGAAATACGGAGGGCAAAGCTCACCTCAGGCCTGTGCACGAGTATCCGGATGGGCCTGTCTGGTGTCACACGGCTTTGGGGACGGGATTCACGTTGATGTCCGCAACCCAGACGAGGCGCACGGGTCCCCTTCCTTCCCCCCCGTGCCCGTGTCCGCGATTTCTCTCGCAGCAGTTTGCCTGAGGATTGCCCGGGGACCCTGACACACTCGCGGGCGGCTCAATACCGAAGAAGGTATGCATCGCTCGGTTTGGCCTTTCCGCGTTCTGACGCGACTCTCCCTACCCAGGTTTATGTTCACTTGGCGGCCAGTTGCACCCCAGAACAAGATCTCGCATCCGCCGACTTCGGTATGGTGGTGAACAGCTTCCTGAAGGCGTGTGGAACGAAAGAGAAACCGTCGTTGTAGGGTACCATTCTGTGGCGTTGGCTGGATTCGAGAAGGTGGCCGTTCTTG
>Ga0307511_10001195_pt1 | contig 27561 bp, 32 predicted proteins | sample 13_EM_MG_FD_200266 | JGI IMG/M metagenome (GOLD analysis project Ga0307511, IMG submission 200266) | Populus trichocarpa ectomycorrhiza microbial communities from riparian zone in the Pacific Northwest, United States - 13_EM | ecosystem: Host-associated > Plants > Roots > Unclassified | place...
TGCCATCCTCCATCTACCAGAGCCGCAGGTGGACCATGGCCCAGGATGTCGAATGATTTAATACTTAATATATGCACGTTTTGCTGTTGCTATGTTGCTACTTGCTTTTTCCATGTATTTTCTTTTTGCAACTATTTTCAATACATACAGTATTGTAAATCGTCATTAGATCAATAATTGATGGAGTCTTGAAGTTTAGAATGTCATTTCCATCGTTGAATTACATGTACTCGGATCAGGCATGCAGCCCACATTACATTGCAGTAGGTCTATTTCTAACAGTACAAACCATGCAATTCTCTCCTAGGTGAGACATGTCTGCGCCGATTGGATGGAGAAGAAAGACACCACGCCAGTTCATCTCAACCTTCCCGCTGGCTATGGTATCCACATCGCGGTGGATGAATAGAGAGAATTGGCAGTTGCAGAGAGGGTGCATGTGGGGTGCCATTCCGGTAGGGGGTAGGCTCAGGCTCACGGCAGCAGGGCCATTCGGGGGGGAATGGGAGCAGAACAGGATTGGCTACGGTAGGGCAAAGGATGTAGGGTCTTCTCTGTCTAGCATTCATAGGGTAGTGACTTGCTAGCTTGGAGTACTGGGCGGATGCGATTTGCGATTCTGCTTGTCCCTTGGTCTTATCGATATACATGATACAGCCATTATTACCTACCGTATCGTATAATTGCTACTTGCGAAGGGTCTCTTATTTCATGCGTCCGACTACCAAGATGACAGCTGGGCTGAATACGCCCACATCTCTCACTTCACATCCTGAGCAACCGGACTTGAGTAAAGTATGTAGGGATTCAGTTCGCCGCCAACCCTTGTCTAGTTGAGCCAAAGCAATTGTAATCCTTACCCTTACAGTAGAATAGAGTGATCCACGTAACGAATAGTTAAACTGTCTCAGTGAGAGTGTAACATACATCATTGTAACTCGAAAACAAGAACCCCTTTCGAAAATAAGAACCGCCCCATAATGTTTAATGTGTATATACATGTGTGGTAGAGGCTAGCTGGGGTCTAGAATTGAGTTGGCCAACCAGAGTAGAGTTGGTGGTGATTGAGAGACATAAGCAGAAGCTTGTAGGCAGATTAGCATGCAGATCCTGGTCGGCACAGGCTCATAAGAACCAGTTTTTGTTTTCGAGTTACCGCACCTGTTCAGCCCAAGTCTTGGATGCCAGTCAACCAGACTCAGTATGCGACCACATTTATTCTAATCAGCGATCTGAACCTTTGGAAACCCATGGTAAAGGTCGTGCTTTCAAGCAAGCTGTGGTACATCTGCAAGGGAACCGGGGCTACAGTAGAGCCGGGACTGCCGAAGCCTCCTTTGCATACCCTAACCAGACTACCGGTAACGCAGGCCGAAGCATTCTACTTGTTATCAAATTCCGCTAAATATGATTCGCAGCACAGTACACTTTAGTACATTACCGTCCGAAGCAGACTACATATACATATACTGCACATACAACTCCGGGGCCGTGCAAATGTAAGACAAGAGTACTCTACAAAAATTTTCACCATATTTGCTTTCCAATGCACAGTACATCCTGCAGCAAGTTCCATTCTCGACTCCCCGACCCTCATCAGATATTCCCCTTGACTATGTCATTTGAATATTTAACATGAAAGTACTAGGATGAAGATTGAACTAATTGTCTATGGAGAGAACGCCCATTACATTGAATTAATATCAGATATGTATTCCAAATTTGGGTTCAAATCTTAATCAGTGCACTTTTGGTGAAGATTTTACCGAGGCATAGGGGGTTGCTTACTACCAAGCTGTTTAGGTACGCATCTGCAATTTGTAGTTGCAATACCTCCCAATTCGCATACAGTCCACTGCGCCCCCACCCAGGCGACTCGCCTTTTGCAGTTGTCCCTTCCGGATCGCCGGCAGAGGCCACGGGTATCATGACGCCCTTGGCCATGACGTTTTCCAAACCTCTTACAGCATATCGAAAACTGAAATGAGTTGATATGCCTCAATCTTATTGTGCATCTAAAGCTATCGGATTGGGTTGATTCCCCATGGTCTCCTCGCAATGCAGAATGAGCATTATGCATACTTCTATATTGGTTCTAGATCAATCAAAATTTAACCTAACCCAATTCTGCCATTTGTTATCGTTTTTAGCGAGGTAAATCAGAGATGTCCGCTGGCCAAAAAATATGATATCGATCTCATGTCTTTTGCCTGGCAAATGGTGTGCGGAACCTCTCAATGCATCCTCGCTAGATGCTTGGTTTTAGCCTAAGTCCCAAGCATTATCAGTCTCAATCTTAGTGCCAATGATCGATTTAATGATATATGCTTCAAGTCCTTGAAACTACCATTCGCTTTTATAATCATGAAAGCGCATTAATTTCAGGGTTTTGGGCTTTCTTCATAGGCCGAACTCAGGGTAACAGAGACTTACGAAACAGTCGGGAATCATTCTCATTTCTCGGAAAGACAGAATATTGCTCAATTTTATTCCGAAGTTATTCCACAAAAACTCTTATGGTCATTTATTTTGGGTAGGATAAAGGTGTAGGCAGAAAGATGTACGCAGAAAGGTGTAGGTGGATATGCCCTTTATATCAAGGGTAAACGAGAAAGTGCAAGCATGTGTAGGGTAAAAGGTATCTTACACTTTATTATTAGAACGAATCCAGGGTTTTCGTATCTTTGTTCCTTTGTACACTTTATGGGGCTCAAGGTAAGGTGGGCTTGTTGAACCCCAATTAGATTCGCAGCCCTGCCCACCATCTCCCTTGCTCTAACGTATACGTAGCCAACAGGGATCGGACATAGATGCTGGGAAGTGACGCAAAAGCGAACAACGACCTCAATGGTTCCCCACCGGTTGGTCCCAAGTTCAAAATGTGATCTCCTAGAATGATTTGGCACAAGCTTTGTATTTCCCCAAAAATCCCTTGCAGCACCTACGTGGTGCATCTAGGGCTACTGTGGCAGGTACTAGTTGTAGGCAGGAGGATGTATATCATATCATTTAAAGTTCTAATATTCTACCAAGCTGTCATATGAGCCTGCACATAGATTTCCACAATTCCTACCATACCAATACTAACATGAGGAATAAAGGTGTAGAGAGTAGCTCCAATTAGCAAATTGTATTCAACGGATTGCCTAGGCCTTGTATAGCTCTTATTAGACAGCTGGAGTGTAGTCTGGCAGTTGGAGAGATTGAAAGCCCATTCTGGTTTAGATAGGAGCTGGTGTTCCCTATGCCTGCATACCACCTGTCATATATATGGGTTCTAGAGGGCGGTCTAGATATCATTGCAGGTCTAAGGTATAAGCCCCAAGCTGGTTGGACTGTTTTCAAATTTTGGTGAATATTTATATAAACTGCGTCCTATCGGGATACCGCGTCGCATCCTTGTCACTACATTATAGCCTGTCTCCACATTAGTTACCCTTAACCAACACCACCAGTCTTGTATTTGCCACTAGCGCGGCAATAAATATATTCTGAAAGTTCTAAACTCCGTCAAAAGACTCCGCTGTCTGAGAGTGCATCCAACAATGCAGCAACCAATCATGGTGTTTCTTCATATTTATCCTTGAAAGGTTTTGGCGTTACTTAAGCCTATTACTTCTTACTAAGAAAGGTTGCTTTACATATATTTTCGGTGGTTGTTGGAGCTCTAGTGCCTTCGATCTATCCATTTCTGTGTCTAGATATTAGGCCTCTACCCCCCTGTCCTCCTAAATATAGCAATTATGAGGATCTAGAAGCTGATGGAAAAGCCGATAAAGAAGAATTTCTACAGGAGGATTCATTCTTGAATAACTGGAAGTATGCCAGAAAAACACACAAAGCAGTTGGAGCAAAATACGAAATGATTGATAGATGCATATATGAGAAGCCTCGGTCCCATATTACTTATAAAATCTGTCCCTACTGTCCCAATTCTAAGGGATATTGCACTTCTCATGAAACAACCTCAAAGTAAAGAAACTATGATCACTCCAACCAAACCACCCAAGCCTATAGTCTCGGGATTACCAAGTCTACAACGTGGGTTTTGCATGGGTAGTATTCAATAAAATGAAACAGTGAGAAAAGGAAATCTAGACAAATGCCTATCCCACTATAGAACACAACTCGAGGCACATTCCCGGAATTACCAAGGCTGAGAGTCAACTAGTAGCTACTAGTAATACTAGGCAGCTCACCAAATATTCTGGCCCACTCCATGTCTTCGACACCACCATTGCTTAACACTGTAGAGTTCTCCGCAGCCCATATGCCGAGTGGGGAGAAAGGAGATATTTGTCCGGGAGCCTCATGAGCAAAGTAATCCAAAGGCAAACTTGAGAGAGGTTGTGGATCTGGGGGTGAGTGTGTTGAATTTGGGATAGTAGTTTCTTGTAGGCTCACTGGCCCAAGAGTTTCCATGGCTCTTGTTGCTTCCGTACTATTTGCCAGATCGTTACGATCATTCTGGATGCTCCGTATCGATTCCCCATCTGGGCAGCGACATAATGAGTTAGGCTAAATCAAGAGCCACTTTGAGTAATATGAATAGAAAGAACCCACCACAAATATGTTTGCATTTATGTATAGCTGCAATGACTGTGCCGTATCCTTTCGCTTTTTCTAGTTCAGACACAGCTCTCTGAAGCTCTGGACTTACCCAGAAAGCCGGCTTGCTGTTTCTGTCTCCCTCTACTTGCAAGCAGGGGTTCCCCTTCCGTTTATGACGTTTTTTGGCAAATCGCTTTCCGAACCGTTTGCCGCATACCTTACACTGATATGGGTTGAGATGTCTCAATGCATCCTCCCTACGTTCGCTAGTTAGATGCTTCATTGTTTTACCCACAAGCCTCGACATTAGATGCTTAAACAATATTGAACAATACATACTTTAACTCGGCAACGTTTCTGAAGATGCCATTGTCTCTCTCTTTCATGAAAGGGCAGTCATTCCCCATGAACTGACAGATTATCATCCTTTTCTCTCGAGGTTTCGAGGGTTTTCTTCGCCTATTTAGCACAGTCTCCATTGTGTATACAGGTCGAGTACAGGCTGGCGAACTCGAGTAGTCGATAACGTTAGCCTCGGGGTAGCAACTCCTGGAAATCACTATCGTTAACGTTGGAGCGAGAACCTGACGAGTAGATTTGGTTGAATTGATGTATTTGCGGGTTTGATAATCTTTCAGCTTTTGGTGACTTCAAGACTTCGTCATATCAGCGTGCTCATGGGTAGATATAAAATTACGGATATAGTATGGTGGCAGTACTAGCTATATATGTATAATATCACGTTCCAAGTATGTATTTTTGAACGTAAATTAAACTTAGGTACAATTATTCCCCAAATAGTATGTTAGACCAAAGGTAATGCATCCATAACCCCCTGGATCCATGGTGGCCATGGCAGGGAGCAACGCCAAGCCGCTACCTACTTCATCAACATCCTATCCAGACATGCGCTTGCATCACCACACATAAAAAACAATGATCAAACGTCAAACTAGGTAGTAGAGTACCGTAATAATGCGCCCATTTCAGTGCACAGAGCTTCTACTGATGTGAGCAAGCAAGATTCTGATCTCTGAGCTTGCAGGTGCAGCCAAATACATGGATGTTTTGAGCCTCAATTGCCCTGAGTTCAGTTAATTCCTGTGGTGTGGTTATGAGACATCATCTGTGCACTGAGACAGGTGTGGGCGATATTTCCAATTACTCTGGTAGGTACCTAACACAGCTGGGAATTGGAATACAATAGAATCTTTTTGTTTTTTTGAATCACGACGTAACCCCGCATAAGTACAGCAAGGGAGAATTGGGATAGGCCAGGGTGCCTGTCCGATTAAACGATGATTGAAACAGTTACTGAAAATATCGGCCAGAATAGGCAAGAAATTAGGCAACAGATCAATTCGAAAGCTTTTCAATTCGAATGTTGTAAATAATCCCCAAGTTTGCCCGTAATTGGTCCATTTCCTTACCTTTGAAGGTACAAGTCGCCAGCTCATCCTTGCCAGTATCGGTGTCATTGTCCTCCAGTTCTGCTGCTCACCCTCATCCTTGTCACCCAGGCCGCCTGATGCATTCTCGAGACTGACCCCCATTCCTGTCATCGTCCTCTTCCTTATCCAAATCTTTATCATCGCCCTCTTTCTCCTCCTCCTGCCCTTCCCCTTCAAGAGTTTGTACAACCAGACTCGTTAGGTACAATTCGTGATTTTGTATCCGTACAGTAACTAAGGGCATATTGGACGAAACTAGTCTAGTACTAGTAAACCCTGGTCCACGCCTACTGTAGGTATGTACAGTGCCTGGGGGAAAGTTTCCTTTTTATGCAGCGATCGGCACCCAGTGAAACATGAATGGCATGTATATATCACAATGAGTTGACCGTTAACCAGATTGAGCACAACAATAGAGGTATTTACATAGTCTCGTACCTATTTACATACATCGCCAGGCTATATCTATGTACAAGATAGAAAACTCACCATATTTGGTGTGTTCTCGTGTGCCAATCCTGTCTTCATGGAAGGTAACTTTCCTATACACAATTCTTATCGTACTCTAATTTGGGCGGTATCCGGATCTTTGAGCGCTACCTCAAGCTTAAAAAGATTTTGCATCAAAAGTTCCCTAACCTTGCTTCCTTTCTCGGTGGACTAGTAGCTGTTAAGAAGAGAATAGCGTAATGATTGGAAGAAGCATGCAAAGAGATTCCTACTAGGCTCTCTTACCAGATCTATGCCTTGACGGGTTGCTATAGTTATTAAAGCTGAGGGGCGGTACACTAAATAATTCAACTAGGCTACCAAATATTAATGAGCTTTGTATCTATATAGATATAGTCCGGTGATGTATGTAAATAGGTACGAGACTATGTAAATACCTCCATTGTTGTGCTCAATCTGGTTAGCGGTCAACCCATTGTGATACATGCCATTCATGTTTCACTGGGTGCCGATCGCTACATAAAAAGGAGCGCGCGGAAACTTTCCCAGGCACTGTATGTAGGGCTGAAAAAGAATAAGCGAATAACGAATGTATGGATATGGTAACATCAGACATGTGGGGGTGATGTGGGTACCTGGGTCATCGCCAATAGGCTGCATAATAATAATAATATGGTAACATCCAGACTGGACGTCGGGGTCACTTATAGGAGAGCGCTATGGGTAGAAGAGCTACCACGGAAAATATATATAGAGCTCGAGCTAATAGAGAGATTTTGGACCCCTATAAGAATACTTGTTACTACACAAGCTAATGCACCTACCGGGTTCATGCTTAAGACGAGCAGGGGTAAAAAGATCTCGATGTTCTTCAATAACAAACCTTTTGATAGGGTTAGACTCTTCACTTAGCATCCCTTTTGGGTGGAAACGAAAGAATTATGTGCCTACCATTCGAAAGGAATACTGTGAAGAAATTATCACGATGTCACAACTATATTCCTGACAAGCTCCACAATCTCTGCTCTCGAGAATCATAGGCATTCTAGGCACTCGGTATCCCCCCATCCCGCATCTGCTAATGACCAGTTTTTCTTCTCATATGCAATCGGAGCTCCATATTGTGGTGGTGGTGCATCACCGTCACCATCATAATTATCATCATCATCATCATCATCATCATCATCGGAGATATCTGCTGTAAGGGCACTGGTATACTGCGCTATCAGAGCTACACCCCACATGATGATGGTATCCGTAGTCTGGTTGGTGGTATCCGCCATAGTATGTACGTTTGCCCATAATTACTAAGGGGAGATAGCAACGAGAGAATTCTAAAACCTCCTTTTTTGCATGCTTACCGAGGTCTAAGTATTCGACATGGGTTAAGAGTTGTCATTCTTACATGGGTCCAAAACCTCTCTAATACCGGTACCATGCGGTGCTTCCTAATAATGCGTAATGCATATGATCCTCCACGAACTCATGTTGAATGTCTTTTATTCTGTTGCAACAGTGTCAACAACTAGCTAGGTACCTACGGTTGTTCTCGTGGCCGGCCGTCGGCCTTACAGCTGCCTACTTAAGTGATGCCTGAAGTTGCGCCAAGGATTTTGAGTTGCCCTTTTCTACCCCCTGTCGACAGGTTCTGGGCAAACAACCTGTCCGATCATGATCACCGTACAACTCGACTGTACATATGTAAGACTTCATCAAGAGTCCTCATCAAGGGTACATAGCAGGTTACTAATAGGGCCGTAGGGCCGTAGGGGGATCAAGGGAGCTGGAACGGCGTCAGGTAATACGCGGGGCGTCCAGGATTCCTAGGCCTGTAGTTGTTACTGTATGAGGAATCTCGACTGAGAATTGATCCTGCATTGCGCCAACAGAGTTTAATTGACGTATCAATTTATTAGGTATCAATTTATTAGATTACATTATTGTTATGCACATTTATTAATTAAAGGGGGAAATACATTGTGTAGTCTGGGAACACTTCTCTACTAAACCATCCCTCTCTTGTCCCCGTGCCTGCTATCTCCTGCAAAACACCACTCATAAATACACCCTCTAGGGAATCTTCTAAACAAACACATCCTTATTGTACACTCCAACTTGTTCCCCCACCTCCCCTTAGCATTCTTTTCTCCCAGCAGTACTATACCAAGCACTCCTCCCACCCCCTCCCCCCAACCTCATCCCCCCCTCCCCACTCCCCCCCTCACTCCCCCATACCTGTACCCTAATATCCAACCCTCTCTAACCGAGGGAGGTCCTGGCTTCTATCTTGAGAGAATCCGTATTCAAAGCTGTACCATTAATGCAGGAGCTATCACTTTGAACTAGAGCATTAAGGAGCGGACACCTGACAACCCTGCTCCCTAGCCTCCCAGGAAAAATGAAGACAATTCACTACCTGGAGAGGCCACAATAAGTTGCCAAAGCCGTAAAGTCAAGTAAAGAGCTTACCACTGTGCCATGCACTTCTTCTATACATTCCTCTCTTAATCTATTCCAATGTTTTGCGATAGGTCTACTAAATGATATATAGCAAATCTTTGCTCTGAATATTTTGTCAGGGGTTTCGTCTACTTATCAACGCAGTGCTCCAATCCATGGTCAACTATTTCGCATAGCTCATTAACCGTGCAACCAACCAGACTAGCTAACGAAGAGCCAACCAGAAGAACACAAGCTTAGCAACGGCCCGCAGTATCTTTCCAAATGCAAAAAAACAACTAAACAAATGCCGCCGCTACAACTCGCTGCCCCACTCACCACCTGCAACTTTGGGCCTTTCCCAATAACCAGACATAGTGGTTAAGTTCAGGGTAATATTGCAGTATCTATGGAAGCTATCTTCGAGTTGAAGCAGGCACCATAGGGCCTACTATATAGGACCGCGACCATGGAGTGACAATAGCAGTAGTAGCTGAAATCCATTTACTAAGTATGGTACCCTCCTGTCGGCCCTGTACCTCAAGAGCCTTGCTGATTATTTGGTTACGTTGGAATTCGGCACGAGTCGGCGTTTGAGTGGCCAGTACAAGTAACTAAGTAAATCGGAAGCCACGGGGAGAAGGGGACGAATAGTGTCTATGGGAGGGTTGAACATGTAGAGTACCTAACATTAGTGCATGTGGATGTCAAATGGATGATGTTCAAGAAGGCCGTGAGCTGGCCATCACGTGCCTGTGAATGCTACGTACTTGGTCAATTACTGAAGGAATGAAGTCGAGGTGATGCAATATAATAATGTATGTAGAGTATATAGGAAAGTACAGCATTCACACGGGCAAATTAAAGCCAATTGGAAAGAATCTGGGAGTGAGCGGTGAAATAAATACTGAAGATTACTGAAGTACCTAGATGCTTCGAGTTTTGAGCTTAATGAAGGCCGGTTAGGTCCTTCCTAACTATGACATGCTCCAACTAGTACTTAGTACTGTAGGACATTATTAGTATGTAAGATAGTATATTTTACCCACCGTGGTGGAGAGTATCGGTGAGTTCCAGAGGGTATTAGAGAGTATGTGTTGGCATTTCTGTCTGTGACCCTTTTCGATGAGTATATTTGTACCACCCGCTTGCCGATTTTTCCCATTTCAGTGAGCTTCCAGAGTGGTCACTGTCATGCATACCAAAATGTTGACGTGCGTTTACTAGTTACCCTGAGCTTTCTCACATTCGGTTTACACGAATTCCTAACATCTCTTGGTGCAAGAAATATAGGGTAGTACGGCGAGGGAGGACGCGGAGTATGCTCAAGGAGTGGAGAGTATGTGAAAGTATGAAGGGGTACTTACAGTATTGCCTTCATCAATTTTGTACTACACTTTATGTAAATTCAAATATACATGGTGCAGTGGTTATATGCTGCCTTAGATAGTGTGTATTTCCGCTGGGTGTCCTAGGCTCAACTTTCTTTAGTATCACTTATTTTTACTCCATCGGCCTGCATATATGATCGAGGTCCAATCTAAATAATACTCAATTTGGTGTATAACGCACTTGGGTTTACGAGCGCTGCTGTACAAAAAGAAAAAAGTTGGTAACGGTATACCTAGCTGGAGCTATCCCAGCGGCTGCAATAGATTCATCTACTCCAAGTCGATCAGATTCTCCTCTAACAATTCAATTTGTGTTTATTCAGCTAGAGCTGACAGATTACTATAGCCATGATCTGTTGACACTTTCGTATGTAATAAATTGATCATTCTTAAAGCATCGGCAGCACTGGCTAATGTAATGAGTATCTGGAATGTCATTCTGGAAGCCCATAAGGTCGGTAGCTGGTTATAGGTATTTAGTTGGGTTAATGTTGACAAGTACACCATACTTAGTTAACAATCGGTAGCGTTCAAGCTGTGGTTTTGCAATAGCTTTTGTATATAGCCGTTTGCTACCATATCAAAAATATGACGTCTGTTGTAGCGTTGTGCCATTTGGTCTCAGATCACTGTCCACGACGCTAAATAGCATTACCTGTTGTATTAGTCTAGAATTTGCTTCAATTTAGTTTAAATCGAGGAATTGAATGTAAGTACCGTAGAAATCCGCGTAGAAGAAAGTACCTGTTATTAAGAAAGTACCACCTTGCGCCTTACCCAGATCCTGTAAGGGGATTTTCCTAGCGTGAAAAGAAGTCGTGCCACAAGGTGTAGACAGAAGATGTTATGATCGTTTCAAACTTCACTGAGTTATTAACGTCGTCAGCATGTTCTTCATCATTTGAAGAGCTTGAGGCAATTTTCCCGGAATTCTCCTCTTGTTCAATGTCTGTCTGCCGTCTCCCACTGATCAAAATGAAGCCGTTCCCCCAGTAGCCAGCGTGCTCCCAACACCCCCTCCAAACCTGTACATGTATACTTCACATCCTGTAGTATGCCTGCCATTGGTCTCTGGCAGGGGAAGCCATGCACTACAATCGCCGTTGGTCCCTTGCAGTCCCACTTTCGGGGGTTGGGGGGCTGGAGGGCTGTGTTTTGAGTTACTTTGCTGCCGGCCTTGTCGCCTGGCGTTTGGAAACTTGTTTTTAGTGACTGAGGGAATCACTAAGACCACGTCTTCCATTTCTTTCCCATAGTCGGAGCGGTTCTCGAATGGGGACTAATTCGGCATACTCACATCTTCCTCCTTCTAGTCTATTCTAGTGGGTGGTGTGTCTTCCACCGGTTCCCTGTCCTTAGTCTCCTTTTCCTCTTCCTTTCTTATCCCCTCTCGCTGCTTCTCCATTGTCTTGTCTTTCAAACACCTCCATCCCAACTACCTTTTCCTCAACAACCGCCTAAGTGCTAGAAGCGGTGGTGACCGAATCGGGGCTATCCACCCTACCCCTAAGCTTGATCACTTTCCCTTCGCTGCCAAGATCTTCTCTTCCTCCATATTGAACTCCCTCCTAGTGTTACCCTCTCTTTATTCGGTTTTCCCTTCACTGCTAAAGGTTGCTCGTCTTTTTCTGCCGTTAGGGCTGTGATTTCCTTCTCCGACCGCCTCCACTGTTGGTAAATATTGCACCCGCTGCCCTCCTTGGTCACGGCTTTAAATCATTTCTTTCACCATTGTCATGCATATACTCCACCGGCTTCTGCACCCATTCCTTCCTTTCCTCCTTTCCTCCTTTCCTCCTTTTCAATAGTGTCCCCCAGCCTTTATCTCCCCTAACACCGCTGCGAGCTGTGCTATATCTTCTAAATCAACATCTCTGCGCTGTATCCACTCCAGTATCTCCTTCATATCCTTCCCCGTCTCTGAATATCTATAGTCCATACTAACACTCTGATTAGCTTCCCCCACTTCTATCCCTACTACCACCACTTCAGTATTCCTCAATGAGGGTGTAGTGCTGGTGTCGGTAGCTACGGTTGCATCCGAGGCCTTCTTCGGTATTTTGTCGTCCAATTGCGTACCAAATCTGTCCCTAAAATTAAAGTACCTTTCTGGGGAGTTGCAAGCCGAGAGCTCTGGGTGTGATGCGAGCCTGTTGACACCAGTTGAGGCTGTTAGGAAACGGATTCCCAGGACGATGAAAACTTCACTCTGGCCCCCTAACAAACCGACCCAATTCATTATAATATGGGGGGGGGATCGGTAGTTCAAATGAACTCGATTGGATCTTGTTGATCCGCTTGCTGTGCCCTAGGTATCGAACCCTGTTCCGATGTCGGAATCACTTCGGTTGTGGTGACTAAGCTGGTCGACCGATTTTCTTTACTTGCATGGATACTTATTGTACAGCTAGAGGCCTATACAGCTGTCTAATTGCCTGCCTTACAATGTCTTACCAGTCCATAGGATTAGCGGAATGTCACGTGCTAGGGTGGTATGTACAGTACATACAGTGCCTGGGGGAAAGTTACCATATTTTTTTCCTTTTTTTGTCTCAGGTTAACCTGCTAGCGGGAATGATGTCCAAGGCATAAGTTTGCAAAAACCCCAAAAAATGAAGGTTTAGAGGGCTACCAAGTTGTGGAGGAGTGCTCCACATCAAGGTGATTATATCGGAACCTTTTGAGGGCTATTGAGGGGGAACTATAAGTGCGATGCAGAGGTATATGAAGGGCCCTTATTGCATATTCCGAGCATGGGCATCCATGTCTAATGCATGTCTGAGGGTCGCGGAAACTTTCCCCCAGGCACTGTATATAACCATGTACTCCCTTAGTAACGAGCCGTTAGGTCCAATTATATTTCAAGAACCCGGCCATCATTTTCAGTCTTTTCCAGTTCGACCTTATGTCCAGCACCCAGAACCAACAGCCTAGTATGTACGAAAACACTGTACCTAGAAAGCATGTTGAGCGGTTTTTTATGCATGTTTGCTGAGGCTGGGAAAGTATCTTAGTCGTTTCACTATATCCAGGTGTATTTATTTGTATTAAATTAAATTAGCGAACGAAATGTCTTCACGTTCACTAGATTCAACAGCGTGACGTAACGATCGATTGATAGATCTAGAGCATGAGGGGCCAGTCCATATTACATACATACATAGAGTGTAAAGCAATATAATAAGACCCACGGCCGAGCAGAAAACCAACAGCCCACGACCCATCCCATTTGAAGCCAATTGTGTCGATGGGCCAGTCAGACCACTGAATTGCATTGCTCCACTTGTCTGCTATGTACTATTCCTATTCCGACCATCGCATGACACAGTAACCAGCCGCTCAACATTTGCAAGAAAACCACTTTACCTCCCAAGCCTAGAGCGTAAGGTTTTGCAATTGATAAACAAATGAAAGAGTGAGAAAAGTAAATTTAGACAAATCAATTCCTCTTCCACTTGTACTGAATACAACTTGATGCATATACCCGAAATTACCATGACCGGAAGTGGGTAATTAAAAGTCACCAAATCCCCCGAGCCACTCGGCACCGCCTCTCAATACTGTAGCGTTCAATAGAGTCCATCTGCCGAGTAGGGGGAAAGAGTCGGGTGCCCAATTAACAAAGTAATCCGGAGATGAGTGCATTGAATTTGTGATAGTAGTTCCTTGCGGACTACTAGTTGGCCTAGAGAATCCTGTGGCCCTTGTTGCTTCCGTATTTACCATATTGTGATGGCGATCATTCTGATTGCTCCGTATCGGTTCCCCATCTAGGCCATGACATAATAGGCCAGGTTAGATCAAGAGTCAATCTAAGTAAAATGAAGGGAAACCCACCACAAATATTTTTGCATTTATGTATAGCCGCAATGACTGTATCATATCCTTTCGCTTTTTCTAGTTCAGACACAGCTCCCTGAAGCTCTAGGCTTGCTGGGCTGGTGTTCCCGTCCCCTTCTACTGGCACACAGGGCTTCCCCTTCTTTTCATGACGTTCTTTGGTAAAGCGCTTCCCAAACCTCCGACTGCATCTCTTGCACTGGTATGGATTTAGATGTCTTAATGCATCCTCCCTAGATTCGCGGTTATAAGCTTAAACAATCACAATCCTAAAACTAATGATGTTATAATTCATACTTCAACTCGGCAACATTCTTGAAGATGCCACTGTCTCTCGCTTGCATAAAAGGGCATTCACTCCCCATAAACTGACAGGTGATCGTCTTTTTCTCTCGAGGTTTCGGGCGTTTTCTCCGTCTATTTAGGATAGTTTCCATTGTGTATATACTGGCCGAAGAACTCGATAAACTGATCGTACGAGAGGTCGACGAGGTAAGAATTTGCAGTGTAGTTATAGCAGATAGAATTTCCCACGGCCAGTTTGTTGACTTTAAGGCGTGACCTAGAGGGCGCAATTCTAATGCTAGCCACACTGCTCTCAAGGCCTGATTACAAGTTTGATGCTATTCTTATATGTGCAGGCTCGATAAGTGCAACAGGGATTCTACAGGACCAGCGCAGGACACGAGATGGTATACATAGTAGGGGTAGGGACGGGGCGTGGGTTGTGCAGCGTTAGCACGAGCTTGTACTGCTCCTTGCATAAATAGTCATAACTGTTACGCTTACCCATATATGCAGCCCCAGGCCTGGTCTCGCCCAAGTCGCTTGTCCTCGACCTCGTCAACCGACCCCTCGTCCAACACCTGAACCTACACTATCCCGCCTTGAACCCTCGCATCCCCCCAAACTACTCCCAACGCACTCAACACCCATACCAGTCCCGACGTACTATTGGTAAACCCCAGGACCGGTTCATTACACGCAGTGACGATTAAGGATGCAAGCTTGCCTCCTTCAGCTAAGGAGTATAGGGGGATTTGCGGGTTTCCCACTCTTGTCGTTGCTTGATTTGTTTTTGGGATATGATCAGTTCGAACTCGAAGACGTCCCCTAAGGATGGGCACACAAGTACTGAATATGTTTAAAAAAAAAGAAAAAACTCCTAGTTCTTTTCTCTATGATGTGGTTATCAATTAGATATATACAATATACAGTATATCTGCCTAGATCGTTTTGATGATGCCTGATGTATATTCTGCAGCTATTAGCAGGCCATTACAGACAAACTCTACCACTGAGCAGCAGCAATTCATGTCATTTCATGCACATTCACGTGCAGCTCCCCATTTTGTAGGTATTGGTGAGTTTACCCTGTCTATACATACGTGCGTGGGAAAGTATCCGCAACCCCCTGCATAATCTGAGAGTGAGACTTTTTCAAGAAGCACATGCAGTCCATCAGTCCGATAAGCACAAAGAGCGAATCGGCAGTTTGGCCATTAGACTAGGTCTTCTCCCATCCGACATTCTGGGTGTTACTGTGGGATAATCTGGTGTGGGGTACCGAAGTACACGAGAACAAGGGGAAGAATGTATTCAAGGACAAAGGTTTCCAATGCCACGGCGACAGGGATTCAAAGGTTTACAATACCACAGCAACAACGGCACTAGGTACGACGCTACCATACCACAGCAAATAATACAGTTGAACGCTGTAATTTATACAATCTAGAACAATCCAAATATGCCCGGTTTACAGAATCTCCTACCTCTACCAGAACTAGGACAGTAATATGTGTCATTTGATGCGTTAAAAGATAACATTGAGGATTGGTCTATACGGGAAAAATTCCATTTTATTGTGGCAGCAAAAGACACACTTCGAGTCATATACAAATGCAAGGGCAATACCTGTGACGAGCAAATAAACAGGTCGATAATAGCATCAAAATACATACAGTCAGCCTGGACACAATTCACGTACTGTCGGACCCCTCATGACTGAGCTTTATTTGTACCGCAACCTCTATTTGTACTGCTATACTTATTTATTACCTTCATACCCCTCTTATAATTATAGATATCTTGTAACTACGTCCTTTTCTCGCGATGTGTAATACCCGCTTCACAACGCGGACCACGGTGCTTGTGTACATGTGAATTCCTCTTCTGAGTCTAGTAGAATCACCCTTCTGTAGATGCTAATCCAATGTTGTTAGATTTCTTTTGTGTCTAGCCAAATCTTCATTGCCTTTGTAAAGTCTGTACGACGCTAATGCAAGTTACATTCTCCCGCCACTGTACTTAGGCTGTATAAACCCTTGCAAGACTTAATATTGGAGCCCGTGGTTGGATATCTCCACAAACAAGAACTTATCACTGTTTTTCGGATTCGTTTCAGTAGCTGCAATAGATCGGAGCAGCACTCGAGCTCACCCTCATTTGGGCAACTAGAACAGCCCCGGCATCTGATGCGCGCGTGTCAGTCTGATGATAACTATATTTTCTGACGTGCAAGTATGAGGTACTAATAATATTCTGGGGTAAAAGTATAGATCATTAAAACTAGGTGGACCATTCGCTCGTACCGGGTAGCTAGACGTTAAGTACAAACCCGCTCTATACGCTCAGGCTACCCTACCCCGGCAGGCACTCATATAGATCCCCATGTTAAAGCCCCACAATCAAAGAGTATATTGTTTCAAACAAGCATCCTACCTACTTACCAATAGCTAATGTACCCCGTTTTAGTTGAGCTGTAGCTTGTGAATAAGCACTAGGCCTAAGTTGCGGCACCAACCCGAGTTCACCATCCCTGGAATCTGACGTCTAGGACCAGGTTTCAGATCGAGATTATCACATATCCACACCCGTACCATACTATCCCATGGCCGGAGCGTATAATGTACATGTAGATTTACGGAGCAGGTACAGTACCTGCCATGCTTACAGATATTACATACACCCCTTCCCCACTGGTAAATACCCCGTACGTTACACATGCAAGCAAGCAGCACAGGGGAAGAAAACGCACAAGACAAGGAAGAGCTCGGGAGAGGAAACATGCGGCCAGTGGTGAGCATGGCAGTGAAATCAATTGATCGCAGTCGGATACAGAACTCAGCTGCGGTTGTGGTTGGGCGACACCTTCAGAAATACCTAGCTACTTAGAATGGTTGTCAAGCCGGCCAACCGCCGATCCTCGGTTGATTTTGGACAGGGACCAGTCGCACCCAGAGTTCAGTGCATTAGAGGCTGATTTGGGTAAGGAAGGCCATTTGAGGTCAAGGACAACAGCCGGGGTAATATGCCATGTGGACCGATCGACCATGGGATGCGCATCAGTCCGGGGCCTTACCGGTACATGTACACTTCTCAATCGGACATGGAACTTTTTTTAAACTTCGAGAGATGCAACCTTTTTTCTCCCCGTGAATTGATTGACACCCTTTTTTTTCTTTTTTCAACAAATTGTTCGATTGAAACCAGTGTACCGCAGTACGGGGAGATGGAGGTGGAGCATAGATCATTACTGACAACTGTGGATCTGCAGATCTGTGCCCTACTCGAGAACATGAATATTGGAAAAGCAACCAGCTGATGCTCGCTCTCGTTGTATAAACGATGGGAATGAGCTTAGGAGCTGTGGGAAACGAATGAGATAGAGATATCTTGGGGCCCCGGTTAAAGAATCAGCTTGCCGTGATGGAAGGCTACAGGCCACTGTAGCCACCACCGATACTATTGCACTGTGACATTCGTGCGCAGTGGAGTCATCAGTACACTCTGGTAGGGCTCGTACCGTGCCTGCAGCTCTACGGATTTGGATCTTGCAGCAATGGCAGGTTACTACTGGCTGAGAACTTTTAAATTGATTTATCACTATCAGCTGAGCAGAATGCAGGGCACTGCTGCCTTATTCAAGTATAGTCTTGAGCCTCAACCTTGTCTGAAATACGTCAGAGAAACACCAACGAAAAATGCGGCGCTGTGTTCATGGCCAGAGGAGGCACGTACTACATACGGCCTGTAGGAAATCGCGACGGCTAATTCAAGCGCGCGGAAGGTGCTAGCTGAGGAGCAACGCGGCCCGACATATTCCGGGTCCCTAAACAAATGAGACCCCGTGCTGACCCCGTGCTGACTCATCGCGAACTAATGGACTCTTCCCGAAGGTAAAGAGACTTGCGCTAACTTGAGCCACGATCCCAACCAGATAATTTTATACATAGGTACATACTATACATACCTACATACATATTCCAACAAGAGCGTTGTTCCTACTCGCTGTTTTACAGCTGCATATTTACGCACACTCGAGCGTCGCCGCTGTACTGTGGCACATGTACATGTACTTACCGGACGGGCATGGTAGACCCACAATTCTTCCAAACTAGCCAATACAGACAGGAGGATCATTATAGAGAGCAAGCAGATGGCTCTCGCTGGTCACTTCGGATTCGAGGGGGCAGGGGTGAGGCCCAATGGGCCTTTACCTAGCAGGTGTTTGGCGATATATCCTATCTTCTACCTGAAAAACATCAAGCTACACTTATGATAAGTGCCCGCTTGCCCCCCCTACCTGCCAGGCATGAACCTATTTAGGGATCTGCATCCTTGAGCCTGTCCTTTGCCTTATTCTTCGCCTTCGTCCACCTTACCCTTGATTTCTTCTCTGGCACTCGTTCCACGTGTGTGTCAAGGTTACCCAGTGTCCTACAGCTGCCTCGTTGCATACATGAGTAAATTATAGACCTTCTATAGAAATTAGCTGTATCTGTGACTCGAATTACCGCTTCTGGTCAGATAGCAAGCATCATTTTATGAATACTTTAGCTGCAAGAGAATTGAGATGCCAAAAGAAAAGAAAGAAAGTAAGTGTAGAAGCTCATTTGGCCACTGAACCGGGTTCACTAAGAGACAGATTTTCTTCACCTTCAAAATTCCCCCATGCCCCCAAGCCATATATTCTAAGTTGGAATATGTTAGGGATTTAAACTTATCACAGTGTAAACTCTGTGCTTGATATGTCACTACAGGTCGACCCTTTTTAAAGACTACGATCTATTCTGAGAATTACAAGAGATATTAATTTGGACAACACAGCCTGCAAAGCTTTGACAGCTTGCTACAGCACAGTATAGCGCCCATGGCAATAATGCTAATGGAGGCATGATTTCTAAATTAACTTGCATCACGGGGAAACCGATTAACACTGGGTAACCCATCAAATGGGCATATCTCAACCTTTCTGCGCTCAATTTCGGGAGTATAAAAATGATGTATGGTATTTCCTCAGGAGAGGCAGGCATAGGCATCTATGTGTTGCTACTGAGGCTGTTAGGAAAATATATGGTTGGATAGAGGTGGGTTTTTGGGAAATATATCCATGAACAATGTTTGGAAGGCTGGAAGTGGCCTAGATTCTTACTTTCAATTGATATTAGAAGCTAACGTAGGCAGATTGGTTATCATGCGTGGGGGTACTACTGCCTGTGGGGGGAGAGGGGGTTATGGCAGGTATTTATTAGAATATCCTTTGCTCATCATCAGTGGGGTATCATGATCAGTGTTAAAATGTTAAAATGTCAAACCTGCACCTCGAAACAAAACTTCTGAATTTAGCAGCGGTGAGGGTTGGATCTTCGACTTGAAAACTAGATCTGCTAGCCATTCGGCGTTTCTGATCCATATTTGCTTTTCCTGTGGCAGTCTCCATACTATGCTCTTCTAGAGCCAGTTGCCGATCTTTTCGTTTGTACGTATAGAGCACAACCAATTGCAAGCCGGTCCCCCAGTACTCACCAAACCCGATCCTCCCAGTACTCACCAAACACCCCCTCTTGGCAATGACTTCTAAGTATCTTACATGAAAGTATCAGAAAAAAGTCCAAACTAATTGTCCAAAGATAGAATATCTATTCTATTGAATAAATATCAGACACGTCAGATCTTGAATTGAATTCCCAACCGGAGTATTGTTGGTAGAGATTTTCCCGAGGTATTAGGGGATCCCAAATTCAGGGTAACCAAATACCACGTTTCGGTGGCTAATTATTTCTGGCTTTCGATTATTTTTTAATCTATACCCACAGCCAGTTTACGACTATAGCGCGGCCCAATAGTCAAAAGGCCGGACTATCTACATCTGTATTCCGCCATAATTGTGTAAAACCCAAAATCCTACCACTGGCAGCCAGCCCCACAAACCTTCATCCGCAACTGACGTCATGACTGCGCCGCCCTGTACATAAATAAAAACCCTTGCCCTCTCTCTTACATCCTACCAGGAACCACCGTGCTCCAATAATTCCCCATTCCTGTCTCCTTCACGCCCTGTGCTGTCTCTGCGATGGGCAGGTGCATACGAGTATTGGCCAAAAATATATGTGATGGGTCGATGAGGGGATTCCGTGCACAGTAAGGGTCTTGGCGCCAATCTACTTGCCGGCTGCCTCTGCGGGCTTTTTGTGTTTGGCGGAGTGGGACCTCGCCGCCAGTTTCCCACTTGACGCCTGGCGGTCTGTGTTTTGGTGACTGGGGGGTCACCATAGTCTGATAAGTCTTCGTACGGGGACCAGTCAGCCATTGCCCCATCCCCCTTATGTTTAGTTCTTGCAGGAGTGTCTCCTGCCGGGTCTGCCAGTGGCCTCCTTCCCTAGTTTCCTCGTCATCGCCGCCGCCTCCAACCCCGTTCGCCGATATCACCTTTCCCAAGCCCCTAACCTCCCTCTGTTCTTCTATTTACATCGAAACACGGAATTAAATCGCAATCCAATTGGCCTTTGCCTCCATCCACTCAACTTTCCCCAGTGCCATCACCCCCTTTCTAGTTTCTCTTCGTGGTTGTTCCTCCCAGTTTCCATGGATCCAACCACTCCTTCAGGTCATCTACGGCTGGCAGATTAACTTGCCTGCCCCATGAATTCACCCGGGATTCCGGGTTGCTCGTCATGATGCGCTTACGAGTACTGAGTATTGAAAAAAAAGAAATTAAGGTCATCTACCTTCTTCCCTAATACCCTTTCGCTATCCAGAGCCTCAGGGTCTTGTCCATATTTGTCCTGTATTGCTGGATCCCCGGTACACTCTTGATAGTCTCAAGTTCCCTCACCATGATTTCCACCTTGTATTCCATTGACATGCAGCTCCTAGGCTTGGGCTTAACCCACGTGGCTTAACCACGTCTATTACTCATCTTCAGCCCTCTACCTGCTCCTCCGACCCAAATTCTCTGCGAACACCCCACCCGACTGTTCGGATTTGAAACTCTCTGCTACCTCTCTCACCCCTCTCAGCATTAACCTTCCTATCCTTCCCAACCATCATGTTCAAATTCCACTCGAGCCCTTGTTTAATTTCTACCTGTTGAGCGTGATGTTATCTTTTTCCTACTTGAGCGCTGTCATTTCTCCACTGGCGACGCCCCTCCCGATTGAGCGTTAACTTTGTTCACCACCGACCATAAGGCTCTTTCTTTCTTTTAGCGCCAGCTCAGGCAGATTAACATGCCTGCTGCCTTCAATCCAGCCGTGGGTTCCTGCTGGCTCATCATAGCTCCCCCGTCTGGGGCTACGCATGAGTACTGAGTCTGAAAAAAAATTAAAAGAAACCATCATGTTCAAAATGAAACCAAGATAGCCCTCATAGGAAATTTGCAATCATTTCCAACAACGATTCCGTGGTATCCTCGTGATCCTGTTCCTTTTCTCCTTCATTGCCTCCCTGTGCCTTGATTCTCCGTCGACTAGCCCTCTTGCCATCGTTTTCACCCTTCCCATCCGAACCCAAATTCAATTTATCCACCATTCCCGTCACCTCCAGTCCCTCCCTTCCTACTATCACCAAGTTATCTTTCCTGCTGCGGTTGCACCAAGGATCGGCCTTCGAGGCCTTGCGAGCCGCCGGTCTAGATGGAAATGTTAACCCTATGGTTTCTATTGGAGTTGCAATACGCTGCTAATGATAGTTGACAAGCTTGCAGCGTTAGTGGAATGGGTTCTTAGGTCGGTAGAAGCTTCACCCTCGGGGAAATGTAATTCAAAAGAAGTCCCCGTTAAAGCTAGATCTTGAATCCTATTTTCTCCACCGTCGGTATCCCTCTGTCGATCAAAAGTTGTGCTCGAAATTGTTAAGATGCCCTATAAACTGGATCTGTGTGGTCACGGACTATTTCAGAGTTATTTTCGCAATTAGATTTCAGAAGTGTCTGTTTCCTATAGTGTTGGTTGCTTGTACCTATCTGGGTGGCCTGGCCAGCCCTTTCGTATCTCGGGATCCTCCAACCAGACTATAGGTAGGTAGACCTGGCAGTAATGAACCTCGACAAACTGAAAACCCGAAGGGACCTGGCTAGGCTGTTTCTGCTCACGCCTATAGTGAAAATAACGGTATAATAAGAGTGAAAGATCCTCGAGACTTTATTTTGGCTAGCTTGTACTTAGTGGTCACTAGGCTTAATATAGGCAAGAACAAGCTGTAACGCCAAGATACAGATTATGGAGAGCAAATTATGTGCCTAGAGGCATTTTCACCTTTGGGCTTCGTTACTTGGACCGGTCCTTAGTCTGGTTGCCGGTCCTTTACCAGGCCTGCGGCGTGGTCTAATGGATCCCTTCTCCTGTATTTGCACTCGCAAATGTGAAGCTATCGTCCGACGAGGCAAAGTTGCTATTTCACGGTGGCCATTCAAATACACCCGATAGATAGTAGAACTGATGATGTTTCATGTTCCAGTCTACGCACCAATCGGGAAACGGGACTTAAAAGAACACCCATTTCAGGTGCGAATATAGTCGTCGCCGGTCCGGCACGGGATGCCCTTTTCAATTTTCTGACATATGCTTATCGTGATCAGAGGACCTATGATTTCCTTCTTGGCTGCTAAGAGAGACTAGTCTAGTTGGGGTAGGGACGAACAATATATTGTCCTGGCACAAGTGAACACTGACGTCCACAACTACCGCAATAGGTAACCGCGACTCTGTTGCATGCGATGGCAACCAGAATACTGTATGCGGTGGGTACATGTACCGTTCCCGGTCTAAGAAATTTTTCTGCATACAGAAGGGCATTTCGGGTATTTCCCATCAAAATACTTCAGATTTAATCGTGGATCCAACAACAATTGATTGATAGATGCATCCATAAGGAGCGCCCATATTATTTATGTAGATATAGAACTCTTCCTAATCACATCACATGACCAACATCAATAAAGTAAAGAAGGTACTTCACCTCCAAAGTCTAACTGGTGCGTGGGTTTTTGCGTTTGTCATTTGTCAAAGACTTTGCTGTATGTACTGGTTGTTGATTTAGGAAGGATTCCTGGTTAGAGATGCGGGCCTTTTACACTCGTCCTGGCGTCCTTTAATCTCACGGGCCAATATCCACAGGATTTAGTGCCTCATGATACTCATGAGTAGCAGTTAGTATCTATTTATATATTCTGAATCTGAGCCTAGCAAATCTCATATTGTTTTGCCTTTCGCCCACTGGATCCTTTTGGTTGTGGCATGTTGATAGTAGAGCTATGAGGCATGTGGTCGTGTGGCAGTGTGACCTACCATCAGTTAAATTCAAATCAATATCATTGTTTTCTCATTTCACATAATCATACTGCAAGAGATGATACAGCCACCACAGTGTCCCAGGTTACAAAAACTATCGATTATATTGCCAAACTCTGCCAGTGACAAGATGACAAGATCGACGAACAAGGGTAAATCAAGGCTAACGCAAGGGATCTCACACCGGTTCGTGTAGAATAGTAGAGGAAAGATCGAGTTCATGATTCCTGCGCTCAAAGCTCATCGTCCTTTGCCTGTTCTTTCGAAAAGGGCGGCCAAAAGGACGCCCAAGAGGATGCCCAAAGGGCGTCATGAACGAGCCTATTGTCGTGACTGGCCCATACCCCCATGGTTGTCGTCGCCATCTTCCTTATCATCATCCCCTTTTCTCTTCCTCTTCAAGAGTCACTATAGTCATTGTATGGACATACAAATGGACGTTACAGCCAATCAAAATATGGTCTGATTTCAAACGAAGCTCGATCCCCTGCCAGCACATGAGCGCGGGTGGCCAACACACGACTAAAAGGCACTCCAATCATACTCAGTAATAACCCAAATATTGAGCTTTCGAATTGTTGCGACCAGACTAGCTAGGTACCGATCGTGATTATGCATTGGAAGGAACCGACTATCCTAGTCCCGAAGGCATATTGGACGAAATAAGACTAGCGTTATAGTACCACACCGGCATGGTATCAGGTGTATTACTTGGAGTTTGTCGTTGCACGGCGTTGATGGTACCCTACAGGACTCGCCAATCATCGTGCATATCTGTTTTGTATGGCCCGCGGCCACAGTCAACATCTTTAAGGAATGGAAATCGCGATCAAGTGGATCACTATCTCCAAACAGATATATTTCAAAAATGCTGCGCTGGCACTGTATTCCTTAGCTACGCCTCAGGGTACGATCATGTATGCGCATGTCTTTGTGATCATCGAACTGCAAATCCGATGTCGATGTCGCGCTCTCCAATGGCAAGATGGCGAAGGTAATGGCAGCAATGAAGAAGTGAGTGGGGATAATGGCAAGGGAGTGAGCGAGGACGGTGACAAGGGGGCGAGGCAAACGGTAAGATGGCGAGGCCGAGGGCTAGCGAGGATAGTATGAAGTAGCCTCGATCCGCAAGTGGGTCTGGGTGGGATAATGGCAAGGATGAGGAAGTGAGCGGCAAGAGGACGTGCTTGAGGATAATGCTATTCTTATTGTCATATCCCGTGCCATGGCATTGCACTATGCGACAAGATTCAGCGCGCACGCACACATTCCGGTTCATTCTCCTAATGATAATGATACAAGCTGACAGGGATGGAGGAACCAGTAACCGGCGATACAGCGATTGACTGGTCAACGGGATGGATTGAGCGAGCGACTAGAGTATATTAGGATTAAGTATTAGGATTAAGTCTTGTAGCTCTATCGTAGGTACAGTACACGCATTGAGACTGTACTCTAACGTCAATATACACACTCACAGAACTTTAGCAAACTGTGATTTTGGATAGATCTGAATTTCTGCCTCATAAGCGGGTACCACATCACGCTTTTTGGCTATACTTAATTTGTGCGAGCTGCACGCACAGGCCCATCATGCTGTGGGAGAAATTCTTGATGTGATGGCCAGCGTCACATTAGAGTATGCAAGCTAAGTCGTTGGTCGAACAAAACTCAGCCGAGCTGGTACATATGTAACACGATGCTGCAAGATTTAAGTACAGTAGCGGCTTGGTGATGCACGCACGATGTCATACTGGATAACCCCGAGAACATGTCAACTATCAATCGAGACGGATCTGCTGGGGTTCTCGAGGCAGCGCTGCAGGGTGTGGAGGACTGGGGGCAGTGCACTTCGAGTGAATGGCCTAATGTGGGCATGGCTCGGAAAGCTAGCCGCATATCGACCCCTGCGCTTGAAAACGTTCTTGCCAACAGCCGTGCTTTGGTTGATTTTGCAGGAAGCCAGTTGGAATGAAAATCGTGTACAGTCTAGGCATGTTCATGTATCATGGCATATGACATGAAATGTGATATTGAATCTACCCTCCTATTTGTTGTTTCACTACGTATGCATATTAAAGACTTATTGTACCTAGTTTACTTGTAGCATTCAAAAAGCTTACTTAGAGCGTAAACATTATACATATACATATACATATAACCTAGTTTTATGCCACGGCCGTATTGGTATTTATATATGATGAAGTCTTGAAGCCACCAAAGTTCAAGCCCACACGTTAGAATTCTCAAAGTTTCTGCTAATTGCAATACCATCAGATCTTGACGCTGCAAACAAAACCCACTCTCGCTCCAGCGATAGCGATAGCATTTCCAACGTTGATATCGAATTCGTCGCCCTATGCTCCACCTAGACTATATGCACAATGGGGACTGTGCTAAATAGGCGAAGAAAACCTTCGAAACCTCGAGAGAAAAAGGCGATAATCTGTCAGTTTATAGGGAATGAGTGCCCTTTCATGGAAGAGAGAGACAATGGCATCTTCAGAAATGTTGCCGAGTTAAAGTATGTATTGTTCAACATTGTTTGAAGCATCTAGTGCCAGGCTTGCAGTGAGTAAGATAATGAAGCATCTAACTGACAAATGTAGGGAGGATGCATTGAGACATCTCAACCCATATCAGTGTGAGGTATGCAGTAAGAGGTTCAGAAAGTGTTTTACCAAAAAATGCCATAAAAGGAAGAGAAACCCTTGTGTGCCGCCAGTAGGAGACAGAAACAGCAAGCCGGATTTCTGGGTAAGCCCAAAGCTTCAGAGGGCTGTGTCTGAGCTAGAAAAAGCCAAAGGATATGACATGGTCATTGCCGCTATACATGAATGTATATGTATTTGTGGTGAGTTCTTTCACCTCATGTTCCTCAAATTGGCCCTTGATCTAACCTGGCCTCTTATGTCAAGGCCTAGATGGGGAACCGATACAGAGCATCCAGAATGATCGCCATAGCAATCTGGTAAATAGTACGGAAGTAGCATGAGCTCTGGAGTCGTCTGGGCCAGTGAGTCCACAAGAAACTACCATCCCAAATTCAATGCACCCACCTCCAGATCCACAACCTCTCTCAATTTTGCCACTCGGTTACTTCCTTGATGAGGCTCCCGGACAAACACCTCCTTTCTTCCCACTCGACATATGGACTACAGTATTTGGTGGGCTACCTAGTAGTACTAGTAACTACTAATTATTAGCTATCAGCCTTGGAAAATTTCAGGCATATACCCTCAACTAGTGTTCTGTAGTGGGACAGACAATCGTCTCAGCTTTCTTTTCTCACTATCTTACTTGCTTGGCAGTGGTCAATTTTGTCTATATCCTCTTTCCTCATTGTTTTAGTTGTTTGACAAATCTCAGGGCAAAACCCAGACTCTCGACTTGGGGGAAGGTTTTCTTTTGATACTCATTACTCATATGTGGCCACTCTCGACTTGGGAGGTTAAGTGTTGGTTGGAGTAGTTATCGTTTATTTACTCTGTTGAGCTTGTATCATGTGAAATACGATTTCACTAAGAATTGGGGGTGGTGCAGTCGAATTTTATAAGTGATATGGACTGGGGCTTCTTATATATGAACTATTTCCGGTTTCGGTATTTCTCCTCCAAGCGCTCCGAGCGCCCTTCTAGGATACTTTCGGTAATTCTAGAATGAATACTCCTGTGGAAATTCCTCCCAAACAGTCGGAAAGGCCCCTCTAACGATTTCTAAGCCCTCACAATTTAGGCAGAGGGGGGGGGTAGGAGCCTTACCGCTAGATAGAAATGGGTAAAGATCCACTACAGAAAATATATGCATGTAAAACTGCAGTTCAAGCCTTTCGTAGTGGCAAGTGAGAGGTCAAAACCCGTTCAAAGA
>Ga0307511_10001196_pt1 | contig 27561 bp, 24 predicted proteins | sample 13_EM_MG_FD_200266 | JGI IMG/M metagenome (GOLD analysis project Ga0307511, IMG submission 200266) | Populus trichocarpa ectomycorrhiza microbial communities from riparian zone in the Pacific Northwest, United States - 13_EM | ecosystem: Host-associated > Plants > Roots > Unclassified | place...
CAGTACTCGTATGTCCGTGTGTGGTTGATTTTCCGCAGTATTTAATGTAGGGTGCGAGCTCGGAAGACGAATATCTTACAGGGCTAGTGCTTAAAATAGTAGCCCGACTAGGTCAAATAACTTATACAAACGATTACCAGACTCTTTTCCTCGTATTTCACCGTCATGTCTCCTTCATCATCTCACGCAAACGTTTACCATTCACGCAAGTTTTTCATACATCTCTATCTCTCTCTCGTATACCTGTGTATAGTCGCCAGTGCACCCAGACTAACATTGGCGTCACTTCAATCTAGTGGGGCTTCCGGCTGGCGCATCCCCGACGCGGCTACACATACGTATTCAAGTATTTAAAAATAAAAAAAAAGATAACGAGACTCAATTGCACCACTGATAACTGGCAAAGGTGTAGTCTGGTTGGCACAAGCCGCTCTCATAGAGCGCAAAGGTGTTAGGCCTTACCTTCCCTCCTCGGTTAGCTCCACAATCATCCCTGCGCCGATCTGTAGGTCTTGTAGTCCAGATTCTGGATGCTTTGAGGCAGTACGGAGTATCCGACCCGACAAGCAGCTTGGTTTCCGAAGGCTGGCAGCCAGACTAGAAGGATGAATCAAGCAAATATGGAAACGCAGTAATTGCGACGAGGGCGGCCCTCGTCAACATCCTTGCCAGGTTCTGAGATCGAGAGGGACAAAGCTCATACATATGTACCTAGGTATTCAGGCCCAAGCTGTCCTCGTGCTCATTCCGCGGGAGCCAATCAATTTAACCGGTAGCACGTGTACTGTGCTAATATAGAAGAGATATAGGTGTAAGATTACGAGGTTACGAGCGGAGGAATCTTGAGAGAGAGATATAGATATATTCGTCAGGGCTATGTAGAGATCGCTATAGTCTTAATGCTATGGTTCTACTGTCCTGTCCTTCTCTTATTCCATGCTGGATCTCGCTCCTTATATCCTTCGATCAAAATTCAAACTTGCCCTTCCGGGCATCCCAGTTCCTACTCGCATAATTCAAAGTTGCCTTTCCTGCCCATGATCGACCTTCCGTTCGGCCTTGCATTTGCCCGAGAGTATTTCCTACAATAGGTAGGGCACGTGCACCTGTCTGCAGATCTGGTGCCGAGGCACTTACCCGTCCAGTGGAATTCGCAATCGGTGTGGATGCTTAATTTGCAACTGTCTGATATGTAATTACAAAGAAGCATCCAATTATTTAGATAATTAAGCGAACTGAGAACAATAGCGGGTAAATACATACATATGTAGTACTGAATTGAATTTGAGACACGATATCGATTAGACCCCTTGTGGGTCGCAAACTGACAGCTGTCCCGATTCAGCTCCTGATTACATAGATCGATTAGATGAACGTCTGAATGGCAGAAGCTAGAAGGTGATACAGTGTGGTGGCAAAAGGAGCCATACACCCCCATGCATATTTGAGACTTTTGTATGGTAAGACATACATTGCATTGTACGAGCGTATAATTCTTTTTGCCACCGCACTGTATGTACTGTATGTAATGCAACAAGAATGCAGAGTTACAGGTGTTGAGCCGCATCCACCAACCATGTCTAGTCTACTGCGGGGTATGTTACGTCATTGCATATGAATATGCGTGACGTGGCTCTATCGAATGCACATTTCCAAACAACCATCGTCGCTGTTTCGATTTCCAGCACCGTATACCCGCCATACACCCTTCTTGATCCCCTTAATACTTTGAACCAGACCTATTCGCTTAGCATTACATCGTCCAACTTAATACCCCACATTCACCGCTGGGATCGATGACATCATTGGCCCCCCCTCCGCAACACCTAGCCCCCCCTACCCCCGCTCCCTCCTCCCCTGCCGAATCACAACTGGATGGGGGCGAGTTCTTCCATGAAAAAGATTACCAGAAGGCTAGTGAGACCTATTCATCGTATGGGGGTGTAGATGTAGAGTTATCTGAGGAGGAACATGAGGAGAGATATATTGAAGGGGAGGAGGTAGAGGAGCTGACAGAAGAGGGCGAGGAGTTGGCAGAGGTGTGGCCGGAGCCGAAGGAGGATGAGCATGCGTATGTTGCTGGTGAGGGGGGAGTACGGAGAAGGAGGACTGTTCATGGAGTTATGAAGCCGAATGAGGAGGATGAGGTGGCGAATGGACAAGCTGAGGGAACCACCAAGCGGTGCGTTATTTACCTCCATACTCCTAGGAACAACCTTTACTAATACATTACAACAGAAAACGTATCCGCTTTGCCCCCCTCCGCATCCCCCTCCGCCGGCGCCTGCAAACCCTCTCCATCCTCTGGCACGAACTCACCCTCCCCATCCTGCTTACCTTCTTCTACACAAGCCTCGCCAACCCCCTATTCTGGCCCCTCCTTCTTCCCTACCTCCTCCACCTCCTCCTCTCCACCTCCCACTCCAACGGTTCCCCTCCCTACATCCGCTCCCACTATCTCCGTTCTCTCCCAATCTGGAAATACTTTAATGCATATTTCCCAATTACCTTACATCGCACGGTCGCTCTGGACCCGGAGATGAATTATATTTTCGGATATCAGCCGCATGGGATTATAAGTATTGGGGCATTTGGGTGTTTCTCGACTGATAACGGGGTGCAGGGTGCGATTGATGGGGAGGGGTATGCGTTTACTCCCGGGGGAGGGTTTGGAAGATTGTTTCCCGGAATTAGGAATACGTTGTTGACGCTGGAGGGGAATTTTAGGGTGCCATTTTATAGGGAGTATTTGCTTGCGATGGGGCTAGGGAGTGTGAGTAAGAGAAGTTGTGATGCATTGTTGGGTGGGAGGTATCGGGATAGAATACCCCGGAAGAAGAGGGACTGTGAAGTTGGGAAGGAGGAGCGGGATGGGGGGAATGAGGAATGGACATGGAGGTCGATTTTGCAGTATCTTAACCCGATTGCGTGGTGGGCGTTTGCGATAAATTTGTTCACATCGTTGCTTGCGTCGTTTGCACCGAAGAGGTTACATCCTTACCTCCCCCGGCAACCTGCAGTCCCTGGGGTTGCCACCACCACCCCAACCACCGCAGATGAGCTAATTCCTCCGCTCCCCAAAGGCAATGCCATCACCATCGTCCTCGGCGGTGCCCATGAATCCCTCCTAACCCTTCCCCAAACCTACCGCCTCATCCTGCGCAAACGCAGAGGTTTCCTCAAACTAGCCCTCACAAACCCCAACACAGCACTCATCCCCGTTCTCGCCTTCGGTGAAAACGATCTCTACGAGACCCTAGTCCCAGAACGGGGGACTTGGTTGGATAAAGCTCAGAAAGGGGCAAAGAGGTGGTTTGGTTGGACGGTGCCGGTTTTCTGGGCGAGAGGGGTGTTTAATTATGATGTGGGGTTGGTGCCGTTTAGGGCGGGGGTGGAGGTAGTGTGTGGGAGGCCGGTGATGCCGAGGAGGTGGAGGGGCGGGGTAGAGGGGGCTATGAGTGAGGGTAAGGTGAAGGACGTGACGGAAGAGGAGGTGCTGGAGTTGCAGGGGGAGTATATTGCTGAATTGAAGACAGTGTGGGAAGAGTGGAAGGATGTGTTTGCCCCGGGGAGGAGAGGAGAATTGGAGATCGTGGAATAGATTGGCTTACCTAGATGTGGGAGTAATGGGGTTAAGACGGGATGTCACGAATTTCATGTTTTTGTTTCCGGTTTTGTTTCTGCTCTAGCTGTTGAAGTGTGCTGTTGGTGCAGCGGTGAACCGTGCAGAGGTGATACTCTGTCAGGTTAGAGCACTAGGGTGAAGTAGCATTTGTTTTTCTGTTTGAACCTTATCATATCACACATTTTTGATAACATATATATACAAGGGAAGACGGGAGAGATACCATTCATGCAATTTTCATGTTTGGTCCATCAAAATACCCGGAAGTAAATTGAAAGACTGGCGTCGTTGTATTGCCCTACTGATACTGTATTGAGTAGCTCGCTGCATGAGGGATATATTCAGAATCAGCTTCGTAGCCTCGGAAATATCTCGGAATGTGTAATACTACAAGTAGCCTGACTTTGACAATCACGCAGTGCACTGTTAGCCGAAACTTCGCTTCCGAGGCTACGTCTCGAAGACGTTTTCGGGCTTTCTCTGAAATTGAATTTTTTTGGCGTACAGCTTGGGCAGAAAATTATATATATACATAGGCACTGCCCTCACAAGATATGAAACGTTCGGAAAAGATTCCATCAATCACTCTGAAATTGTGAAAAAAGCGGGCCGTTCCCTCCAAGCAGGTCGGATGCGAATATATACCTGTCAACCAGACGAACCTGTCCCATCAGTTCAATTGTGTTGTGCAATTTCCGTGAAGCTGATATACACTACCCACTACCTACACTGTGGGACACGTTTTCGGAGAGTATCTCACAACTCCCAAATAAGGGGTACCTATAGCTACCCTGCGAATTAGCCAACATGCCATGCGCCCCAATTCGAAGGTACTTACAATTGCACCCGCATGTTAAGGTCGGCACTCACTCTAGTCAGCCTGTACAGAATCTAAGCGTAAATGAGGATCTTTTCATGGTGAAACTTGGTGAAAAGAATATGCATGAATGTCACCGTACACACCAGCGCTCCAATGTGGGGAGTACCATGTTAGCATCAATTGTCAGCCGAGGACAACAGGTCTGCAAACTCAGAAAGAGAGAGAGTACCATTCTTGATAGTCCTCTTGTACCCTCCACATCCTCCCGGAATCCCCCGAGGACCTTCTAAACCAAGTACAATTAATCACCTACATACGAAATTTGGCTAGGTGTAAGAGTTATATCACTTACAAGCATGATCAGCAATCTCGAACTTGAAGTAACAGTCCCACGGGAGCAGTGAGGCTGGCTAGGCAAGAGTTGACATGTATGTACAATACAAGGGTCAGGGTTTGTTCCTCACGTGGACATAGGTGAACCTGCACCTCACTAAACCGGAAGAAAGAGGCACAAGTTGCTACATCTGTAGCAATAGTTACCCCACACGTTTGCCAACGACTTCAAAAACCACCCACAGTGCTCCATCATATCCCAAACTAATATTTAGGGGTATCCTCACCCGGGAACCAAATATGAGTACCCCGTTCATACCAGATACGCCACTGATCCGAGAGAACGGAGAGAGATGGGTTGTTACTGGTGATTCCACACGGACGGGGTATTGGTGGAAGCCGAAGGCTGGGGAGGAACCAAGGAGGGAAGAGTATACGTTTGTAACCCTTCCAGGTGGAAGTTGGCCAATTGAGCAGGTTCCAATTTCAGAACCAGGTGTCAACATCAGCAACCCGGAAATGGAGCCGGCGGTAGGTCAGTCCGAGACTGAAGGTATACATAGGCCCATCCGGCAGGGCTGCTGCGCTCTCACATCGGAGGAGATCTCGCAAGAATGTGGATGTTTAACGGCTCTGGAACTTCTGGACAAATTGCGGTACTTCTGGGGAGATGGTCCAGTTGAACTTGCGAATATGATCGAGTGTAAGCCGGTCGACTTCATCCGGCTCTGGGATCCCTCCTTGAAGCCATACAGCAATTGTGTCCATAAGCTTAAGTTCCATATACGCGAGAAAATCCGCTTAAAACTCGAAAGCCTACTTCATTTATTGGCTGGAAAGGCCTTTATTGCTGAATTTATGAAGAGGAAACATAGAGCTATGTGCCCTGATAGCGAGCTTGAGGACGACAGCGAACTTGGTGACGACAGCGAACTTGGTGACGACAGCGAACTTGGTGACGACAGCGAACTTGGGGGTGATAGCGAGCTCGAGGACGACATCGCTCAACACCCGGTTGTATTTTACAAGTGGCTGTCCTATTTCATTGAAAACAATTCCAGGTACGGGACCATCCATGCGTGGATTGGTGCCTTCCTTGTAAACCCATACCTGCTCCTAAAGTCCAAAGACAGTGGATTTGAGCCGACCGTACTAGATTGCGGCTCTGAGCCCGAAATCGACCTCTGGATCGACATAGACTACATTGTCAAAAAACAGGACCCGTCAGCAACGCCCCGCCATGGTCGCACGGAAGTCCTTTCGGGGACCTCCCGCAGGATGTATGATCCCCGGCGGGTGTGGGATGTTTGCAGTCACCAGGTAATCCCAGGGACATGGTTGTTCTGGATTCCGGAAGACCCAATTTACAATTTCGGTGATGAGATGCCAACATTCTGGCCTGTATCACATAGCTGGGCCGGCGCAAATGATATACAATTCATTATGAGCCCCGTTAATCAAATGCGGTGGCCCATCCCTGTTCCACTTGGGGTGACTTTACAAATGCTACGGGAGCAATTACTTGAGAAAAACTGCAGGTAGGTTGTACAATATCTTTTCTAGATTCCGATTTAAGGTTATCTGACAATGGTTGGTTTGAATTCAGGTATGCATGGTTGGATATTCTGTGTTTGAGACAGGAATACAAGGAGAATCAGGCTTTGGAGGCGGTGCGCCTGCAGGAGTGGAAGATTGACGTTCCGCTAATCGGTGATTTGTTCAACCTTCATAACGAATCTGGGGTTGTGGTAACCTATTTGAATGGTCTCGGTCGGCCACCGAAACCAATCGGATGGGAGAGCGAACGCCACTGGCTCAACCGCGCCTGGACACTGCCAGAAACGAAGTGTTCGGCACAGAACATCTTTGGTGCATGGAGGGAGGGGATGCCTGATCCCCTTTTGTATGAGGTATGTTACATCAAAGGACCCCGGAAAGTGATAAATTTGCTGAACCAAGAATAGATACCAGGGCTGGGACTGACCCTGGGTGAGAAGCTAAATGATCTCCGTCAAGTTGCGGTCGGGGAAGATATTCTTTCAGCATTAATGGAGATAAAACGGCGCTCGGCAACAAACCCAATGGACAAGATCGTCGCGCTTGCTGCAATATCTCTGACGGAGGATCTGCCTCTTTACAAGCCCGACCATACACCTGAATACGCATGGCAACAATTTGTCTTACTACTTAGCGCTGAGGACGATGGCAATATAAATAGTGGGATACAACAGCTTTTGGAGCCGTTTCCCTACCCCTCAACAGACCACTGGTTCCCCAGCTGGTCACAGATATTGAGATATCCAGACGTTTACTTGGCTGAACTACAACTAGATGATGACAAGATTTCGCCGAATCTGGTTGATGCACTTAAAATTCGCAGTGGCAAGATGTACCGCGGTTGCTATTTGCGGAGGTGTGGAGCCGGTTACGTAGCAAGCGACTCAACACAAAATGAAATCAGCCTCGAGTTTTGCCAGGGTAATCTTGAACGTGCGGCAGAAATCTGCCCTGGCATTTCTGAATCTGTACCCTACACTTTGGTACAGCTCATGCCGCTACAGCTAGCTCCGCAACCCAAAACTTATAGCCTATTAATTGTAGCCCGAGAACTTCGAATGTTGGAGAGAAAATTTACAAAAAAGGACCCGCATCAAGTGTACGAGAGATGTGTACATTGGGACAGTTATAAAAATAACCAATGGGCACCTGGCAAGGAGTTTGTGTGCTACCGTGAAGATACTTCTGAAGTCCATCGGGTACAATACTACCTGCGTAGGGTTACTACTCTCGTGTGGCAACATCACAGAGCAGACGAGTTACCATTCCAGGATCCAGTAACCCTACAGAAATGGCGTGAGTATGGAGAGCTAACGGAGTGGGAGGACGGAATCCTTAAGGGTACAAACACCAAGAAACATTTCACCGCATACTTGCACTGAGTAACCATGTTTCATATACGCTTTACCATACGGATACTAGCACACCGAAGTCTTCTTGTGCCAATGTGCACGGAGCAATCAAGAATTGTTTCCTCTTCTTATTACCCTCGTTTCTTTCTCCATACTAGCTGCCTCCTCCCATATACTGCATTGCATCATATATACATATCTCTATACCTACGGTCATGATGCAGTATTCTTTGCGTTCTCTATTGTAGCGGTAAGGCTTTCCTTTATATTTCTATTATTAAGGTAATATAATATGAACAACCCTCCACTAGTGATTACTGTTCCTGAAATGTAATTTCTAAGTCCCTCATACATTTCAGTGAATGGTAGTCAATTACTTCTTGCATAGCTATTATCCATGAAGAAATGAATAGCTATCGATATCAAATCCCTTGGGATGCTATTGTTATCTACTATTCTCCATTTCCTAATCCTTGCTGCACAATAACACTTACCTATTCTTAAACCAACTCATTCAGGAACTCGAAGGTGGAGGTTATCCCCCCCAACTCGCTACGGTAGGAGACGGGGAAAGGGAAGCGATCGCCCTCGCCCTAGAGGCACACGAGAACCACCACATGCTATCGATCATGACCGACTCCCAGTCAGCCAGAGTCACCACCATCAACCTAGCCCGAAGATCCCCCCACGTTCCGGCGTAGAAAGAAGGATTAAAGCAGGGCTGATACGCAGAGGGGAATTCGAGACCTCCCAGAGGCCACATCGGCATACGCGGCCACAAACAAGCAGACGCCAGAGCCCTCCATGAATCCTACCTCGGAAAATTAGCCATGACCACTGAAGTCGCCACAGAAGGGGGGATAAGGCAGCGATTTAAAGGCCTAAGAAGAGATGAACGACCCCACCCCGGCTTCGGCGTAAGACGCACAGAGTGGCGACGACAGGCCCTCAGTGCCTATACCTGGTGCAGAACCAACAGAGATCCCCAAGGCTCCTGGCTTCACCATATCCACAAGACGGAATCCCCCTCATGCACCAAATGCGGTCACCACACCGACACCGGTGACCACATAGTATTCCACTAACCCATACCCAGAGCCTACCTCAGATCAGCATCCACATGGGAGGCCCTCGATCAACCGATCTAGACCCAGGGTGGGGACGAGGATCCATGGGACGCGGTGGAGGAATTCTTTAGCTATCTTTACTAGGAATTGAGCGGACGCTGATATCTTTCCTGCAATCCATAGATGTTTATTCCAGTTCTTCACTCATTTTCCTCTCCAGTCAAGACGAGACATTCCCGTTCCCTAACTCCTGTTATGCCATTTACAACAAGCCAGTCACCTCCTTTTCCATTTGTTCCTTTATTGAGCAGATGAGCGATTTCCCTTGTTATGCAATCTTTCAGCTATCTCCTCTACCATATCAATTATTCCATAGATAATTATTTTAGACGTATCCCGGGTGTGTAAGCTTGGTAAGGCTTTGGATTAACGATTAACCATTAGTGAGAGGTCGGGGCATCTTATAACAAATCCATTAGCTATCCGCCTGGTCTATCGATATGTATCGATAGCACGCATCCATATTCTTGCCCTGCCCCTCCGCTTCGACCGACTAATTACGTGGGATTTCCATCTCTACAGCTCGTGTTTCATGCCCTTTACACCTAATTATTGACTTATATCGCTCTTCTGGCATTCAACTAACTCAGGACCAAATCTGGCTCTACGCAATGCACACTACCCCACTCAAGATTGGTACCGGCATGCATTATTACGATGCTATCCTGAGCTTTCCGGTTATTACACACTTTCCGGTTGGTTGCAACCATTCCTTGTTTCGTTCTAGGTTCACTACAGTACCTTGGTTAGTTCGTTACATGTTCTTTTTCTATTTGATTCTAAACGACTTCTTATGCATCATGCAGGCATTTATTTCTCATATATTTCGGCTTCTGAATCCTTACTATCCTCTAAATCCGAGCCCTAGCTCATTGCTACCCACATTACTCTTGTATATAGACAGCTCGCTCCCCCTCGATAATCCAATAAGCACTAGATATTCCTCCATTGATAACGCCCTCTCTATCACTGCCATGGAGTATCTCAACCTAATTAGTGTTCTTAGATAATATTTTGCTGCTCTCCCTACAATTTCTAACCTCGTTATCTAGGCTCTTCACCCAGTTTTTAGCTAGCTAGCCATAGCAGCTTAATTCTTTTGAATACTGATGCCTGTAGAAAGTGTTCCAATCGTTTATATGTACCTCACAAAGTACTGTTACTACTGCACACACTGTACATCAGTTCACCTAGCTTCGTCGTAATCGGGGTTGTGAAACTTGAAAAGTACAACTTAGAAGGTGTATGCGGAATAACTAAGTACGGCTCATCGTAGCGCCGAGATTACTGCACTCTTTAGGTACTGACGGCGAGAATGTCCGAGGTCCGCTTGCTTGATGACCTGAATTATGTACCAGAGATAGTTAAAAGACGAAATAAATTTAGCCTTCCTAGATGATTCGCTATTTCCTGATGCCAAACCGTGATACTCCACTTAATACTCCATGGGAATTAACCTCTCTTACTTGCCATCGGTCGATGATCGGCTCTACAGCCCTTTATTTGCGGTTCACCCCTCATACTCAGGCGCAGGTCATCCCCCATACCATGTCGCCTCCGGGAACTGCCTCCTGATCTCTTTCAAGCCTAGTCCACCTGGCTCTCCCACGACTCAGCAGGTCATCCATTATCTCTGACAGCTCCACTTACTTGTGATCTCAACACCCCGTATGCTTCTCGGCACCCCAGTAGTCTTGTCGCCTGGTGGTCTTGTGATTCGGTCTAGCCTATTTCGAACCATATAATTACGTAGTCTGGTTGGCACGACCGCTCGGGAAGAAAGTACTCCCCAGGAAGGCTAGTTTAGATGTCAAAAGCGGTTGTCTTGGTGCCCAGACGGATCTACAGCTAGCCTCTTCGGCTAGATTAGCCTAAGTATGGAATAATTGAATGAGGGCTGCGAGACCAAAATCGCTACAGTTAGAATGAGACTGAAAGATTCCGGAGGTCGATATAGATATCATGTTTAACAAATGATATATAGAACTAATCAGGAACGATCGCGAAGGTTTGCATATGAGAACGTATTCGCTATTATATGGGTTGTACAGCTTAAGGACTGCTGGCTATCTATAGCTACCTAGCTATAGCTACCGATTGCAAGATTGCAAGGAGATGCGTTTTGAATGTGTCCACATGGAATGACTCTAAACGTATGAAGCCAAGATAATATCATCATAATCCCATGTCAAAAAGTATCATTTTGACACCTTAATTCAGAATTCCCAATAGTTAATTAGTTATTATCAAAAATTCCTTTCCTGCACTATCGGACTATCCCCATTCAATAAGCCCTTCCAAGAGCAATTGGGCGTTCGGTGAAAACGTTGCAACGGCGTGACTGTGATATACCCCTCAATGGTTCAAGATACCATGAAGAAAAAGCCAGGACGCCTTACTGCAAACTCCTGACCACTATTGTTAAACATAGGAGAAATAGCAACGAAATCCCCAGCTAGCACTGCTTGCCGTGTGTGCGGACTATAGCTAGCCCCCTACAAAACGAACAGGACCTTTCCCTAAATATGGACAGCAAGCAGTGGGAGTAGTAGAGCGAACAATGGCAGAAGACGCCACAGCGCGATTTCTGAGAACAATTATTCCTTTCGGCGAATATAGCATTGAAGTTCGTCGTCATGAATAAAAGCAGCCTGTCTGATCCAAGTCTTTACTTCGACCTTGGCTATGCGGTACCTGAACGATTCTTTGGCACCGGCGGCCACAAGCCTCAGATTAAGGTTGGTGCCAGTCATGATAGCCCTCGACACCGCTGCAGCCGCTGATAAATTCACCAAAACGGTTTCCGTTTCTTGCATGTCATCGTCTGAGTAGTCTTCGTATTCGCTGATCTCGACTGTATGTATCCGAACGTGTTGATTGGTGACACTGTCATGGGTAGAACGTACGACGTGCCTGATCGATGCTCTAACCTCAGGTCCGCCTCGATAGCGCGGTGAAAAACAATGGACACCGTCCATGCCCCTTGGGGTGGTGGCACCGGGGCCGGCGCCACTATCGGAGCAGCTCGAGGTGCTTGCACGGCGACTGTTGTTGCACTTTGTGGCGGTGCCGTTATTGACCAGGAAGGGTGGTGGACCCTTATCATTATTGAAGATATCTATCATGCTCTTTTCTGCAGGGCTAGATGAAGTAGGAAGGTCCACCTGAGTGATAGTTGTGGCAAATCGGCGAGGGTGGGAGTAGGAGGTGAATGAAAACATATCTCAGGTTTAGTCGAAGACTTTTGAAGAGGGTTTGTGTGTAGTGGTAACTACAGTTGCAGGTTTGTTGGCAATTGATACTTGAGAGTAAGAACAACTACAGTGGGGGGGCACTCTGCTGAACATATATTCAACTCGATCAGAGCTCGAGACATCTTCATCTCTAAACTAATTAATCAGTATTTGGAAGCTTGGCGCTGCCAGTTGTCTCTGGTCACCTGTGCTGGCGATCACCTTAAATCTCTAACGCAATATTCTCGCGAGAAACACTACATCGTGATCAATCAAGAAGAGCATTCGGAGTTCTCCGAGGCAGCGGTACTATGGTGTTGAGCAATTGTTGTTTACGTTCCCATCAATATCAGAGGCTTAGGTATATGATTGGCCTCCTCCAACCCAAGCTAAGCTAGTTCGAGTAGTATATGTATACATAGCAAGGAGGGTGTGTGGTACAATGTAGTCCTTGGGCCCGGGCCGGAGTTCGCTACTAGCTACGTGCGGGGTGAGCCAATAGAATTAGGTGGCAGTACGAGCTTGCACCGGTAAAGGAGTCATGACTGTGATTGCAATTGGTTCTTAGGGTTTGAGTGCGGGCCCCAGTGCTCTTGAGCTTGTGGACTTGGTATCGATACTACTTAGCTTGGGTTGCCCTGCTTGCATATGTATGCATGTTATATGGCTGCAAATTTTAGAGGGCCGCGGGCTAGGAGGATGCTGTTCAGCGTTGGACGATATATATATATTACAGTAGGATCGTGGGCAGTGAGTTATGCGACTTAAGCCCTAGACCTCAGTCATCAGCTTGTTCATGACTCAGGGAAAGTGACCCATATATGCACAAATAGCTGTGGCTAGGGCGCGCGCGCGGTTAAAAGAACCTCCGAGGGTTGCCTAAAGCCTGGCCATGGGCTACTAGTACGAGATCCCTATTATATTTAGGTTCGAATCACACATAGTCTGGTTAATTAGCTTTAGCTTAAGCTGCAACGGTCCTACGCAATATGTATTGTGTTTGAATTACACTTTCCGCTGGTTTCATTTAAACACCTTTAGTAGCATAATTATGAGTCTGGACATGAGAACACTTTTGGTTTATTTATACTCCACGGTAAAGTCGTAGTGTAGGATTATGTGAGCGTACAGTATACCATTGGTGTTGGCACCCAGTGATCACGTTTTTGTCCTAGCGGCTACAGATTAATTTGGGTTCAGTAACCTATTTTGGGTGTAGCCACTGCAAGTAACTTAGACCTACTACTTGGGGTTTAACCAAGCCGCTGCTTCGTTGACACTTTTAAAGGTTTATAAAGCGAGTTTACGTCTTGACAGGTTTAGACTAGTCTGGTTGGGGTTTACACACACCCATCCGGTGACTTACAGGTGTAAGTTAGACTATCTAAATAAGTTCCCAATAAATTGCTTGGCAAATTCGAGATATAAATGCAAGGCCGGAGCCCACTACAAGGGGTAGGTAGTTGCAACCAGACTAGGCCGGAGCGCAGGGTCGGATTGCTAGTCTTATCATTCTATTTCTGCAAGAGGCGGTCATGGTTACACCGCTTGATGTGGTCACATGGTATCCCTCAGCTCCCGAACCAGTGACTGATCCGATCTAAGATTCGCTGCCATTCAATTCCTGTGAGGCCAAGAAATTAGTCTGTTACCAATAGCTATGCATGAACAGAAGTAGTCTGGCTTGTTATGAAGTATTCAGCATCAAACAAGGTATTTCCCAGTAAGAAGGGAAAATTGCAGTCTGCCGACCAACGACAACTCGATCTTGGATGCCCCCTTCCCAAAAATAGTTACTTCTTAATTACAATTATGGGAATTGTAGTTAGCAAGAATTTGTCTTCAGCCCTATTAGTCATCTGAAAAACCAGCTACTCGACATGATCATGCATGATGGTGATCCAAACACCGCAAAATTCAAAGATCTAAAAACCTCTCTACTTGACTCCAACACCTAAAGACCCCTCCAACCTGACAGGCCCCTCCAACCCGACGCAAGCCTCCAACCCGACGTAGAAGTTTCACTAGCAGTCAAAAGGAATGACGTTGCATTCGGGAGAGGGTCCTGAAGGCAGGTTCAGGGTAGGCCCTAATCAGGTACTCTAACATATCGTTGGCTACTTGATGTCGCCCTACTAAGATCGACCGAGGGGCCATATCACGATGATGAGATATCTTTTAGGATAGCTCAAATAAATCATAGATTATCCCTAATATCATAGAATCTGGAGATATGGTTTCATCCTTGGTAATGCGTAGAGGTAGCTCCATCATCTGTATGATGCGTTCTAATAAGAGTCCACGTTGTGTTGTTCGAGCCATTTGGGGAAGACTTGTTTGTAGAGATTATTGTGTACCTAGTCTGGTTGCAAGGTAGTCTGGTTAGTTGCAAGGTGTTACACTTTAGGATTAGTCCACCCCTGTCAAGGCGCTTGCTAACTACAACCCCCATAATTGTAATTAAGAAGCGACCACCACTAGTATTCCCTTATAGGTAGACTTACGTCCACATAAGGACCAAAAGAAAAATAAATATTCTCTTTTACTGGATATTTCGTCCCATCCTAAGGAGATGCAAAACAAGCACTTTCGAGCTATGAGACACGGTACGGCCGAAATATGCTTGTAAGCTTAAAATTGCCGCCAAGGTAACAGTCTTATGATCTCAGGCACGTGATTAATATTTGCAAGTGGTATGGAAACCCAAACCATAGAGAAGTCAATTGAATTGCACTGCTTGGTTATTCGGCTTCTATTGAGGCTGGCCTGATATTAATACCTCTTTGTAATCTAATTCGCCAGCCCAGCGCGCGCCAAGCCACGTCCTGAAATGCTAATATTACCATTCTCAGTGTAATCTCACCCACACAGCCCCAGAGTCTCCTAATCTATTATCCAGAGCCTCAAGAGATCAACACCACTGTGGGAGCCTGTATTTAATACCGACAGGTACGCATTACATTTGGACTCAAGAATGCCTAGATCAGCTGCAACGACACGAAATACTCTCTCACCATTGGATACACTCTTACCATAGGCCTATAGGCACGTATCCCGAGTCCACGCCGGAAACTCCTTATGCTACGAGCACTTCACCCGTAAGCAAACGCCTCCAATTGGATCCGAATCCCGCAGTGCATGCTTACGTATATACTACCATCTATCGAGCCTCAAATTGGGGGTCAAATCATTCAATAGCTTATTAATGCATTACATACGGAACCATTGGTTTCATTCATCCCCCCTCTTGGCTTCAAGACTAACCGAATTTTAGAGCATGTTACCAGGAAAATTAAGAAATAACAAAGAAAAATCAATATCAGTGCTGGCAGACGCCACCACAGAGGAACCTCCTCTCCCCCCACAATACATATGTATTCAAGGGAGTAATTAGTATGTTAGGCCTTTCTTCCACCGAACTCGACCCTCTTTGCCAACCTCTCTGATGTATCATGCATTCCAATGCTGCTAACATAGCCATCGGATCCATATTCATGCCCCACTTCGTACATCTCACCCTCGTCCCTGGTTATGGTGGTGTATTTTACCCCCATCTTTCGAACGGCATGGCAGCGGCCGAACGGGTCCAACGCGTTGAGAGTAAGACCTAAACCTGCCCATTTCCCAAGAGTACGAGAAACACCAACATTATCCGGCATGTCCTGGGTATCCTCCCAGTTAAAAAAGTGGATCTCCGCAGGGGAGCTTGACTCATGACCGGGATTCTTATATGAAGGGTCAGGCTGAATCCCTGGATGAAGCGCGGCACTCCTATCCGAATGTTGCGTGAGAAAGGCAAGCGACTCAGTGGTAGATGCGGATGCACAAGATCCTTCCACGTGTACCCTGGGAGAGTTTTGTGTTTGCAGGGAACATGGGTCCTGAGAAGGTCGCCTCCTAGAATGCTCTGATACCTCGACAATTACAATGCCCCATCTCCAATTCATCGTGAGTTTCTTATTCATGGGGCTTTGTTTCGAATGGGCGATTTCCTTTGGCGATTCGGTGATCTCAAGGGCCTCGTGCTTGCTATCGGAGTCGTTCTCGAGGTCAGGCGTACTGGACAAGGCATATTCCCTTGCCTTTTGCATATTCCAGCTACATTCGTCAAGAGTTGCTCCAGGAATCGCAATTCCAGGACCATCAACCGAGAAATTGCACGTTACATTTCTGTTGGTAGCACCTTTGAATCCTCTCTCGCTCCTAGTTCCGATACCGAAATCGGAATTGGTTAACTGGAATGCTGACATGTTCTCATAAGGAAATCTGGTGGCGTACATGACTGCCGATGGAGCTCAACAACGAGGTACCTATGTTTGGGGCCGTGAATGTAGTTTGTCGCTCTTTGTATCGAGAAAAGACTGAATATCGAGAACTGCCTGTAGAAGCTTCGATAGTACCGGTACAGATAGATGTATTCCAGAAGCAGGACACCGGTTCGAGGCTGATATATACTGCCCAAATCTTGGTGGCACTGCAACTTTTTTATCTAGATACGCTGCCTAATGAACGCCTTTCCGACATACATCGAGACGGATGCCTAGATTAGCCTTGCTCGGATAGCAATAGTTCCCCATCTAGACCGGTAGAGGGAAAGGCTCATAGGCCTTCCCCGTCTCTTCTGCCTAGACATCCTAGGTGCGACGGACCTAGTTCTTCCGCTCGATCCCTCCAGCCTCCATATACAGACTGCGATCAATACCAATACCTGCAGCACTTCCTTCTTGATTCGTTTTCATACATTGTATCCCTTGACAAGCCTGAACATACATATACCTATGCCCTGACCAAACCCTAACCTGCATCGCCCGCCGTTGGATTTGAAACTGCAAGTACGAGCGGAGGAATCTTGAGAGAGAGATATAGATATATTCGTCAGGGCTATCTAGATCGCTATAGTCTTAATGCTATGGCCCTAGTGTCCTGTTATTCTAACTTTTACCACCGGGCGGATTCCAGCCCCTTTTATCCCTTCCGACCTTATTCCAATTGCCCTGATTAGGAACCCCGGTTTCATCCCGCATATCCCGCATATCCTATTCTGGGTCCCTGCGTTCCCCGTGATATCGCTATACGCGAGAGTAGTTCCTACAGAAACAAACAAGACTCTAGCTGCAGCTATAAGAATAGTGAATATTGGCCTATAGGACATCCCAGGGTACTGTATATGTAGCTACAGAGCTCCTCGAAGCAAGGCCGAAGGGAATGGTACATACTATGTACATGCACGTACGCACCTCATGGCGTTATTTCTCAAATCGGGCATGTTGATTCATGCCTCAATGCTCCGAACGCAACCGCAAGTATTTGTGAGCGTACAGTATACCATCGGTGCCTAGGCCAACTTAGCACCCAGTGGTCATGTCTTGTCCTAGCGGTTACACTCCCCAGCAGTATATATGATTGGCAGCTGGTTGTGCATATGTATGTGGCACTAGTTTTCCCTCAATTGCAACTCCACACATCCGTAAGGCATCAGTACTGTGGAGCCCCATATTTTTCTCTCTCTTTTAAAGTTATTTTTCCCCGCATATAGCGTCAGCCATGATGGTAAGCGGTTATGAGACTAATCATAAATGTACATGCATGTCTGTTAAGGGACAACGTTTCTACCGAAGCCATACTAGTACTATTCCAATTGGAGTTCATTTCTCTTTCCACAGCGGACTAGCGGCCACTATCAGCTAGATAGCCCTTACAATCAAAATTAGAATTCCATGACAGGAGGGCTTAGAATTGTGCAAAGCAACATATCTATACGTTATTGGGAATTTAATACGGATTATCATAGCATTCAACTTGTGCATCTATTTGTGCACCTTGGATTTGACTTAGGTATTAGTTTGACCCATTGAATTTATTTTCGACCTTTGATTTCACTTCGTTCAAAAGAACATAAATATATGCAAGTCTATCATGATCATGAAGTGGGCTCTATTGACCGAGAATCTTAACCACTGTTTTTTCGATGCAGAAACGAGACATGCATTGCAACTGATAGATCTTCACATTACCCTGAACCCACCACCTGCTAATTTAATTAAAAAGTGGAAATTATATACCAGAAAAACCGACGAGTAAGGCTACAGTCTTATACGCGGCAAGAGAGATTTACAGCGGGGTAGATATACAGTTTTATATATAATTATTCACAGGTACGGTCTAAATACAAGGCGTAATACTCATCCATGATTTCCACTCCAAGATAACTCGAAATTGAGTTGCAAGGCCCTGGACCCTTTACGTTCGGAATCGATCTCGAATATTAATGTAACCACCCTCAGATCTATCGATAGCACTGTAATCGCTTATCATGATTTGAGGCTATGTGCCGTAGCTTTTGGCATACAGCCCTATATACAGCGCCCTACCAAGCACTAGCGAGCCAGACTCCACTAGGGTCTTATATTCGAATACACCTTATCAAGTTATACGGTCTTATTTGCCGGTTTGGACGGTATATGCCAATGAACTGAATAAAGTAGCCCCGTTTTGTGTGCTGGTTAACGTTGCGGATCAACATCCTAGCTAGGAAGCTGATCTGCCCCTGCAAAAAGAGGAGTAAGTCCCGACCCCCCGCAATCCGCGTTTTGATAGTAAACGATCTGATCGGAAGTTGCGATAATGGTGGCCGGCCTTCGCAAGGATCGCCCAACAACGGCTTTTTTATCCCCGATCTCTACCCCACAATGCATGCACGCACGTTATTCACAAATGAACACCTTCGTTAAGTCCAGCCGACAGACTACGTTACGCATGTATCCCAGCTCGTTTCGTCCTTAATTTTGTTGCTTTGCTCGGAATTGTAGTAATATATGAAATGAACCCAGAGAGATCCCGGAGCGGCTGTCATATTTCTATATGGGGTGGGTGAGCAACGTTACCTTTTAAGAGGCAAAATATATTGGTATCCCCCCGCCAGCGGCTAGCGCACTAACGCCAGCAAGAATACCTAGCTGGCTGACTTCATTCACATCTATGTTCAAGTGAATAGTTTTATAGTTTTATAGTAAGATTACTTACATATATTCCAAGTGCGGAGTCGGGGCCTCAAGCGCCGCCTATATGTACGGAGGACAGTTGGCTTAGGATTGTCAACAGATTGTACCCCCAATATTTACATACATAAGTAGTGTCTCACTATCTCTCTTATGTCAATAATTTATGTATTACCAGCAGTTATTACCGTTATGCAAGAGAAATAACGACTTTGTGCTAGCCATACGCGAGACATAACGCACAAGTTTGTTTCCCGAATTACCGTGTTAAATGTCCAGCGTGATGGTATACAGTAGTGTAAAGAGAAGGTTTTTCTGCTTAACCCACATGAAGGAATTAATGAGACATGAAATATTCGTTGACTTCATCCACAAGTTTCATCACACAAATTCAACCTTATGGCTCTTATATCAATCTTAATCATCTCCAAAAGCAACTCCATTGCCCAGCCTCGATAATCAAGGAAATAAGAAAGTTTCAACTACTCGTATATACGAAACAATTGCCATTGGATTAACCTTCTACCTCGCTAACCTGAGTCATCATCCGCTTCGTAGGCGGCTTCCTCGTCATTATCAAACAAGTTCAAGAACTTGCCAGACCCTTTAGACGTTCGCTCCTGATTTTTTCTCCACGCTTTCATGAAGATCTCTTGATCTTTTCTCGGCGCCCCCTGGGGGCTACTCTCATCAGTAAGCCTATCGCCACTCCCAGATTTAGAGTCATAGGCAGTGAAAACTAGTGCTTTCGTTCTTGAGCAGGTCATCGAGTAGCGCTGGGTACGAGCATGCTTTTTAGCTTTGTACTTCCGCCTCTCAAAGTCCAAAAGGTAGTCCGTTGTTGCTTGTTGAATGATCATATGCATCCGCCCAATGCTAGGATAGTCAGGTTCTTCATCGCCTGGGGCTGGAGAGTCAGGCAAGGGGCTGTAATCGGAGGTCCCTCCAGAAACTTGATCTTCCAAATCTGTATCTAAATCCTCCGACCCAGAATCAGACCCAGAATCATCAGACCCTGATATCAATAGTACTCCTAATTCCTCCGCTTCCTCCTCCCATTCCGATACCTCCGCATCGAGCCGTTTACACTGTTCGTCCGGCATCAAGCATCCGCCATCGACATCCTGCAGTGTTTTGTGCAAGTGAAATGCCGCCAATGGGTCCTTGTGGACGAGGTCTTTCTGGCGCATCGTAATGGAGTCTGGTTTGGGGCAGCCGCTGCTAGCTCCAGGGCTAGCAGGGTTGGGTATTGACTGCGGAGTAGTCTCGGTTGTGCCGGCAATTGTGGAGTACGAATCGCTCTCGGACTCAGTAGAGACGGTAGAGGCACTGCCCCTGAAGATACTTGAGAAAACACCTCCCATATTCGTTGCTAGCTCGAAACCTAGATGGATGGCAGGTACATGGGTAGTGCTGATCATGGGAGTCAAAGATAATGACGTTGTTTTTTGGCGTGTGAGGTGCTGTTGATATCGCTTCACGATTCTGTGGTGGATAGAATAATTCAAAGGTCAGGTAAACAAATAAAGGCTGCTATGGTGATAAGAAGACCTCCTACTTCTGATGCTGCACCTTCTATATATATACAGCCAATTTCTCCTTAATCACCGATTATACTGCAGCTAGCATACCTGGTCATGGTCCTCATGCATGTATATGGCCAGGAAATCATGGCCGTTTAATCATTTAAACCTGATCCTATTACAACAGGCCATGATCATATGAGCTATGAAAAAACTTGCAGATGGCTGAATCCGTATGCTTAATACCTAGTTGGTAGAGCTACGTCATGATCATGACCATAGGTAAGTATTCCTCTCATGCTGTATACCTCCAACGTGCAAGACTTCAGGGTCAACCTTGCTTCCCGTTGTCGGATGAAGCATCGGCAACCGCACGCGTCTGCAATACCTAGCATTTAGACCTCGATTCCTCACACTCGTATATATGTAGAAGGTTTCGTAGTCAATCGGATGGTGCAAGTGGGTGAACGGTATATACTTGAAACATGTGAATACAGAATCTCACTTCGCTCCATAGGAGTAGTTAATGGCAATCACACTTAAGTTTGTATTTGGAAAGGTTGAAAAGGCAATCCGCCAATTTACAATTGTACTGTATTCCTCCCAGCCAAATATATACCATTTCTGCAGGAAGGCTACAACCTCAAGCGCGCTAGCAATATAAGCATATCTCAAGCTCAATTATCGTAGTATGATCGACGACCCCTGAACTGCGAACAGTTAGCTGTAATGCATCCTTGGAATGGAGAATTCCTCCCTGTCGTCCTGAAACATCGATGTTTGCCTTCTTGTGTTCGATCGACGCTTGGCCAATCATGAAATGTCAATTTCATACACCATCTTCCGGCGCCGGCGCCGGAATGGCTACACCCATCGCACTTCACACTGGGCACGCATCTGGGCCCGCTCAATTATCTATGCTGACCAAGAGATCGAGAGGGATAGCCGCACCCCACCATCAGCCTTAAGCCTAGCCCCTGGCAATCGGCACTGCCAAAACCCCCAAAGACTGACCTGCAGTCCCTTCCAAGCCGGTACACGGGAAACAGACATCCGGTGCTCCTAAAATATAAACATGATTTTTCCATGCCTGGCATGAGTATGTATACATTCTTAACTTCGCCAGGCAAGTACATTTACCAGCAGCGCTAGCAGCTGTGCTCAAGCATTCCATTCCAAAACCTCGCTATGTATATAAGTACATGCGCCTCTTACATCAATTCGGGGGAACATTGTCGGCCGGTTCCTAAAGTATGATGCGTATGCACATGCGCGTATGGCGCAATGTCACTGAATTCGTGTAACACCCAGCCAGGGTGAATCAGAGTTTTTCCTTATAACATATACATTAGGCCTTGTGTGTACGCCAGCTCGGACGTCGCTCATAGAGCCGCATTGCCAATTGGCAGTGTACGTATCTACCTATCTAGTACGTAAATGATTATATTCCGGGATGGCTAATGCAGATACATACCTAGTTCATGACAAGCGACCGAAATTGTAGAATGGTTATCTTATCAGGATCCACTCTGGAATATCGTTGGCCTCATAATGCTCTTTAGATAACCAGTGCAGATGTGCAGTGACCCTCCAGAGCTTGCGATCAATGAAGTTACTATGTTCAGGGTAATGTTGGAAACCTGGCTTTGGGAGAATTTGGACTTGAAATAAAAAAAGATATTGCTTTCGTACCGAAACTACAAAACATATTAGGCTTCATTCACTCTAACTCCAGCTCCCCTTCTACATGCATGATGCATGGGCATCGCCTACTCAATCACAATCTAGTGACTAGTTGTTCCACAACCCGTCGAATTCAGCATCCAGATCAATATCACTCCCCACTTCCGCTCGGTCTCCGAATAGCTCAATCCCCGAACATACTAAATTTGTAGTCTTGCCGTCAGAGATCGAGGTACTCTCGTTGTCGCTTCCGCCGCCATTGAGGCTGTCAAGTTCCTCACAAGTACCGGTGGAATCTTCCCCAATGCTTCTAAGCTCGTCCTCATTCCATCCCGAACCCGATATTTTCGGAGCCTCCGATCAATTGTGTCGACGCTCATTCTCTCAAATCTTCCCGGCCATGCAATCCTCTTCCAAAGGCTTCCTAGCCCACAAGCAGCAATGTTCCGAGCTTCAATAGTGGGCCTCGGCAACATTGTTCTGTTGTAGCAACGGATGTCTCTTCATTCTGGTAGAGGACATAGTACCACTCCCAGCGTCTTCGATTTGTAGACTTTACGATAGAGTGCTTAGGAGAACTTCAGCCGTTGACGAAACTGCGAGTTGGGATCTCTGCGAACCTCATATTTTAAGAATCGAAGAAGTGGTTGTTCATTGATGTTATGTATGTTTAGGGCAAACTTTACAAAATTCCTATCTCTTTTCCTGTGCTTAGGATATTTGTGGTATATAGCTACGGACAGACAAAGTTCATATCTACCCTAACCTGCTCGATAGCGCATTGCCCAGTCCATTTTCAAATCCATATCAGAAACCTTCACCTTGCGTTGTCTACCCCACGTGTGGGTTACGTTCGCCATTTATACCTAGACTGTGTTCAATTGAAATTGTCCAGATATGCTATGCTCGAGCTCTCAGACTCACAGATTCCCATTATTACTATGATGTGGATTATATATATTGTAAGTAAATGAAAATAACTCTTTGGAGAAGGTGTTCGTATCATAACATATTCAGCCGCAATGAGGCTTCAAGTACCCCTAAACCACAATTGAGATTGTCAGCTGGAGCCGCGGTGTGCGAACAATATACTCCATAGTTCGATTCACCAGGGTAGTTCGGCACTCTCTACCAACCTCGGCAAGTACCCCACAAACCCGGCTCAATATAATATGATAGCCGGTCCCAACCTAGTAGGTTGCAATATACGCAAATTTTTAAGACCTATTCCCCACAGGGTATAGGCAGATTTGTAGATATACAGAACTACAAAACCTTCTATGACGTACGTTGCCTCTATAGTCTAGTACACAAGCTGCTAACGGTATAGGGCCTGAGAAACATACGTGCAGCCGTAGGTGTACGTGCGTAAAAGGCTACTCAACACTTTCCCAATTTCAATCCGAACGGGTTTTTTGTAATGTGCACTGGGACTTCCCATGTATCTATATAGAGAGTGCGACTACTCCCAAGGGCAAACCTAACTCGAATCCCGGTTTCCCTTCTGTGCAGATAGCCTAAGAAAAGACCTCTTGCATGTGCTGCATTGTATATAGAGCGTATCTGCTCATTCTCATTTGTAAACATATCTTCTGGTCAATGCTTTTTACTTCAAGGATCCACCTTATACTAGTAGACCTTCCCAGTAGAACGTGCTGAACAACGTTACTTTACAAGACTCACACCCTGCCCCCTTGGGTCTTGCTGATGCAGGGAAAGCTATCCAATGTATTTGATCCATGATTTATTGAAAAGATCAACCACAGTAAAATTAGAGCTTGCGATAGTTATCCTGAACTTCCAATACTCAGTGTAGGCAAGTACTATGTGGGCCAAGGGTAAGTCTGCCGAACTCGCTTTTGCATGAGGCTCGATAAAACTACTTTTCAATGAAACTCCACTGTTTCTCCTTTCCTTTCCATCACTCAAGCCCCAAATTTCCGTTGTTATAGCAGAGAGTCTAGACCCCAAAACCTCTGTAGTTGCAGTTGTGATAATCCTGTTGCAAAGTAGAAATATCGAAAATTCAACTAATATCTGTCCCCCACTATACTAGACCAACCACAGCACCAACCCTTCTAGATAACTGCCTGTTTAGTTGCCCAACAGGGCACATTGCTCTTGGACCCCATGGGTTTTTGCACCCAACCCTGAGTACAACATGTTTAAGCCATAAAGATAGGACCCAGGGCGGTAGAATTTGAGGCTATTTAGCATGAGGGGCTGACCTTTGGCTCCTGCCTCCATTTTATTCCTCTCTTCATGGGATTCACTGATATTCTTAAACATCAAGACGGCGAAATAAGTATATATATATATGACTTCAAGCCCTAACCGTGGGTAAGGGGACCGCCCAATGGCATCCCCATCCAGATCTCATGGGCATGGTCTAGAGTGATAATATACGTCGAGTTTTCCGCTTTAAAAACATTTCCCAACTGCTAGGCCGCCCCTCTGCCATCATTTTAGAATGCAACTCGCACATACTTCTTTTGTAAGAGCTTGAAAGTTTGCCGCATGCTATTACCGCTACCCTGAACCCACGTGGGCATATCTCTCCCCGCCGAAGGTCTACCTATCGCAATTAGAAGTCTATGTATTCGTATTTTTATGTCTAAGGGGTTCCGGGGTTGCGTTATACTGATTTGTACCTTTCTAGCTAAGAATGCCTATGGTGGCGGATCAAAATATAAAGCACCTAGATACCTCTTGGCAGCTTGAAGTACTTGAACAGGCCAACAACTTATATTTACCTACTTAATCTACAGAGTGGTATATAGGAACAAGTATGAGAGATATAGCAATAATTATGAAATATAGTGAGGACAGCCTTTAAGCCCGAGGGTTCGAACTGATATCTATGGTGCCTGAGAGTGCCTCGAGCAACAGTGATCGATCAGAGCCTTAGATATATACAGATTGAAACAACTGCGGGTCAGCTCAAACACAATTTTGGGCAACAGCTCTTAATTCACTTAGAAACATACGTCTTCTATTGTCATTGGTGTATACGCAGTGCTCATAGAGATATCACGTCTCCAGGGGAAAGCGACTCGAGCATCATATCTCCCTGTACCCTAAAAACTATACCTACTTTTAATATTTAATATTCCGGCCAAAATCCTTGAAACATTGTCCTTTCTCGGGATTTTCAGCCAACCACAGGCACGGGGTGCCATATGCTGCTATACAACACATGTCAAGAGTGTCTCGACACACATAAACACAATCTAGAGCAGCAAGATCAATCTCGGGGAGGCAGGGTTCGTTCTATTAGGCTCTGTAAAGGTTCGGTATCTTCCCCTCGGTCGCGAGCTGGTGTCAGGAGTGGGGTAGGTTGGAAAATCGTGAATTACAGTGCTTTGGCGAACCCTGCTAGCACTCGAGAATAGTAAGGGTGGGAGTTGGTGGAGCGGGCAGTATCAGTAATGCTTGGGGTCTTCGAATTGGGTATCGTTGCACATGAGCGTGAAAGCAATTTCCCATGGGGCCATCGATCCTGAGACAAGATAAACTCTCCAGGAGCATGGTTCTCATAGTTGGAGAACTGCCCGTTCCAAACGCCGTGGTGGGGTGCCGCAGCATTGCGGGGAAAGCCCATTGGGAGGTTCGGCTCAATGACATGCATAATCAACTACATTGTACAAGGTTTGATAATTGAATATTTTAATGGTACTACATAGCCTGTATCAAAGATATACACAGTTATCAAGTTGCATGAATATTTGCAACTCTATCGTGTATTAGGGTGTGAAATTACATCTCCCCTATCAAGAAATTTAAATATGTAAAATGATACATAGCACCCATTAGGATAATCAGGAGAGTCTTTTGTGCCCACAGCTCAAAGATTTATATTCTGCATGTATTTTCCAATTTTAAGATCATATACATCGTAATACCCATATCACAAAGCTTTAGGCTTCCGAATTCCAATGACTGGACCAATCAAACACTGGGTGCGTCTACCCATGGAAGACCTATCGAGGCACCACCCCAGTACCTTTGATGTGGGTGTTCTGTAGGTCCCTTCCTTCCATGCGGCCGCTGTGCTTTGGGAATGACACATTTACTCCGAAGTAGATCCCTGACAAACAATGCAACGGTGGCTGGCATACGTACTACAGAGCGCCTCGTGTTGAAAATATAATACTTCTGGTTCTATGATTTCCTGCGATGCGACCCAAACTTGAACATCGTTGCAGACCCTCCCGTTCTACTTAGCTAGTTAATTTTATAGGCTACTCCCATGTCCAATATTAAAAAGAGACGTCTTTTCGGGGAAAAGGATGCTATTACATGTGAGCAACGAGAATAGAAGTGTTGTTGAGACTATAAAGGGGGCTGCTTTTCAAGAGCCAAGTCATACTTTCAAAACTAGTTCGAACGCCCTCAGGGTAATCACCCCCCGAGATGTGTATATTTTAGATCAATAATCACGTGCACAGCTCCAAAATCCTTGTTCAGGCACCCAATGATGCAATCATACTAGCCATGAAGGGCTCAATCCCTGTGGTTCAGGGTAACTACTATAGCACCCAAAAAAGAAAATATGCTCATCCAAATTGTCAACCAATAGGCTATATGTCAAAGGATATGATTATCATAATATTTAATGAGTCAAGCGATAGCAACAAACAAAAGCTGGGCCTGAGCTTAATGAGTGATATATTTTAGGTCATTTTAGGCAGTTTGAATACTGTTCCACATGAACACTTAGACAAAAAATTAGTTACACTAGGTTAATGCCACGCCCAAATTAGCCTCCCCCCAATTTGTTCTTGAGCAAAGCTGATTCAGTATGACCTTGTCTCATATGTGACCATGATTTCACCCAGTGGGCACGAGAGCAGCTTCATCCAGACTCAGGGTATTTATTCCCTGTACTATGTACTAACCCTAATACAAATCACAAACCTCAAGAGCTTTCGCGACACTCAATGCACAAAGGCAAAATGACATTCCAATATATGTGCATATTTATTTGAAAGTAAATTGTGCTCAGGAACTGTTCGGTCTGCTAAAAGCTGTGTTCAAGTGGGTTTTGTTCTGGTCCACCCCCCCACCCCCCCAGCCCCCTCTTCCGCCTTGAGCTCCCCCTTCATCTCAGGACCCTCCCTCTTCACCCCCTCCGTAATTGCCTTCTCCGCTTCATCCAACAAAGTCCTCACCACAGTCCACCCCTCTTCCCTCGTCATATTATGCCCCCTCGTAAACCCCTTATTCAACACACTAATATTATCCTCCAACGCCGCCCTCGCCTCCATGACCCCCACATGCCTCTGCACAAGCGCACCACCCCGCGCTGCA
>Ga0307511_10001197_pt1 | contig 27557 bp, 32 predicted proteins | sample 13_EM_MG_FD_200266 | JGI IMG/M metagenome (GOLD analysis project Ga0307511, IMG submission 200266) | Populus trichocarpa ectomycorrhiza microbial communities from riparian zone in the Pacific Northwest, United States - 13_EM | ecosystem: Host-associated > Plants > Roots > Unclassified | place...
CGGTCGGTACCTATCTGATCTCACCTGGTCGTCGTGAGATCAGACGGGTCCTCCTCCTCCCCTTTCTCCGTTGCTTTAGAAGAACGCGGAGAGATGAAAAGCCGATTCGGCTCCTAGTTGGTACGTTTACTCGCTCGTGAACGCTAAGCTGCAAAAAACAGCGTAACCCGCGCACGCCAGCGAGTGTCGTCACCGAGAGTCCTAATGGTCGACGTCCCCGACCCCTTCCTCAGGATCTGCGCCCCGGTCTTCATTTACCCCCCCGCAAAACGTTCGTTGTTGTTTCTTGGGAGCTTACCCTCGCGAAAACGCGGCCATCATCAACCAACCAGATCATAGTCATCACAATCATCCATGCATCATCACCCTCAATGCGATCCATTCGTCCTTTCGGTGGTAGTTTGGATTCGCGATCATCATACATCATACATCATACATCATCATCATCCTACGCCCGCGCCCTCTCGTACGATTTTCGTTCTCCCTCGGGGTTCGTGGGAGGTAGGATGTAAATCCAGGTACGCTCATCCGGGCTATCATAAGAGATCCCTTATTTAGAGGGAGAACCGACATTATCTTGGCTAGGCTAGATATATTTTTTGGGGGCCTCGGATCCTCGGTGTGGTTATACCTCCGCGTCCTCTCAGCTGTTGCCCAGAACGTTAAACGAGGGAGGGGGTTCAAGCTCGAGGCGCGTGTGAGCGGGGGGGGGGTGGGGGCATCGGCGGATAGCCTAACACATCTCCGTCTCCACGAGGGTGTCTTGCATGGTCCAAGAAACTTCGCGGGCTTCCAGGTGATAACCGCGAAAAAAGCTGTGAGGCGTGAACGCCCCTTGCGGACGATCGCTTCGGATTCTATGTTCCCGAGAGAAAAGGGGGGTCCGGGCGGGTTCGCATCACCGTTCGCGGTGTCAAGGTGGAAAGCCCACGCACACACACGGCCCTGGGCCCCTGACCTCTCGCGTTTGGGTTGTGGTGGGACCACATGTTTTGTGTTCTCTCGTCGCCTGAAGCGGTGTCGTATTGACTACGAGACGAGGTGACGGGCAAGACGGTGAGTGTGGTTTGGCTGGAGCATAATTTGTTTGACAAAAACACGACCTTTGGAAACACAGCGAGGTGTTCGCCAGAAAACTGCTTCGGTTTCGGATCTTCCCACTGTTTCTTCTCTTCGGGGAGGGGTCCAACGCTTCGAGGGGCTCACAGGCCCAAGCACCGAGATCTCAAACCGCCTCGTGGTGTAACACAGGGATCAACGTATCGAACGGAACTCACAGCGTTAAGAACTCAGTGCAGTCCTGACGGCGAGACCCTGAATGGACGAGCAGGGTCGAAGCGAACCCAGTTACGTGGCATTTCGTTCCAGCGACACACCTGTCCAACATGACATGCACGCAACCACACAGACACAAGTATTCATATCTACATCTCATGTACGCAAATGCGGAGGAACCAAACCTTTCTTCTCCCCCCTCGCCCCCCACCCTCACCCCTTTTCTTCTTTTTTGAATACGTAAGAAAGAAAACAAAGGAGATCGTACCATCCTACTAACCCACGGTCGCCCACACAACTCCGAATTCATGTCGAGATGTGGGAATGTAGATCAGCCACCGTGGGGAGTTGTCGTGTACAGTTGAACTTGAAGCGTTGGGCGGCCAACGTGTCGACAATCCCGGATTGTGACGATGCCGAAATTTAAAATAAAAAGCGCGCTGGGTGAACTGTAATTCCTCGCGCGATTGCTGTGTCGCGGCAGGGGAGATGGGGGAGGATGGGGTGGGTGGTTGTTTCCCTGGATTCCTCACGCTCCCGTCCGTGATTTCGTAGCGCCGGTTTACCCTCTCCCGATGAGACGGAGGGGGGTTCGGATCGGAAGTGGGGCTCATTATCCGCGCTTGGGTGGTTGGTTGGTTGGGTTAGTTACACGCTCACTTCGCTTTCTGTCTTTCTCTCGGCTGATCGGTTTGGTATGATATGGGATTTCGGTTTGATTCTGTCACACCGGCCCGGACAATTTTGATTCCGCGTTTCTGCCAAACCCTGGGATGTGTCTTTTTTTTTTTGTACGTTCTCGCCTCCTTTTTTGAATGTTACCCGGACCCATTTGAAAGGGAAGAAGCAAAGAAAAAAACTCCGCGTACGGTACATGCGAGAGAACTGCGGCCAGAGAGACCACGAGGCACGGTACTGTATTGAACACGACACGAGAGAGAGTGCCAAGAGAACTGCGGTAGGAATGAACAAAAGGGGAGATTTTCCATGCCTAGTGGAGCCTGTATGTAGATCGGGTGAATGGCTCCACAGGTCCGGCTACCCGGGATGATTTTCCGCCGAGGTTATGTGGATCTCTTTCTCTCCGCCTGAAGCCCTCGGAGTCGAGTGCTCGGAGCAACCAACAAAAAAAAAAAAGGGGGGGGGGTGGTCAAACAAACGAACGCTTCACGGAGTTAACAACCCGCGCTGACCGTCCGTGCGTTTCTTTTGTATCATCCACACAATCTGCCACACTCCTCAGCTAGCCCTTTGTGTAAGTACTTAAATTGGAGCGAAGAAATACGAATGGGTTCCGGTTAGCAGGCACCAAGGAACGAGTTCCCCTCCCATCACGCATCACGAGCATCAAGTTCTTGGATCTTTTCCCCCTCCCGCGCCTGTGTGATGCTGTAGGCTCACCGGCCCGATCGATGTGCAGGTCTAAACGGTGTGCGTGTGTTTTGTGGAGCGTGAACCCAAACCCGGGTTCTTCGGACAATCTGTTGGAGTAAGATCGCTTGTAGCGCCAGCCTGATGCGATAACATTCGTTTCATGTCGATCGTCAGAGCGAGAGTCGAAGAATGCAGGGATCGTAGGATCACGAGATTTTATTGCCCACGCCGAACCCAATGTCGACTCATCTTCTGGGTGTGTAAGCCCAGACGTCCGTACACCGCCGTTCCCTTTCAAAATTTCTTTGTTATCCGGATTACTGCCTGGCAGGATGTGAGAACGATCATACATATGGAGAAACCGAGAGGGGAAGGAAACCCGACCGTCATTGTACTCTATCGCTGTCAGTGGCGGTACTGAACGGGCGATTGAACGTTCCATAATGAGGTGTACCCGGTGACAAGGTGCGAGACCTGGGGATTGAATTACGAGGTACGAGTTCTCGTGTCCGAAAGAGCCCCAATCAGATGGGTGGGATAAGCAGGCAATTCTAATAAAAGGACACGCCGTGGGGACGTGTGGGAAAGAACGTCAAGAGGGGAGCTCTGGCAGAGTATGGAAATCACCACCTCATGGCGAGAAGTGTGTGCCATGTCTTGGATGGTGGAGAGAGATGACCGCGAAAAGATACCAAATGGGGTGAACGGAATGTATTGGGCGAGGTGTACGTGCTGCGCATGCGGGAATGTACCCGTCGGGAAAACGAAGGGGGATCCAATTGGACCGGGGATTGAAGTGAAAGATCGAAGACGAGGGACTTGGACGTTATCGGATTGACGGGGATATGTCGCCCGTGTGGTGCATGTGACGAAGGTCGTTCGTCAGAGCAAAGATAATGAGTCCGTGAAAGGGTTGAATATCAACAGTCCTTCCCAGAATAGGTGGGGCCGTGCCAGCTAACGGATACGTTACGTTCCGAGATGAACACTTGGGCTAGAGACCCATGAGATGTGGTGCTTTTTTCCCGGGGTCGCTGCGATCAGAGGTGCCATTGGAAAGGGGCTGCTGGCAAAACGGTCCGACTGTGCTTGCACCTCATGGAAAGTAGATCTGCGGTGGGTCGTACATCAGGTATACCGCACGGCCGATAGTATGTCGCCCCACCGTGAAGAGAACCTGGAGGTCGAAGACCGAGGTGTAAATTCGGCGCAGAAAAATGGACAGACGCTCGAGCCGTCCTGCATCGAGGCTAGAGACACACGGTTGACTTTCTCTGCCTAGCCGGAGCATTGGAGGATCGCCCTTCACGTGGGAGGACACTCGATAAGATCCTAGAAACCGGCGAGCGATCGAAGAGTGTGATCATCGGGTCAACCATTTCCCGTTCCGTCCGTCGCAATTACTCAACGCATCACGGGTCCGTGTCAGTCCCCACTGAGCCTTTCTGCGTTAATGCGACTGCGGGGAATCGGAGGACCAAATCGAGATAGAGGGGTGTGCTGGTGGTTGTGGTGGAGGGACAAAGGATACGTTCTCTGCCCCGGTGATCTGGTTTTACGCCGAGAATGCCATTGTCGTTCAATCCCAAGTCTCGAATCGGGGAACGGCCACCCCACCATGTGGGAGAGAGGGTCCGACATTCGATGGTGTTGTATGCACCCAATTAACGGGGGGTGTAACGCAACAAGGGTAAAGGAGGACATCTTCGGATCTTTTTGACAGGATCAAGGAGATTGGTACGAACGTGCAAGTGGCCGGAGACCGACTGGAGTGGGAGAGCTGGGGGCGAGATAAGGACCCAATTTATCACTGACATTCACCGGCACCTCTGGGTGGAGGGAGCAGAAGGGAACCGCTGTAGGGTGAATCAAGGGTCCTCCGTGCGTCCGTTCTCCCCAATCTGATAATTGATCAAGCCATTGAGATGTTGGAGACGGACGAAGAAACGAACAGGACAACAATCAGTCCTGAGTAGAAACGGCGAGGTACCAGGGACCAACCGGACAGAGCGTTTGTATACATCACCCCCGCGGAGGAGACCCTGATGAGCTCCGAGAGACAACGGAGAATACGGTCACGTTCAGGATATCGGAACCTATACGCACGTTAATTTGCGGCACGGCACGGCACGGCACGTCAATCGTAATGGAGAAGGAACTTGCCCCTCCAATTCAGAAACGCTCAACTCCCCCGAGTGGATCGGAGCGACGGTGTGCGCCAAAAAACGAAAAACAAAAAAACAACAGAGCCCGACTTGAAGCGGGTGATGCTTAGATTGGCGAGGGGGATCCTTGGTAGGGGGCAAGTTTACCCTGGCCAATCTGCGGCGCGGGTAAGGTTATCGGTACGCCCACTTGCCCCCCCCCTCCCTCCGGGTTCGGATTCCGGTGGTCGGACGTCGTTATTGGGGTGGTATCCGTCCCTCAAACAGGAATTGCTAACGGCGGAGCCCCGACCTACGGCCGTAGAGATCGCGAGGAAAAACGAAAGCAGGATTGTCGATTCCGATCGGGTCCATTCCAAAGTTCGTCATCGTACCTGTCATAGTGTCGATCCACCTGGGAGAATGAGTCTCGGCCCAGGAGAACGCCCCCCGCCGTCGAGAGGAGGGATGCCAGTGACCAACCACCCTTTCAGTCGTGAGCATTCCAAGAGGATAGGAGATCCTCATGAGCCGAGAAGCGAAGCGTTGTTTGTGTGCGGTTAAGGATCGACATTTGCCTTCCGGCCGAGTCCGAGGAGCCAAGCATATTATACAGTGATACCTAAGGATATATCGACAGAAACTCTACCACCGCACTAAAAGCTCTAACTCGCAGTTCTACCTCCAAACGGCGGTGTTGGAGGATAACGAGGGCACAGGGGATCCACTTCGCCTCTCGGGCCCGACATCCGAGTCTTCCTCCTCATCCTCAATCAGACCTCGCCCTTCCTCTCCCGGATGCCGCTGTTGCTGCGGGGGTTTCCTAGAGATTCTCGGACTGAGTTGCTGGCCAGGCGTCCTCTGCCCTTCCGACCTCTCCCCAGTCGACCTGACATCATCTCCATCCTCCTCGTCGCTATCCTCTCCAACCTGCCACAATGTCTGATCATCATCCAGTTCCCTCGCATCCACTTCTGATCCTCTTCCATCTCCCACCTCCAAGTCTTGTTTACTACCCGATCGCCGACGTCTTGGCGGAGTGGCACGCGCCGGTCCTACGACCCGAGGCGTCGTCGGCGCCCCTCCCCGCTTCTCGGGTTTCTTCAGTGTAAGGAGCACGACCCCCAATATGAGAATCATGATGGAGACGAATATTAGGAACAACGTCCAAGTTTGATACGCGTCCACAGAATTGTTAAACACCTATCGCCGTAGCCGCGTCAGGGTCAGAAACCGCAACTCCCGGCAGTGTAAATGCGCTGATAACTCACGAGGGAATCAACAAATCTGTCAAACAGATCTTCACGGTGAGTGATGAAACGGCAAAGGGAATTAGGGGAGCCAAGCTTACCCAGTAGCCGTGTAAACCCCATAGAACACGGGCACGACCAGAGTCGAATCGTACACCCGAAGGCCCCGATTCAGACAGACGATTTGCGACACGGCGGTAATGGCCAAAAAGATGAACGTGAAAACCGGCGCAAGGTGTCCGAACTGATTTCCAGTGTTCTCCTTCGAGAGTGCTCCAGTAACCAGTCCCACTGCCGCCTTGGCAAACACGAGACACATCCCTGCCAACCCTCCACCACAGCACGCCCAGCCGATACCCAACGTCCAAGCGATCTGGGTGTCGTCGTGCCCCGAGGTCCATGCTTCCAGATTCTGCTTCACCCAAAGCATCCCAGACCCAATGTGAAACTTCACCCTGGTGAAAAAACTCGCCCCATCCGGGAGCCGTCTTCTCGCAGCAATGCTCGAAAATGGCTCTGCGGACAAGTCAGCGCGTGCGGCGAGCACCGCGTCTAGCTCGTTCGTGAAGGTGTAGGTCGACACCAGGGATATCATCATCAGGAAGAAGAATCCTAGCCATCCACCTCGGCGCCACAGATACCCCAAATGTTCTGCATCTGTTTCTTCGGCCAATCCGCTGTTTATGGACCCAAAGGCTACGATCCCAATGACCCCGAATATTACGACCACCGTTCCCTGTCAACGAAATCACATGAGCGGTTGGATACGAAGAACGTGTGACGCCAGCGCTCGGGAGAGGGAGGGAAGGCTTACATATATATCATTACTCGTCACAGGACTTCCCACCAAGAAGCTCGCAAATAGAAAGTTGAAGATGAGGGAGGTTGAACCGAGGGGGGCGACGTATTCTGAATCAACGCGGGTCAATTCCTGGGAGGACATCCTCTAGAGACAACTCACCCGCTCTTAAATAATCCAACGCCAATGTGCTCCCAATTAGTTGCGATAGTCTGCGCGCAACCAGGGGGGGTTGTTTAGTCAACGAAATGAACGAAACCGTATTCGTTAACGCACATGTAAAGTATCATTCCAAGTAACCATAGCGGTCGTAACCAATCCCTCCGTCGTTGCGCCTTGGGTATCGCACTAGTTTGTACCTAGTCCAGATCCAACCCCGTCAGGAGGTGTTATCACGGGCGTGGGGGAGTTCGGGAACATCGTACGTGGTCTAACTTTGTCAGGTTCAATCCCGCAGCATTCAGAATGGACGCCAAGAGGACGATAGCGAGTCCGATTATAAACGCGACGACCGGATTGTCGTGGTGAGGTGTCGGAGGGGCATTGTCGCCTTCTTCCCTGCGGAAAAGGTCGGTTGCCAGCGAAGCGAACCGCCTCGTCGACATTCGTGAGTGGGAGGAGGATGACGGTTCCGTGGCACAAGTGGGGTTGCGCTAAGCGCTGGTGCAAAGCAATGCCGTCACTCGATCTTGACACGATTTGTTTGGATGAATTCTTATATGTCCGCGACCATTAAGTACATCCAATACATCCCGCGGTTGTATGTGCGGGGGGCCCAAAGAGAAGCAAAAACAACGGGGGAAAAAGAGTCGTCATTCACAGAATCACAAAAGCCCATTGGCTACAGCGAGTCAAGAGGTACGGGGCGCCCAATGGCCGGCCGTTGAGGGCCTTGGCCAAGGGGTCTTGGGCGCGACAACCCAAAAACCATTTACCAGTTACCAAACCAATTCTACGCTGCGCCGTATCCCATTCTGGAGCCAGCTTCTTCAAGCTTGAGCTTCCTAAAGTTCTGTGCACATGGTTCATGATTAGATGCGGTGGCCATTGACGACGGACGCGACAAAAACTTACCCTGCGGTGTTTCGCCCGTTCGTAGGTGACAATCCCCACTACGAATAAGGCGATCACAGAGACACCTGCGAACACCCCCAAGCCAATCGGCAACACCTCTAGCTTCTTCCCAGGTGGGTCAACGGCCGCTTGGGCTTGGGAAGTCGCGCTTGGAGATGGAGACGATCGGGGTAAGAGTGACGTCCGAGATGAGGGTGGGCTGACAGTAGGTGAAGTTGTTTTGTCAGGAAGTTGCCCCGTGGGTAGCCCCGTGTTGCCGGGCTGCGGGTTGACCGTGGGGTTCGGTACGGAGGAAACACCCTACAAAAAGAGTTAGGGGAGGAAAGACCGCTTGACGACGGCGGTTCGGCTCACGATGACCACCACGGGTACCCCGGAGGATGGCACAACAGTATTGCTGGGAGCTGAGAGACGATGTTAGCACCAATGCCGAGGGCAGGAGATCAGAACAATCACACGCACGTGGTGACACTGTACTGCCCCCACTGGGTAATGAGACGGAAGTGAGTGTAACCGATACAACTGTTCAGGCGGTTGAGATGGAGACATGGCCAAACAAGGGACAATGGACGAACCAGGGGACAAGGCGGATAGAGAACTGGAGGGTGGTAACCCTGTAGCGGTGGGATCTGTAGACGGGATGAGATAATGGCATAAATGATGGAAACCGAATATCGTACTGGGCGGGACAGTGCTTGAGGAAACGTTAGACGGAAGACCCGCGCTCGAGAGACCCGTGGTACTCAAAGGGATACTCGAAGTACCAGGGGGGATATTCGTTACTGTGCTGGATGAAAGATTTGTCGTGCTCGAAGAGACGCCGGTAGAAGTTGAAGAAAGTGCATTGCTGGTGCTCGTCAAGGTTGCTGAGAGACAATCAGTTGTTACCGACAGATCGGGAACGGAAAGTGGAAAAACGCTCACGGGGTGGGATTGATGTGGACGATGGCAACACAGTTGATACGGTCGAACTCGACGCTGCGCAGGTTTGTTTAGATACACGATACCGCGCCAGAGCGGGTTGAGATGCTTACAAGGTGGTGGCACTAGTCCGCGAATGACAGGTCAGTTCATTGAGAAGTCTGAAAAGGGTTAAGAACACGTACGGGCGCCTGAATTGCCATTATCAGGTGTGAGCACACAACTCTTCTCCTCCCTAACCATGTCTACACCGTTCACAACAGTCGGAGTAAGTGTGATTGTACATGTTTGAAGGAATGTCCCAACGCCACTAGGGTTAGACAAGACGAAACGGAGTAAGCGATAGATCCAAGGAGTGAGATCGGGAGCGTGTGCTCACGTATTGATCCTCTCGGTGACCTTAACGGTCGCGGGGAGTGTTTGCTGGGTCTGTTGTCTAGGGAATACAGTCGACGAATAGGAATATGGGGTGGGATATGCACAGCAGAAGTCGAAGATAAGCAAGCAGAAGGTAAAGAGGAAGAGACGGGAGTTGACTGCGGTCGGTAGCATCTTGGAAAATGAAAGGGAGGGACGGTGTGTGAGGCCCGCTCCAGCTGTTGACGTCCGTAGGGCCAAGGACGATAGACAGCAAGGAAGAAAGTGAAAGGAGTGAAAAGGCCACCTGGGCACCCGTAGAGGTGAAGTGAAGGATTCGGTTCGGGGTAAAGAGAGTCTTATGCGGATATCCCTTGGTCTCTCCCGCCCTCAGTCCCGCGATCGGGTTCATTGACCGTGGGAACCCCGATTTCTATTCAGACTACAGCGCCGTTTGTAGTCTTCACCAAGGCGACATCCCGGGCCGTTGTCAAGGCGGCCGTTCTTCCCCATTTTCGTCTGCAGCCGCCGAACCGTAGCCGAACCTGGGTGCATCTGGAGCGGGGGAGTCCTCCGGCTGCACACATTGCGGCCGCCTGACCCCATCCCCGCTTAGATCTCTCCGAGCGTTTTAGTCGTCGGACCATTTCTATCTTGGAAGAAACAATATCGAAAAGTTCAATGGCGTGCGCCGCAGCTCTCGCGGCCTTGAACAAGTCGAACATAGTATCTAGGCCTCGAACAACGATCCCTTGCGCCTAACAAAGCCGGAAACTGACAGGAAAAACCTGCCATCTTGCCCGAAGTCTTCTTTGCCCTTGAAAGTTGAACCCCTCCAAACACAACGATGAGTTCTGTGCTGATCGGAGGCTTGTTGATGCTCCTCTCTCACTTGCTTCACTTGACTTGGATCCGTTACTTAGAAGGTTGCTACCCCGGGTGCCCAGATCAACCGATAATCCTCATCTGTACATTGAAACCAAAAACATTAAGAGCACGAAGTATGTAGTATCTATACGTTCTACCGGCCATCGAGAAGCTTGTATGCCTTCTCCAATCGAATACGGCGATGCTCCTGGTACATCTTCGTCAGAGACCCTACAATCTGCGAGAGATACTGTACGCCCCATCGCTCGAACATGACTGAGAATATGATGTTCATCACCACTCCCCCCAACAGCGTGGTGCGCGCGGAGTATGGGAGTCTCATCAGTTCCAGAAGGATCAAGGCAAACCTGGGAGGCAACAATAGGATCATCGTGTTTATCAGGCCCAGGATAACGAGCGAGAACATGAGCCAGCCTGGGGGCGCAATCACAGCATGTTAGTTCATGAAACACATCATGGTAGGGGCGACCTCACTGTTTGTCCACATTGATTTCCTAAACGGTGGTCCGATACTGAACACGGCCGCGGTCAACACATACTGGAAGCAAGAGACCAAGAACAGAGCCGAGTTCTCGAAATTCGTTGATTCGAGCTTATCCGAGTTCCCGGGCTCGTACGGTGGTGGTGGGGTGTACCTACTTAACTTTAGCCGTTGTTTCAACGCTCCTGTTGACCGCTCACCATGTCTGTGCCCTGACCCAATAGAAGGCCCAGAACTGCACGACGGCAGTGATGAGAATTTGTCCGACGATGCTGGTCAAAACCTTCTTCGAGACCAGACTCGCTGTGGGACGCTTGATATGAAGAGTAGGGTAGGGTAAAGTTCTAGCCACTGAGGGAGTAGGATTGATTAGCCGTTTGATTGCAGGGGAGACGGGATCGTAGCTTACTCGCCACAGCCACGGGTATTATGATGAACAAGTCGATGTACAGGAACTGGCGGTTCTTCAGTTGAATACCTTCGGGGACCATTTCCGGACGAAACTTACCTGGAAGTCGCCAAGCGATGAAGCAAAAGAATACAACAAAGTGATTGTGGTGAATTGAATCAGTGAGTACAGCGCCCTGTAGAATCGAATCGAAGTTAGGTACCTCCCGGTCACACGGCGGGGAAGTGCACTGACATGTACTTGAAACAGCTGAAACTCGTGACAAGTGCTGCCCTTCCCTCCTTGATGACATCGAGGACGCAGCTGATGTCGGGTGTATGACTTGTGAATGGCGCCGCGACAGATGCCTCGGCCTCTGAAAGCGAGATGCCAACATCGGCTGCCTTGAGCGCAGCGCAGTCATTGGCACCATCTCCACACATCAGAACCGTGTACCCTAGCGATTGTAGCCTTTCAACCACTTCGTTCTTCTCATCCGGCGACATTCGGGCAAATATCTGGCTTTTTACAAGCATCTATACGTCGGGCATGAGGTCCGTGAAACATCCATGGAACGTGCGAGACGATTACCCTCTGCAGTGTCTCCAAAGGGGCATGGTTGATCATCCAACGGAATACATCCCCGGTCAATACCAGCGCATAGTCTTGATTACTCAATTCTTCTGGGTCCGTGCCATGATGCGCAGGTGGCGTCAAGGGTTTCAGACTATAGTCATCCAACAGCCAGGTGGGTTCATCCATTGAAGACCACTCCAGTTTTGACAGGGGCGTCGAAGGATTCCCTATGCGAGACGTTCGTCAGTCTGTTCACTCGAGAAACGTTTTCAAAGTACCTCGAATAAACACCGGTGCGAAAACGTGCGCAGCCTCGCTGATGAGGCCACATTCCCTCGCGACACTGACCGCCGTAAGTGGGTTATCGCCAGTTATCATCCGACAGGCCAGATGGGCGGATCGTAGCGAAAGAATTGCAGGCGTCGTTCCCGGTTTGAGTTTGTTCTCAAAGATGACCAGCCCGAGGAAGCGAAGACCGCTCTCAGCTTGCTCGCTTGAAGGAAGTCAGAAGACACGCTGTGTGGGGGCAGGGAACTGAGAGACCCGTACCGTTTCATCCTCTGAGCTTTAAGCCAGGTCAGGCCGTCGATACTCTTTCCCGCCACGGCAATAACACGATAACCAGCCCGAGTGTAATAAGAGAGCAGGTCATCGTAATCCTGTGGGACTGTTCATGGCACGGTCAGGTACAGTAAGTTCCAATAGACCGAACGCCATACAAGATTCCTTTTCACAGATCTCCACCATGACCTCGGGTGCACCCTTCACGTACACCTCCATCGTGTTACTCTTGAGCTTCTTCACGATGACGCTCATCCGACGCAGGGAAGAAACAAACTCGAAAGTGCGGATAACGCCAAGTTCTAGGAAGTATGCGTGCTAAATGTTTGTTCAGCGACGCTGACGCACGACGTGCAAACAAACACACTCTTCCACCGCCTCTCAAGGCATCTTCGAGTCGGAATTGGCCAGTGCCGGGTGGCCGAACCACCGTTTGGACGAGAGCAGCAGGTTGGCCCATACCGGAGGGACCCTTGATCTTACCCATTCCGGCGTTCATTCCTTCCTCTAGCGTCCATTTCGTAAAGGTGAACATCTTGACATCCAGCGGGTCGCCAATAGGCTCTCCGTCAACCATCTTCAAGGAATGACACGTTGCAAGAGCCTGGTGGAAATTGGCCTTGCCCCGAGTCTGCGGTAGATCGTAAACATCATCGATGAGTTCCCCAAACCTCTCTCCCTCCCTATCCAAGCCTCTGATACCGAGAATATCCAGTCCGTCTTCGGTCAACGTGCCGGTCTTGTCGAAGCAACACACGTTAATCTTTCCGGCGACGTTCACCCTACTAGGAGAGATACAGAAAATGCCCTGTTTGCGCAACCGGCTGATGGCGAAGCTGGTTCCGATGGATAAAGTGGCGGGGAGAGCAGGGGGGACGACGACCGTAATGAGATCCAGAGCGCGAACCAAGATCGTATGCCATGGTACGCCAAGGTGAATGAACTGCACTGCACTCGCTGAGAAGCCAAGACCGGCAATTCCAGCAAGGACTCCAATGAACCGGACAGAGTCTCGATAGAACTTGAAACCCATCGGCTTCGGGAATAACATAGACCGGATGAGGGCGCCCTTGGTTGTAGCAAATCCTACAAGAATGTAAGCATGCGCACCACAACATTTCCGAAAAAATATGTGGCTGCGTACCAGTACGGACCACCAGACCGACTGCAGGGTTCCTGATCGAACCATCCGGAGCCAACGAGCCCCGCGTTCGAACCACACGGGTACCACAATATAGGAAGCTCTTCGCACTCTCCCTACTCACATCCTCGCTATCCCTCCACTTTGCGATATCCTCATTACTCGCCGGGGTTTTGCTGACCGGGACACTCTCGCCCGTAAGCATGCTCTCGTTCACGATGGTATCCCCAGTGAGGAGAAAGAGATCGGCGGGTATGACACTGAGTTGAGGTGAAATCAAGTTGACGATATCTCCGGTCACCAATTCACTTGAATCCTTCTCAACCCCTGCCAAGGTATGGAAAGGTCAACGAAGGAGGGTGGTGCGACGCGGGTTGAGCTCACATGCGCCGTCGATAAGTACATTTACCGGGCAAGTGAATCGCGACATCTCCCTCATACGTGCAATCGTCTACAAAGCAGTACTCAGTTCGGTCGTGCTCCGTGAGGAATGGAAGACTCTACCTTCTTGGTATCGATCAAAGTGGTCACGATGCTGATGACAGAAATCAAGGCGATGCAAAAGGCATAGTAATAGTAATCGTCCAGGGACCACAGAACTATGCTGGCGATTTGAAATATGTAGAACGGGTGAATAACCTGCGGTGGAATATCCCGTGAGTTTCTAAGAGAGAACCATTGGAGATATAACCTACCTCATCGATAAGTAGAGACACAGTAGATTTCCCCTGGATGTCGAGAGAGTTCGAACCAAACAACACACTCCTCTGCGTCCTCACGCCGGGGAGTAGTCCACTCTGTATGGCAGCCAAACCGTTCCAGGATGGATCTCTCCATGAACTATCGCCGACAAGTGAACATTTAGCCTATGGAAGGTAGAGAGAGACTAACCTAACCATACTGAAGAGTCCCGTTCTAGGATCCAGAGCGAATCGAGCATATCGATAATCCACGACCAAAAGGTCACCGATCTTCTCATCAAGAGCGACTTCGGTCCCCAAGGGAGCATTGAAGACGGTCGAGGTATCGTACGGATAATCTATCTTCTCCACGGGAAAGAGTGCAATATCCCTATATGCGGTCTGGCACCGTGTTAGAACGCCACTAAATGGACAACTCTTCGAGCACCTACCTCTGCAACCACGAACCCATGCCCGATATGCATAAAAGCCTTCTCCCGTGCCACCCACCGCAGCCAAAGCCTCGGGAACCAGTGTCCGAGTAGGGCCAATATACCAAACGACAACACGCAACAGACCCTCCAAAGCGCCTCCTGCATGCGTAGGACCTCATACCCAACAAACCGAATATTCACGTCTTCGTCCGAGACGTAAATTGTCTGCCGGCTCGGAGGTCCTGGAGGAGGAGGTTCCAACGGCTCGAATTCAGCGCCCATATCGATCCGGGTCTCTCCACCAAAGATAGGATCGTTGACGAGCAAAGGAAGGGTGGTAGGAGTGGGCGGGTACGAGTCCATGTCGCTTCCCCCTTCTCTGGCAATCTCAGCCGCGATGCTATCCTGCTCCGCTTCTTCTTCGTCGTCCTCTCCAGACGAATACCCCCACCTCTCGTCTCCGGAATCCGCATCATCGATAGCATAGTCCGAACTGGCCCTACTATGCGCTCTCCTCAACCTCCGACTCGAAGTCGACCCACGAGACAAAGACGGCCTCCGCGTTTGAACGGGCGATTCCGCGGTACCCCTCCCAAAGATATTCGCAATGTTCTCAAACACCGATGACCGTACAAGCGGCGACCTCGCTGGTCCTTGACTCCAATTATCCACAGAAGACACGTCGTCGCGTGACACGGCGTCGGAATCGACCGTTCGTACGCTATCCGTCCTCTGGATACCGCTTCTCCGGGAATCGATGCTTCGTCGATCGTAGCTTGTCCTTCTTGTCCTAGAAAACTCCATACTCCTCCTCCGAGAGTCATCCTGGGACATCCGGGACACGCTGCTGGGTATGGCGGTGGTGCCTGGTCCATCGAAGATAGAACCAAAATGATCCTCACCGTAAGAGCTGTACAGAGAGTCCCTCCGAGAAGGTTTGTTGATCGTCATCGCATCTCTGATATCTTCAGCGGTAGCCCCCTCCGTGTAGTCGTACGGGAACTTCGACGAGGACGCCATGAGTCGAAGGGGAGGAAGTGCACGGTCCAACCACCTGGTGGTGGCGTAGTGGAAGGTTGATCGGACCGGTATAATTGGATGAACAAACGAGCAAATAACGCGTCAAGCGCCTAGAAACTCAGCCTCACAAGTGGTTCCCAACAATTCGATGAGACTGACGTGACGGAAAACGAGCAATCAGGGAATCGTGGCATTGGTTCGTTAAATGGAGGTGTGCAACATGGAACAAAGTAAAACAGTTTGTAGGTGTGTTTTAGTATACTTTGGCTAACCACGGGTCCCAGCCCCGAATCCAGATTGTTGAGGACGAGATGTGGAGTTACACACATCTAATTCGCACCCAGAAACCACGCCCGCGGGGAGATATTTATCTCCAATCCAATCAGCGGGTAGTGGAACTGGATGGGTACATTTCAATCTCCTCACTCCTACTTTTCGAGGGAGAAATCCCAACACCGTGTCCATACACAGGATGAGGCATCGAGACACCCGACGTCGTCGGCATACCCTCCCGCGGTGCTGTGGTATCGTGCCTGTTAAAAACTGGGCGATTGGTTCCCCTCGACGGGTCACGCATTCGAAGCTAGAAAGCGTTTTCAGCGAACAACATCTAATCAAAACGTTTCGATTGCTCACCTCGCTTCCTTCGTCAAACACGTCACCTCCGCCATCAACCAAAGCGGTGTTGCTGTCGGTCAAGTGCCAGTTGCTCACAGGAACCGGAAGGCTCGAGCGCGGCCCAGTTTCTTCGCGTCTGTCCTGTTCAGAAATCAACTCCCAAGGGACGATGGTGTAACGTGAAGTGGAAGGCTTTGGATTGGGATTGCCACTGGGTCCATAGATCTTGAGTTCAAGTAAAGCCGCCTTCAACGCACAGATCCACTTGTTCTTCCGTTTGGCTGTCCAGAGGTTTAGTTCGCAAGTCCAGATGTATGAATTACGGACCAACTGACCCTTCAATGCGCCTTGCTGAGCGTTGCTCTTGTACTTGATGTCTACCTTGAGAGTCATCTTCTCCTGGTCGGGGATATCTAAGAGTCCTCTTCAGATCCTGTGACCTAGGAGACCTAACTGGACCCTTACCCATGACCGTGACATCGAATACAGCGACGTAGTCCCTCCTCTCATTCGACAAGAAGGCGATCATCCTTCCACGAAGAGCCTCGATCTGCTCAAACGAAGTATCATACGCAACATCGAACTCGAAAGGCTCCGACATTTCCGGGCTCCGGCGGAAATTGATGAGGAACTTGGCGTTCAACACGGTGTTCGGGGCTTGCACCAATGCGTTGTGTGCGTCCAGGAAGATGGTGCTGAGCAGTCTGATTTCCCTAACGGTGTAGATGTCCTTGTCGACCTTGACCCTGTCACCAACATCGTAGGGATGCTTGATGAAGAGGAAGATGATACTAGTCAAGACCTCGGCAAGACTTCCGCCAATAAGCCAACTCAGACCTGCTAGGTATCAGGCACGAGACTATGGTCTTGATCGTGAAGGGGCAACGTACCGAGGATAATGGTCCCCGCGCCGGTGATCAGGGTGAGCAATTGAGCCTCCTGCAGGGCCCATCAGATAGGAGAACGCCAGAGCCAGGTACAAAGCTTACCAGTGCCACCGCGATGATCAGAATGGCGATAATGAAGTAGAGCGACATGAATATGTTATCCAATCGGCCGACCGCGCTGTCAAGGTCTCGCATAGAGTGCTCAATAGAAAGCTGTTCCCGGTGACATTGCCTATCGGGGACATCACGTTAGTTCCTTGTATTCTCTGTATTCAAAGGGAAACGAAGAAGGCAAGGAATCAGCTCACATGCAAGTCATTTCCACCTCATCTCGCGTAGCGTCCCCGTTGCCGTCCTTGTCGAATAGATTCCACGCAGCCTCGGCATCCTCGGGTGTAGGGAAGTACTTGGCGATGTCCTCCAACAGAAGGTAATCGACACCCGGTTTCGCAAACGAATAGAACAATCGACGAGCGAGCTGAACCGGGAATTGGCCGTTGAGTCCTGACGTGATTCCCGCACGCAGGTGATAAGATAGGACTCACGAGACGTGACTTGTTAGCCGATTCCAATGCCGTCTTAATCATGGCTTGGGGTGAATTCGGCTGCAGGACGGAGCTGTTCGTGCCGGTTAGTCATCTGACTCACTCAAACCTGAACACGCTCGATGCACCTTCCTGTAATCTCCGATGCGACATTACCAAAAGCGGTGGTTGTGGTAGTCGCCGCGTACCGGACACCCTTCAGCGCCTTCTTGAAGAACCGGGCAGCGCTAACACTTGACCGTTTGTCGTTCACGGTACCATCTTTGAGGGTGTCTGTGCGATCGGGTATATCGCTGGAATGTTGGTACAGCGTCACGAGAGTCTTGACCGCAGCTTTCTGGTCAGCGATCCTCTCTATTCGTCACGATCAGATCCGTTTGCACTTTCTTCACTTCAACTTGGGGAACGTTCAAACCTGCATACGATCGCTCATGGAACTTTCCAGCGATGAACTGAATGGCAAACTTTTCCAAGAAGAGCACCAATGCACAAAGGAAGAACGAAAACAAGAGCCTTCCGAGCAGACTGATGATCCTCTTCGAGTTGTCGCTGGCCTCAGGTGACTGCCTACGGTTGAGAAGGGGTTGATATGTGACCCAGATTGTTACAGTCCAGGCGGTCAACGCCACGTATCTGTGCAACACCTCCAACCAATCGATGTAGCGCCGGCTGCCGATGGCCACAAGACCAACCGTATGTCGAAGGACGGAAGGGAAAAGGCGACTTTTGGACGTGAAAGCACACCATTAGCACATGGTTGTCTGGACCTAATTATAATTTGGAGCACTCACGAAAACGCCAAACAGACCCACCAGCCTTTACGGAAACAAGTTAGAAGAGGTGAATGATAGCGAGAACGGGAGAAACTAACCAGCCCAGACGACAGTGAACCAAATAGACCACCACAACAGGCTAATGCTCCATATCTGTTGAGGTTAGTACCCGGAATCTCTGAGTGGGATCTTGAACAACTTACGTTACCGTTAGGATAGGTTGTGAAGTGAAGAATACCAGGAATCCAAAGGATGGCGAGCAAAGGGACGATAAACATAAACCAACGAGTGACGATCGAAACATTCAAAAGATAGTGATAGATTCTGACGAACTATTTATGGAACGTTAGATCAACAACGCGTTTGAAGGATACTACACTCACAGTAGTGTTTGGGACGTCGCCATCAGCAAAAACCAAGTGCTTTTCGGAGGCCTTCCTCGTATCAAACTCTTCATAAGAGTGTTCGAACTTCTTGTATCCAGCCAAGAGATCCCAACTCGGGCTTTTGCTTGTGTGTCCTCGACCACCGGATGGGTCTGGGGTGGGCATTTGAGAAAACGAACCCTCCTTGTTTGCTTCAACATCTGAATCCATTTGACCGAATTGGACGCGACGTTCGTGGACCGGAGTTAAGCCGGCCGAGGGAGGGTTACTGACAGGCGGATAACCCGTATCAATAGGAGTGCGCTGCTGGTGTAGAGGTGCTGCCGAGTTGATGGACATGGTGTCGTGGGCGTGAGAGGTGACGGTGGGAATACTATCTCTCCGAGCACTCCTCGTGAGGTCCTCTTGACTCTGGAACGGTGCGAGATCGATTTTTTCGTATTCGCTCCGCTTTTTTTGGTGTCGGCCGGACATCCAACGTCACGGGGGGTGAATATCGAATTTCTAAGGGGGTCGAAACACTCGACGACGGATCCGCAGGGGGAGCTCGGCCGAGTGAGGAAGGAAACGAGCGTGGTGGTTGTGCAATAGGGTCAGTTGTGACGCCGTTACCAACCTGTGCCTTCCAACAGATCGACCAAAATGGTGACCAGGGCGCAATGACGGAACATTCCCGCTTCATCCACGGCCCGCCGCAACTGCCGCTGCCGCTACAAGGGGTGCGAATTTCTGGGACACATAGTGTGGCGCGCAATGCGGCGGTAGTCGCTCGAACGGTCAACGCTGCCAACTCACGGATCCTTCCTGGCGCCGTCAAAAATTCCCATGTCTTCTCTTCTCGTTCCATGCTATCACTTGGAGGTTCCCAGCACCGGATCCAGCAGCCACTCACCAGACGACAATAGTGTGACGGACGGCGCTCGAGGCGGGCCGGAGACCATTCGCGACTCCGGGGAGCGCCTAACACCTCGGGTTGATAAAACATATCTGCTGCCACTTCCTCTTTGAGTTCGCCGTCCTTTGAACCAACAAAGGCGTCATGGAATTACGCTCGTATTACACGTACTGTTTCCGGCTGAACGAAACATCGAGTTCGAATAGCTAATCGGAGGGAGTGACAACAGCCACGTCCACACGCTTCGTCTTGTCGGACCACATCCAACCGCTATCGATGATCATCGCGAGAAACACCATTACAGATACTTGGACGGAGTTTTAACCCGGCACATCTATGAGCCTGCCCCTTTTTCGTAGGAAATGTGGCCTTGGTCACAGGGCAGAGGACGCCAACCCAGGATACCGCCCATGATGATTCCTTCTGTACATTGGACCCCCCAGTCACACCCCCAAGCCACGTTCTGCTCTATACCACGATGCGTATGGGATGACTTGTGAGGAACGCCGGTTTAACCTTAGTTAGAGCCGCTGGAGGAGGTCGTGCAATGGTCGAAAGGTGATGCATCCCATTATACAAACGACTCTATCTGGGTATGGCTCGTCCGAATGTCCATCTTGGACCAGGGGTACCGGTCAGTCCATCAGCTGCTGCATCTCCTGGTAGATCACCTGGTAAAGGCGGTTGGGGCGTCACGGTGGGAGAGTGACGTCGGGGTTTGAAGATGAGGACGATGATCAATCCGAAAATGATGAGTAGAAGCAGGAATATACAGCCCCTCCTCCCAGTATTCTTTTGATACCTGAACAGTGAAAGAAGTGCGGTGCAAGCCTCATGATCAGGGAGGCTTGACGTGAAGATTACGTCGGAAAATACGCACTTGGTGGCGACGTCTAACTCCTTGACCGCCTGGGCCACTTGAACTGCCGTTTGTTCGATATTATATTCTACACTGTCCAGCAGGGTTCCCTGGTCAATAACCATGGAGGAAAGGTCCTTAAATAGCACGGCGAGGTCGGCGATAGATTTAGCTATCTCTGTGAGTTCGCGATCGCGCCGCCTTAAATCTGGTTGGAGACTGTCCTGTGCCTGTAATTGAGACTAAACGCGGAATCAAATCAGAGATTGTTGGACACCCGGTCACCGGACGGCAAAGAGAGAAGATCAAGGGGGCACGTACTGCGGCCTGAAGGTCATCATCCACAGCAGACAGTCCCTCTTGCCCCTTGAGCGATAAGGATCCCGAGGCAACGAGAAGATCTTGATTTTTGATCGCATGACCTTGGAGTCCTATTGGGAGCGGAACGAGGGGTTAGTTTTGGCCACATGTGCCACTGATCAATCTCCGACGTGGAGGAGAAACGAGGAAGACGAACTCTCAAGGTACACGCGTTGTTTCTTCCGAAAGCTAGCGCTGACGCCCTGTAGTTTGGCAGCGAGGCCGCGTTGCACATTACTCGCAGCCGAATGCCGAGGGTGCTGTGGTGGAGGAAAGGAGTGGACGGAGTCTGAACCAATTTGCTGGATAAGGCGATGGCAATGGTGAAAACTCTATACAATGATAGGCAATGTCAGCGGACCAGGGGAATGGTAAACCGGAAAAGGATAATGGGACATTCACACTTGTTATTTCTGCGGTAACGGCTTCGATCTCTCGTTCCTCCGCGGTTCGGTCCGTGAAACCGGGGAGTGCATGTTTTGCGTGCAACTTATCGAGAGCATTGACTGGGTGAACAGAGCAGGAGGGGGGGCGAATAAGCCAGGACAAAGGAGAAAGACAAAAACGGAGGCACGTTGCGGGACTCGTACGTACTTTTGAGTTGTGTATCAGCGATGACGGCCTCTATTCTGTCCGAAATATCCACCCTGGTGGCTCAAACGTCAGAGATGGATTAAAGAGATGATTATCTTCGCGAGCAGCCGACCATTTCGGAGGTAGCCCAACGTCTATGGCGATGTGGTCTTTGGCGGGGTCGATGAGACGCTCATTCTCGTCGGCGTCGGTATCTGGGACGTATCTGTTGTGTGAAGTGGAGGTGCTTGCGCGAGAGTCTCTGTAGGATAGGAAGAGGAGGGTTCTCGAACGGGTAGTAGGAGTTGAGGACATCAGGGGCCAGAGGGCACGTGCACGTGGCACGGAGCTCGGAAACGACGTGGGGCACGGCTGGGGAGGGAGTGTTCCGTCCCGGGCCACGGAAATAGTTGCGGAATTACAAAGGCAGGGCGCGAAGAAGGGCAAGGAAGAAGAGACGGAGGATGTAGTATTTTTTCTGACAGGTGAGCGTATGTGGATTGCAGACAGTTTCGCTTCGGACTTGGCGCATGGTGGAGTTCCGCATATTCCGAAAAAAAACGAAAGGGACACATTGCCTGACGACGGGAGCTCGGATGCTGTACTCGCGTTCCTTCTTATCGACCATCGGATCGCTCTCACACCGCCCCTTTTCAGAAATTCGGTTTGATAATCCCTGGCCCTCCAAAGAAATGTTGGCCACATTCCCCTGACTATATAAGCCCCCCTCCAGTCCCATGTCCTCACTCACCCCCGCCCACACTTCCACCTCACTCTTCCTCCTCTTCCACTCCTCTTCTCTCCAACCATGTGCAACCTTGAAACGTGTGTGCCCCCCCTGCCCACCCTTCCCCTCTGACCCGCATATGTCTGACAACAATTATCCTTGCCAACAGTGAGGGCACCAAGTTCGGATGCGGAGTATGTTGACGCGCAAACTTCCATTCGTCCGATCTGGTTTCTAATCAAATCTTTCCCTTCGGTTTACGAAACAGCACTATCAAATTGTCAGCCTCTTTCTCTTTCAATCAACCCCCCGATCTTTTTTTCTAACTCGCCGCTTAGACTAGACAGCTTCGCAAGATCGACTGCGGCAACCGCTACTGCCGTCATTCCATGAAGCACCCCCAGGCATGTCCCGGATGCAGCTGTCAGCTCGTATGTGGCTTGTCCCGCCCCCCTTGTTCCTCGCCACCGCTTACACTCCGCTCTATGTTCCAGTTCCTCGGTCCTGACAAGTCCGAAACCGTCACTTCCGTCAACCACGGCTGTTGCGACCAATGTGCTCCTTGGTACGGACCGGGTCCCGTTGGCGGTGGTCGTCGCAAGTGATCCGACCCACCCTCACCAACTCCCCGGGACGACCACGACAACTCCAAATGAAACCTGCTTTCCCACCTCATCTCGTTACCATCAACCCTGCTCTTCGTTTTGCTCTCTTCAGCATCAGCTCAACCACCAGCCACCCTATCTATTGGACACGCCAGGTGTTTTAATGACTACTGATACCATCTTCACATCTCTGTAGCCGCAAGCCAACATATCCCCCAACCGTACAGTAGACACGAGATGTACTACCAGTGTCCATATATTTCCATAGCACGCCCGCGCTGTTTTTTGTGTAGCATTCAATTTTCAATGCCTAATTTTTTTCCGTTCGGGCCTTCATTCATCTGCTGTGCTCATCTCCTCCCATCCGTTTCGGATCTGTAGATAATCTGGCCCAGCCATCAGAATGCGGCTCCAACTCCCTGGGTTTCCCTTCCAACCGGTCCGCCACCTCGCCGGGCGTTCTCCCGCCTTGCGTCATGGGCGATTCGATGATCCGTCGACGCCGTCAATCCCATCTGTGGACAAACTTAACGCCAAGTTTCACGGTAAGCGTAACGTTACACCTTCCCTAATCTGGGGCAACGGTAGATCCGGGGGGGTTCAAACGCTCAGGATCTATTTCCACTCTCCTACCGTGCAATGATTTGATTGTCGCCCTATCCTTCCGGACACCACAGCCGCCATCCTTTTTCGCTCCGTTCCCTGCGCATCAACCGAGGGTTTGGGCACCTACGCCTGGGTGCAATTCCTTCGGTGCTTACGTCGTGCGCCCCGCGTGCCTTCGGAAGGTGGTACTCGTACTGATTCACTGATTGGCGTTTCCGAATACGCCGATCGAACTTTTGCGTAAAGCGTGAGGGAAGGGCGAACCAAACCCGTCCACTGAGGGGCGATCCATATTCTCGGTAAGATTTTGGTTCATCGTCGGGGGGTAGCATTGTTCCGCCCCCTCCCCCGAGCCTTGAGGTCATCCCCGGTCGCTCGCAGCCTCCAGGAAAAATGACCCAGCTCGACCATATTTCGTTGAGGTTCTTTTTTGGTTAAGAGCGCGATGTGCACAACTTCCCAGATTATTGTAGAATGGTCAGGAAAGTACAGCCCTGGTGACCCATCGTCGATCTTCGGCTCCCAGGAAATGGATCGCTTCATCTCGGCACCTAGGTATCCCAGATCCGCAGATCGTGAATCCTGACGAACGAGGCACCCAGCTGACCTCGAGAATACCTCGGAGGCTCTCCACCCGGATCCCAGTAGGAAAACACCGTCGTAACTTCGCGCAGTGGGACATACAAAGGGCCTTTCAAGTTGTGTTTCGAACGCGTCACTCGGTCATCAGACGAACAACTATTCGTCCCACAGCGGTGGAAGCGCCGAGAAAATGAGGCTCCTGCTGGTCAAACGTGACCAACTCGGTGACCAACCCTGCAGCGTCACCAGTGCGGTGCAAACTATCTGCGAGAATGTCGCTCCGCCCGATTTCGGTGGGGTTATTGGTAATGCGGTATCGGCAGAGAACAAAGCACTGGTTATCCAGGACCCTTTCAAAGACGAGACGAATGCCGGGTGACATGGACCGCGCGGAGCGACATCAATGAAATGCCAACACAGGCGACAAACAGCTCCACCCCTCCACATACTTACTATGGATACTGGGGTCGGACAGCCCCATGCGAGGGTATGCTGACGAACGCCTAATGGAATCGCCATAAGTGACGACCAATTCGTCACATTGGTGGCTGTTCCAAGTCTTGCGTAATTGGATGGGGTTTGAGTACTGTCTATGATCACCTCGCAGATCCAAAAGGGGAAACAGGCATGAGGTTGTGAGGTATGACGTCGGTCATTCCAAGTTGCACTGGGTTCGCCACCCTCGATCACAGCGGACGAGTGAATCTCCTACAAACACAGACATGTTTCGCGGTATCATGAATTGATTCTGATCAAGAACACGCACCGCTGACACGACGACCGTGGACGGTGGCGGCTCTGTAATTCCCGCTCAAAAAGAGATTCACCGGAAACACACAAGTACTCCCACGGAAAGGTGAAGATCAACGGTGTCTCCTTGATCGCAGCCGTGAGAATGATAGAGATTTTCAATTTGTGACCATCCTTCTTGAGCATGGTACGGCGCACGGAAGAACCTGTGTGCGCGCCATGTCCGAAACGAAAGCGGGGACGCCTGACACCGAGGAGATGGTGCCGGTCTACGTGGCCGATGCACAGAGCAAGGTCCTCGTTGCTTACACGCCAAACTAGGGGGAAGCGGTGATCATACAGTCGGGGCTCAAGCGCTCACAAGCCGGTCTAACCGGTTCCTGGTTTGTCGCAGTGGGCGGTTTCACAGCCTAGAAGACGAGTGGAGAGTCCTTCAGGATGAGAATCCAACACGAGGCCGCTGCGATCTTTACTGAGGGATCGCCTGAACCAAGATGGGTCGTAACCTTGGGTAAAGGAATTTTGCAGGGTTCGTAGTGAGCAGACCCGCACGTGGAATCGGTCTGATTCCGGCGTACCCCGGACCGAGTCTACCCTTGACCTACACACCCGCAAAGCATCAATGACTTGTGGTTTCCGACTGTGGTGACTTCGAGTTCTGTTGATACCCCACCAATCCGACGGTCGTGGCCGGATATAAATCCTTTGGACTTGTTGTCGTAAACCTGAGTTTCGACTTACCACCACTCCCCGCACGTCCGGATGCCCGCTGGGGATGGTGTTGCTCTGCAGAGCTTGTTAACTCTCTTTCAAACGACGGCGATCTTCGGAGCGTATTTGAGTCCATCGCCGGTCACCCTTGATATTATGCTTGTCGTAATTACCAGAGGAGATCTGTGGTGGCCAGAGACCTGACTTTATCCGGCACTTGTGATCAGTTTTCGTCGTATGTCCCAGTCGTAACCTCCAGATGGTACCGCGGCTTACATAGGACTAACCAGAGCCTGCCTGAACCCTTCTGTTCGTTCTGCGAAAACAGGTCCTGCGTAATCGAGTGCTTGATTACTACGGACGATTGTCTGTGCGCCGGGGTTGACTCGAGAGACGAGAGTAAGCGAGGTTTCCGCCCCCCACCATCGTGCCCCATTCGTGGGGTTTCGTGTTCATTTTGCCTGCCCTCCCCTGGTACAGGGACTATCAATAGCGATAACGAGCCCTCTCGGTCAACGCGACCCGTTGGTCAGTGTTTACCCCATTCCACGGAGCCCTTCGGAAAGAGTGTTCAAAATGTCAAAATGAGTTTTATGAGGGTGCCCCTCATGGTAGAGTCGAGCGCCGTGTTGAATTTGAACCCCTTCGTCCCACCTATAGTCTCACAAGCTCGACTAACGAGGCTTGAGCTACCGTCCGAAAGACGAGGTGTCCTCATCCCACCCGTCCTCATCCCTGCCCCCGACACAGAACGCTTGGCGTGTACCGCTATTGGTAGCCAGTCACTGACATTCGCACCCCGATGGTCAAAACGGTCCGAAGGGTCACTCGATTCGCATCTCGGCGCGATGGGTGTGAGTGGCTTCATAATGTCCTTTCAATCTGGGTGGGCGGTTCTCCTGCTGGGGTGGGGGTGGTTTCGGTTAGTTCCTCCCACGGGAGAATACATCGAGGTCACCAGCTCGCGAGCAACGTGAGGATTGCGTTTAAGGATGTGAACAGGTGACGGGGGGTGGGGAGGCCATCAGGAAATAACGAAAATGCTTATGATGAGTTATTAGGTGAAATTAGTTGGTTAGCTGCGTTGGATGGAATTATATTGGGTGACTGTCCGTAGGATGTACAACGTGTACACATGAATCCAGATGAATATCAACGCCGTATAAGGGAACTGTCAGGACCCCGACCGTTGCATCGGGTCACGGATAATGTCTCCAAACCGCGCATCTGGAATGACAACGTTGGGACCATTTCGTTCGAAACTCAGTCCGCCGACCGAATTATGGGGATCGGGAAGGACCGCAACACTGCCTGCGTCAGGCTCATACAGTACCGGGATTACCTCTACGCCTCAACTATCAGTTTCATCGAGCTACGCTATGTAGAGGGTTGCGGATATTGAGGAATAAACCTCGGCTAGTGGCACCCTTCTACGACGGAAATTCTATATCTGGTTTTATCTAGGTCTTATGGATAGTCACCCATTACCCCCCCTTTAATTTTGCTTGATTAGAGATGTTTTGTGCATAATGGGTGACTGAGTGACTGTCCGTAAGGCCGGGAATTTCTCTATCCGTTGCACAAGGGTGCCACTACCCGAGGTTTATTCATCAATAACCGCCGTCCTCCACATAGCGTAGGTCAGGAAAATCGAGAGTTGGAGCATAGGAATGGCGCTGAGATTCGGTGAGCCTGAAGGAGGTGGGATTGCAGTCCTCCCTAGGTCTCGTAATTTTTCCGGTTGACCAAGTTTCGAGGGAAATGGCCGCAGCTTTGCAATTCCAGATGCGCGGTTTGGAGCAAATATCCGCGACCCGACACGACGGACGGGGTCCTGACAGTTCCCTTATAAGGGGGTAGATATTCGTGTGTACATGCTGTAGCCTTACGGACAGTCACTCACTATCCGTAACACTAGATAATATCATATCCGTCATAGAAGGGTGCCAGTAGCCGAGGTTGGCCCTACTGACAGCAGTTGGGGTCCCTCCGCCTTCCTCAAAAGTCAATGGATATTCATCTATTCGCGTTTATAAGCATTTATAACTGTCATGCACCTGGCATTTTTCACCTTTCCTTTTACCTTCTTTCTACTTCTTCAAGACTCACTCAAGACATTCGACAAGAGATACAAGACAACCTTTGTTATTGAAGGTACTCTTAGCAGTACAAAGGTTACAATCGGACTACAGGACTACTCGGCGTTATTCCCATCCCAATCCAGCACGTCGTTATCGTCAGAACCCATGGGCCCGTCGTCCATCGTCACCCACTCCACCATACGATTCGCTCGAAGGATCAGATCCTTCATCTCCAG
>Ga0307511_10001198_pt1 | contig 27556 bp, 39 predicted proteins | sample 13_EM_MG_FD_200266 | JGI IMG/M metagenome (GOLD analysis project Ga0307511, IMG submission 200266) | Populus trichocarpa ectomycorrhiza microbial communities from riparian zone in the Pacific Northwest, United States - 13_EM | ecosystem: Host-associated > Plants > Roots > Unclassified | place...
AAGCTGGTGCATCGTCGGCGCCTGTTCCGCAAATGCCATCTTGATATTTTGCATCTGTTGCGCGCTCAGGACATTACTCGTTTGACCGGGGTAAGACAGGGAAGTACTGTTAGGAACGGTGGCCGAGAACCCTGTTACAGGAATATGATAACTGTTCGTAATGACAGGGAGGTTCATACCAACAGCGGCTGGCTGTTGGTTCTGGGAGGGCGGCCTGACAGGTGAAGTCGGGGTGGGAGTGGGGGCGATAGGTTCTGGTTGTGGCTGTGGCTGGGTTTCTGGCTGTGGTTGGGGCGCAGCATCCTGGGAAACGGTATTTCCATCAGACGGAGAGGGGTTGGGAGCGTCGGCTGGGGCTTCGGTGACGGGGTGAGAGACATGAGTCGAGATAGCAGGCATAGTAGGCGGCGCGGGAGGGCGCATAGAACCAGTTGAAGGGACGCGAACAGAAGACAGGGTTGGTGGTTGCATCTTCTTCAATTGTGATTGCATAGATATCGGCGTACCGGGCGGCATGGACGGTATTGGGGCCTGAACGGGAGTCGGACGCTGGATGGTGGCCTGAACTTCGCGGCGAGGTTGCGAGTGAGTAGGACCAAGACGGAAGGGCAGCACAGTAACTTGCTTCCCTTCGGGTGTCGTGATGGTGAGTGTTGGGTCGGTTGTAAGTGCCTGATGATCAGGATCATGCAACAGCGTCATGTGGTGACGCATATACCTGTACATAATGGAATCTCAGCACAAGTGCGGTTATGGATGGAGCGGACTTACTTGGCCTCGTAGTCGTCAAATAGTTGTCTCTCCAACTCTTCAGGACCCTCGAAAGCAGGGAACCGATCGTCTTCATCGTACCTCCACCTCTCGGCCATCCTTTTGGCGCGATCCTCGCGCTCTGGATCAGACAAGTGTTCTAGTCGTCGGGGGAAGGAAGGTTCGAAGCTCAGATAATCGTCGATAGGACCGCGCGGAGCACGGCGGGCGGTGATCGGAGGTACCACCCGACGGTCGTAGTGTAGGATGCCACCACGCCCAAGACGCCTCCGCAGAGCGACAGCCGCTCGAGGACGAGGAGGAGAATCCTCGTCGGATGGGGGGGAGTTCTTGAAAACCTTGAAGTACCGCTGGGAGAGGGGGACAAGTTGCGGCTGCAATGAGTTCTGTTATAATGTGTCAGAATCTAAGAGTTTCTACAAGGAAAAGGGCAAACTAACCTCGACCTGATCGTCCCAACAACCGTGGTCCCTCTCCTTCACCTTTGCCAAGTCGCGGTCGATCTGTTGAAGGATGGCGGCGGCACGTTCCTTTGGTCGAACAAGTGGCTCCAATTGAGGGGTGGTTTCGGTCGTCCTCAATTTCAGACTCATACGACTGCAGATGTGTTAAAGTTGCCCAATCGGTGCAGGTGGATCGGGCAGGAACTTACGGTTCGACCTTCGGTTTCTTTGGAACGCGCTCTTTGTCGATGAGGAGTTCTTCGTCCTCTTTAGTACTGAGAGTGGGGAACTTCCTCTTGAGGTCGGAGAAGAAGATGCGTTGATTCCAAACTTCCTGGTGCAACTGAGCTGCTTCCTTCTTCAAAGTTTCCCTGGAAATGACTTCATTCGCGATCTCTAGCGCGGTTGAAAGCTCGTTTTGAAGGCGGATGAGTTTGTCCGAGAAAGTGACATGAGAAGCCCGAGTCTTGCGGACAGCCTTGATTTCTCTCCTTCGGAAACAGATGTATGACTCATTCCTGGTATCTGTCTCGTCGAGCTGGAGGTATGTTAGAGACCAGAGAGGAATCGAGGGAAAAGGGGCACACATTGACAGCGGGTATAATCCTTTTACCTCCAGCCTCGAGACGTCGTTCGCGCCAATGGGGGTAAACGACCCTCGCGAGTCGTAGAAGGTAGGCGGGAGCGGGGAGCCAAGACGGTGCGATAAAATCGGCAAACATGGACGGAGGAAGAGGAGCGGAGAATGTGTCTTGGTAATCTGTAAACGGAGGGAAAGGCATTCCATTCTCCAGAGCGTGGTGGAGATATTCGGTCTTGTCGTGAGTGACCTTTTCGAATACAGCCATCACGAGTTCGAACTCGTCCTCGGACATGACAGCGGGGGCCGAGAGGTCGGGTTCCTTTCCTTTGGCCTTGGAGCTACGTTGGGAGTGGCCAGATCGCGAGGAGATGGCCCCTTGAGCACTGGTACCCTCGCCGCGCGCCTGTTCGTTGTTCTTATCCAGCCACTCCTTATCGCATTCGTCCATGTAGTAAACAAATCCATTATTAAGCCCATTGGTGATGGACTCTTCGACAGTACTTGACCAACGAAGGTAAGTGCTGGGGTCCTTCCAGTGGTTGGGCGGATAGAGCTCGTCGTAGTTGTCCACTAGACCATTCGAGTCCGGGGTAGGGATGTACGCGACAGGAGCCTTCTCCTTCTCGTTGCCGCCGGCTCGAGCCGCCCGTTGGTTCTGGTGCCTTTGGGCAGCGGCTGAGAGGACAGCCTGAAGATGGTGCTCCTAAAAAGGAAATAATATTATGTCAGCGAACCGCGGATTGGATTCCCACAAGCAACAGCCAATCAGAAGGAGACACGCGCCGCTCCCGAGGGGCAGGTGGACGGGGGTTGAGGAGGAAAGAAAAGACCAACATTTGCATCTTCAGCTTCGACACCAGCGGTGGATACGACCCTGGCCTTCTCCTCGTCCTCATCGAGGACGTGAGGATCAGCGTCGATGTTGCCGTGGATGACCTTGAGCCTGGTCTTGTTGGTGACGCGGTTTCTGTTTCTGAGTGTGGAGGGACCGGCATTTGGGTTGCGAGGCATGACATGGAGTGGGGAGCGGATGAAGGGGGGGACGGCGCGGAGGGCGTCGGTCGCTGGGGTTTACGACGACCACACAAATAAAAAACGTTTTACGAGGGTTCGGCGGCGTCGGCGCAACGCAAGATGATTGTAACTCGGAATTTCCGCATTTGGACAACCGCCGTCTCTCATATGTACCACCAGCCGTAGAAAGAACAATCGCGTTTTATCCTTTTATTTTTTTCACTAAATTTTCTACCAGGTTTTGCGTAGTTGAACGGGGGTGGGTCGAGCAAACAAAATACTGTTGGGCGTGTCCGAATCCGTGCATCTGATTTTCAGCCACACCGCCATGTCCTCACTCCCACACGACAATGAACAATACGGCTCAAAAGACTACTGGCAAGAACAATGTGACAATTAGCAGCCACCATGGATCATCTAACCTCTCTCTGTCTCCAGGGACCGCAGGTACACGCAGTACGATGGGTAACTTTCCACGGGTCTCTTGTACCAAATAACCCATTCCCCAAGAGAATCCGACCACGGCTCGTTTGACTGGTTCAAGTCGTACACGGATATTTCGCACATCATCCACGAGCTGATACCGGACAAATCTGCACGGATATTGATACTAGGGTGCGGAAACTCGAGGTTATCGGAGGAGGTGAGCCGTGCATACCACCGCCAGATCTCAGCCTCCTAACTCTATATATGCAGATGTACGATGACGGATACAAGGACATTACCAACGTAGATGTCAGCTACTTCCAGTATTTACTTCTACGCGGGTTGATTGTCATATACCCAGTACTCTTCCGTGGTCATCGACCAAATGCGACGACACCACAGCATACTGAGACCAGGAATGGAGTGTCAGTGGGTTTCGAGGTTTGACCGCATCCTTGAAGCTTACTCGTCCTCTGAAGGGGTGGTGGCAGATGTCCGAGAATTACCTTTTGATGCTGAGACATTCGACGTCGCGCTCGATAAGGGTGAGCTCTACCATATGCCTGTTGCGTGGATCTGACCCAATTTTCCAGGGACGATGGACGCAATGATGACCGCAAAGGGCGACGTTTGGGTAATCACAGCCAACGTTGTCTGAACGCCGCTTCTCAAACCCACATCTTAGAGCCCACCACAGCAGGTGATCCAAGACTGCGACCGGGAAGTCGATGGCGCTTTGCGGTGAGGATCAGCGCCCCTCGTCGTCTAATGCGAACTGATGCTGTGAATGTCAGGGTCCTGCGCTCAACGGGGTTGTTCCTCTACTTCACCTTTGGGCAACCTCACTTTCGAAAACGCTATCTCTCAAAACCTGATACTCAGCTGGAGATCCGGCAACTGGGGGAGGCGTTCCATTACTACTTTTACATTCTACGGCGACAATAAACGAGAGAGGGTGGAGAGTAACAGTCCCGTCAGAATAGAAACTTCACGTTTTGGTAATACTCTAGCATCGGGTTCTCCCCGTTCTTCAGCCTTGTCCGTGACAGATCCGCGTATGTATTCAAGAACTCTGTGTGGGTGAACACGCCACTTTTTCTCTCCCCGACCGGCAGTCCGCTTGCTGATACGACCCCTTCAACTTTGGGCCTTCGGTTTAGCGGGTGGTGTGATGAGAAAAAGTCCGCCCCGATGGACGATGGCGACGCGCCGCTCGGCGGCAAAGCACTTGGCGAGGGAGGATCCATGGTAGATTGGTCCGGTTGCGAGAGTATGTGCTCATACATATCCCGCAACCTTTCAAAGTCTGTTGGAAAGAAAATGTCGAAATACCCTGGCTGGGCGAACAAGGTCGACGTGGGGACCGTAGTGTTCTGGTAGCGTGTCTGAACAACCGGGGCGTTTATCCCTGGAATTGCGTCCGGCAACGACGAGAAGTCCGAGAGCAGTAGGCGATGTCGAGGGAAATACTGTCGGAGGGTCTGTAATAGATTGAGCATCCTCGTTGGGATAAATTCAGGAGCGGAGAGGTTTTTTGAGAAGGGGAGGTTCGAGTAGATGCTTCGGAAAGTAGGAGAGGCTTGTATGAGGCGTGGGAGAGGCGGCGGGTGAAAGAGGTGCCTTCTGAGTTGGAGGAACGAGGAAATGAGGGGATCAGTCACTTTGGTGAAATACGTAGAGTAGTCCCCGTTCTCGTCCACCGTCACAAGTCCTTGGTAAGGCTCCAGTGTCCGCATGTCATATCGAATCATATCATGCGCAAAGTTATCCTAAGGGCACGCGGTCAATTTCCGTGCTGGTACGCAGTCGACGGGCCACTCACGATAACTTCCATGGCGATAAACATACACGGGGAGTCTTCCTTCTGATCCCAGTGGAAGATGCTCTTGTTGGTGATTGTTACGCACGGATGGTCCTTCAATTTCCGCTCCTGCAGCTTCGCCAAGCTGCCGCTAATCTCCACGATATTGTACCTCGTCCGTTCATACACTTGTGGGTGGGCGTCTCGGATGTAGTCAAGAATATCCAGGGCAAGCGTTCCGTTCCCGGCTCCGATTTCGTAGATGACGAGGTCTTCGTAAGGTAAGTACTTGAAGATATATTCAAGCACGATGCACTGCGCGATGCTCTGCCCGTACCACGGCTATACACTAGACATCAGATTGTTTGCCCCAGATGATCCAAACCACGACGTACCTTGAATATCTCGGTTGGGGTGTGCCACAGCTGCTTTCCAGGCCCAGACTCATCCTTCCCGTACGAAACATACCGCTTCGCGACCTCCTCCTGGAATTCCACTGAGTCTCGGAGTGTTCCAAAGTCTATATGTTTCGGAGAGGTGACAATGGTTGCACGTTTCGAGAAATAGCCGTAATGTGGGTTGTATAACGAGTCTTCGATGTAGTCACGAACCAACATTTTGACTCGCCTCGGCGGGTGTTTGAACGCCTCGAGATCATTCGAGGTGACGCGTTTGTAGCTGACGTGTTCGGGATTGGGGGCATCGTTAAAGTAGACCTCGGGGTTAAAGTTGAGCTCCTCTCGCTTCTTTGATTTGGAACTGGCGAACGATGGGCGGGAGGAAGAGAGATGACGGAGAGGTTCGAAACGGGACAAAGCCCACCGACACCGGGCGGCGCGCGGAGCCACCAAGATCATGGGGAGTGGCTTGTTCTCGATCGACCTCGCTGGTTTACCCTTCACGCGCTCTAGACCTAAGGCTAAGCTCGCTCCCGGTCGAGTTGTCACACGCAAGCTTTCGAGATTTCAATTTCAAGTGCTGCGGAACGAGCTAGCGGTCTCCCGAATCACCCGGGGTGGCTTTGGTTGCGAAAACAGATCTAGAGTCGCCCATGTCTACGGCAAGCCGCTTTGCTCGCGCTCCTCTTGCCCCCGCCCAGCAATCATAATGGACAGAGGCGGGAATTCTGGCATTTCTTGCGACGTGCACGCGCGTAGCTGCGGCTGTTTTTAGTTACCGTGCTCCACTTGCCGTCGTGTTTGGCTCCCGAATCGCTCCGGCAGAGATTAGTTGGGGTACTGGTGGTCAGCCAAGCCGAATTTCGTTCTTCGAGGGTCTCATTTGCGCATGGGCGTGCTGTAGCCTTGCCCACGCACCTAACAGTAGCTAACAGTAGCACGTAGATTGTATATTCGTTGCCTGGATTCAAAGAAATGGTAGCCTTGAGGAAATATTCCTGATAAGGGAACATCGCGTGGCGGCGCAGTGGCCACCTCTCTGACAAAACTAGCCCTTCAGGGTGACTCTTCCTGACGCCTTACAAACTCTCTCTTCCTCTCGAGCTTCTACCACAGATTCAATGGCTGGGGGCCGACACTAAATGGACTTATCCCAGCACAACCCAGAATCTAGTAGTTCCAGCTCAGAACAAGTCCCACCCGAAGCCTCATCGTCCTCATCCACTCCCCGGAATCTGCGTTCCAGCGCACGAGTAAAAGCAGCCAAGGAGAAGGAAAAAGAAAAGGAGAGGGAGCCAGAATCAGAAGACCGTTCCGCCGTTGCCGCAGACGTAGCTGGGTCCAGTCGTCCAACCCAACAGTCCAATCAATCCAAGCGACCGCGTGCTATCAGCACCAGCAAGGGAAAAGGGAAGGAGACGGAAGAACAGGCTACGAGACCGTCGAAAAAGTAGGTTTTTCTCACTTGTCCTTCGCGAGCCATATCGCCCATCCTCATGGCTTTCGTCCCAGAGCCCGCCGGGTGACGTTCCCTCCACAACCGTCTGGATTATCTATCCAAGAACCTCTTCGCGATATCAAAGGCAAGAAACGTGCGTTACCAGAAGCTACCTCAGACGAAGATACATCTGCCGCCTCCTCTTCAACTCTCAAACGCCCCCGAACAGCCACAAGTGCATATTCTCTCCGTTCTCGTTCGGATCTCCCCCTTACGGAACCCCTAGAGATGCCAAAGAAGACGAGGTATGTCCTCTGGTATGGTCTTCATCTACTCCGTCTTATCGGGGAACAGAAACATCAGCTCAAAGGGCAAGATTGCCGCCGCAAAGGGCAAGGCGACGGCACCCGGCCCCTCTCATGGTGACTACGATCCTGCTCAGACCAAGGACACGCACACGAACGACGAACACGAGGACGCCAATGAAGGAGAGCTGGATTCGCTCGACCCCCATGATCACGACGACGACGATGACGACGAAGATGGGGTCAAGGACCGGAATACAACATCTCACGACAGCGGTCTGGGACACCTCGACGAATCCACAGCAATGGCCATTTTTGGTGACTATCGACAGCTCAGTTCGTACATGCTCGGACTTTCTGGGCGGTTAAAGAGTCTCCTCAATAATATCAAACCCTCCGCCGATCCGACTACGCGTCTTATTTCGTTGCAAGAACTCACCGAGTTGCTGAGCATCAGTACCGAGGACACATTGGCCGGTTCATTCCCCGTCGAATCGTATATCCGCGAACTCGTCAAAATTCTTGGTGGTACCGGCAATGCTGACGATGATGATGACAGAGACGATGATTCTGGGGGCCACGACCCTGATCTTGCGGCCGCGTTAGCCCTCAGCGGAGGGTCACGGTACCAGGGAGACGAAAACCCTGAGGCCCAGGTACTCGCATGCAGATGTCTGGCGAATTTAATGGAAGCTTTACCAGGTGTGGCGCACACTGTCGTCTATCACGGCGCCATACCCGTTCTCTGCAGCAAGTTGATCGAGATATCATACATCGACCTCGCTGAGCAAACGCTGAGTGTGGGTTCTTGCACTCCTACTCATGATTTTTGTTTAACTGTACCCCCCTCAGACGCTGGAGAAAATATCGGAGGAATTCCCAAGTGCCATTGTCAGAGAAGGAGGCTTGAACGCGCTACTGAGCTACCTCGACTTTTTCTCCATCGCCGTTCAACGCACTGCTATTCAGGCCGCATCTAACTGCTGTCGAAACGTCTCTCCCGATCACTTCCCCATGGTCCAGGGGGTGTGGCCCATTATTCGTAATTGTCTCGGTTATTCTGACCAACGCCTCGTTGAATTTGCTTGCTCATGTGTAATCCGCGTCATCGATTCTTACCATCGCGCTTCCGTCCAAAATCTCGAGGCGTTGGTCGACAGAGAACTCATCACTGCCGTCAACCTCCTCCTCCTCCCTTCCGGTGGTTCCCCACTAATAGCTCCCGCTACCTTCACATCGCTACTGCGCAGTTTGGCCATATCCGCACGAGCAAGTTCCAAGATCACCATGGCGCTTCTTGAGGCGGATATCGTCGACACAGTATTCCAGATCTTGACGGGTGTCTTACCCTCTGCCCGAGAGGAGCAAGAGCAAGGCGGTTCGACGTCAGGCCAGGGGCTCGGTGGTGGATTGGCGGATATGACTGTGATGCAAAACCTAGCTCATCGTCCGAAAGACCAGGTTGAAGAAGCCCTCAGTCTCATTTGTGAGCTCATGCCCCCATTACCGAAGGGTGAGTAGCGTCGTCGTCGTTCCCTTTGGGTACCGTAGTGCTGAGGTCTGGCCACAGATGGCGTATTCGACCATAAGGGTTATACAGAGAAGGCCCTCAACAAGTTGATCAAAGCCAAAGCCAAGGCCGACCGCGCCGCTTCCAGAAGAGAGGCTAAAGACGCTTCCACTACTGCCACATCCACCCCTCAGCCCACATCCGCCAACGGAAGCACCGATCCCACTGAAACTGGGACCACAACAGAACCCGCCTCTGAAACTCCGTCGCGCGAGGAGCAGGTCGAAACCGTGCAAGTCCCCGCAAAAGATCAGGTTCTTGACAGGAATGAGTTATTGAGGTCGAAGCCAGAAGTTGTGGGACGGTTCATGCAGCTCGTGGTACCTGTGTTGATCGACGTCTATGCTGCGAGCGTCATCACATCCGTGAGGCTGAAGACATTGACCGGTCTCCTCAAAGCTGTTGGATTCTTGGAGACAGAAGACCTCAAACGAGTGTTCTCCGTGAGTGAATTGCACCACATACCAAATCGAATTTTGACTAATTCATCACAAGTTCGTTCCGGTTGCTAGTTTCTCTTCTTCGATTCTATCATCAAAGGACCATCCTACCCTCGTTTTGGGAGCTCTCCAGCTTGCTGAGATATTACTCTCGAAGGTACCAACTGAGTATGCTCCGGCATTCCGAAGAGAGGGCGTTTTCCACGAGGTGGAGGCTTTGGCAGGTAGGACATTGGTTACGAAGTCCAAGGAGGACGCCAAGAACGAGGAATCCACTCCGGAACCAACGGCCACACCACCGCCCGCGACCGCAGCGTTCGCGACTAGCACCCCTGGATACAAGAAACTCGCTTCTCTCGCTTTGGAACCCGAGGACGCCATAACCCTTCGGGCTCGCGTCATCCGTCTACGACACCTTTCAAAGGACGAGAAAGCGGAGCACGGGCTGTATAGTACACTACACCAGCTCGTCCAACGGTTATCCGATAAGGATGGATCAGACAAATCTTCGTCCGAGGCTTTGAAGGAACTTGCCGCTCTTTTCTCGTCGCCTCACTCGTCGTTGTCCAGCTTCGAACTTTTGCAAAGCGGGCTCGTAGATTCCCTTCTCGGGTTTACTACTGATGAGGATCGATCAGGTATGCCCGTCGATGGTTCTCCTGTGCCTCTTACGATGCTGAATTTGCCACCGGTCCAGTGAGCGCCCAACGGCGCCAAGACGTATTCCTGGAGGCATTTTCGCGAAAAGCCAAGCCTATGCACATCCAGACACCGTTTTCTGTGTTTATCAAGAAGTTGCAAGAGAGTCTCACTCGGATGGAGCCCTACGAGGTCGTTACAATCGCTCAGGGGGTCGATGGTTCGTTGGATGTTGGCGAATATCTCATGGCTTCCGCTTACATCCAGAAACAGACTCCAGGAGAAGTTCTCCGTCGCTGCTCGCTCGTCAGCTCAGGCTCCGGTTGATCGCCACAGAAGATTCCGATGTCCCAAAAGCTCTAAATAACATCGTCGTCTCGATTCACGCCATTGCGACTTTCCAAGCATTGCACGATTATTTGCGCCCGCGTATCTCTGGTCTTCTCAACAGTTCCAGAATTTTTGCAGCTCTGACGGGCAGTCTATCCTCTGCTTCATCCTCTCGTGCTCAACCGCCTGCAGAGAGCAGCAACAAACCATCCGAGACGGGCACCAATGAATCTGGGCCGACCCGTCGCAGGAGCCTCCGACTCAGCGCGAAGAAGGATGCTCAAAACAGCACGGAGGTTGGAAAGCCCTCGGATGACCCGGCTGCTGCTTCAGAGCCCGAGATGCCCAAGGTTGACGCGATCCCTGAGACAGGCGCGAGTCACGACGATACTCACATTGAGGCGGATTTCACCGACGATGAAGTTGATGCCGACGTATGTCATTTTCATCTGATGCGCGCGTCCTCGTTTACGTTTTTCCAACAGGTGTTTGACGAAGAACTGGATGGTGATCGCTCGGTGGTGGAGAAAACTGTGAACCTTTCTGTCGCTGATGGTGAGGGATATTACATCGTGAATGGTCCAGTTCATGACGACTCTTAGACGGCTCAAAAGTCGAAGCACAAACCCCAGACGGTACGAGAGTCACAACGCCGAATCCTCTCAAGGAGGGTCCATCTGGCATGCAACCAAGCCCCTCCCAATCCAAAGTCTCGTACGCGACTGCTTTGAAGAACAAGGCTTCTGATTGGCACCTCGAGTTCTCTATGGATGATCATGTGCTTCCTCTAGACCTTACAATCTATGGTGCCATCCACCAACACGAGGCTCGAAAGAACTCCGGCACCGCGGCTTCTTCCAGTGCGATCTGGCAGGGTGTATACCCTGTCAAATTCAGAAAGATCATGGCTCCCGCTCCAGATAGTGAGTAAAGAGAGAGTTTGTCGCTGACCCGCTGGCTGACATCGTACAGCTCGTTCTGATGTCGCTGAGTTCGGATCAAGGAGCCGGACTCCCGCTCCTTCAGCGTCCTCTACGGATGATGCCCCCCATTCCAAGATCTTGCGTTTGTTGCGCGTCTTGCACCAAATCAATGCTTGTCAGCGCGATAAACCTGGAGAACAACGAAATGCCCTTCCAGAGTCCAGCTTCATCAACAACAAGTTGACCGCGAAACTCACCCGCCAGCTGGAAGAACCCATGATCGTCGCCAGGTAAGCCGTTTCACGGCGTCCATTTTAATCTCCCGGTCTAATTTGGTATTCTAGTTCGTGCCTCCCCGACTGGTCCCTGGACCTACCCCAACACTTCCCCTTCCTATTCCCATTCTCTACTCGCTACAACTTCCTTCAGTCCACATCGTTTGGCTACGCTCGACTTATCCTGAAATGGCAGAGCCAACAAGCAAGAGGCCAAGATACTTCAAGGCGTGACGACGGGGTTGGATTCCTTGGCAGACTTCAACGGCAGAAAGTGAGGATATCGCGAAAACACATCTTTGAGTCCGCGGTCAAAGTGTTTGAGCTCTATGGTTCATCTTCCTCTGTGCTTGAGGTGGAATACTTCGAAGAGGTTGGGACTGGTTTGGGTCCGACACTTGAGTTCTATTCTCTGGTGTCGAAAGAATTCGCGCGTCGTGATTTGAAGCTTTGGAGGGACGGGGATCAATCCTTCCCGGGAGCACACGTTCATCATCCACTTGGGCTGTTCCCCGCACCCATGTCAACCGATGACAGTGGGAATGACAAAGGCCTGTGAGTACGCCGGTGCTGTGCTTTCCCAGGTGCTCAACAAATCCCCTAGTAAACGGACCCACATCTTCAGAGTCATCGGACAGTTCATGGCGAAATCTATGCTAGATTCACGAATCATTGATCTGTCCTTCAACAAGATCTTCTTGAAGCTCGTGCTGGGAGAACAGATATCCCTGACTCTTGACAACCTCAAGGTACTGTCAAATATCCGCGGTTATGTCATGCTACTCACGTCTCTCATAGCTCGTTGATCCCGACCTTGCATCGTCGCTGGAGAAACTACAAGGGTTGTCCAAAAAATCCTGCGGTAAAAAGGTTTGTGCGATTCTTACTGTGACGCGTGTACCCTCACCGATTGACCATTCAGCATGCGAGCAAGGTCGATCTGATCGAGGCAGTTTCGGTTGAGGACCTCGCCCTTGACTTCACAGTCCCCGGATACGATATAGAACTCAAGGTTTGGTGACATTCCATGGTCTATTAACCTGATTCTAATCGAATGCTGTAGCCCGGTGGCCGTGATCTTATGGTCACTTCGGACAACGTCGACGAGTATATCGCTTCCGTTGTCAACGTTGTCATCGGCAAAGGTGTCCAGGCCCAGGCCCAGGCACTCCGCGAGGGTTTCTCCAAGGTCTTCCCGATCAAAGACCTGGCAAAATTCACTGTCGACGAATTGGTGATGTTGTTCGGGAACTCGGACGAGGACTGGAGCGAAGAAAGCAAGTGGATGTGTTTCCTTTCTGTCTCCTCAGTCTAACACCATGCACTAGCGTTGGGTGAGGCGCTCAAGGCGGATCACGGGTTCACTGCGGACAGCAAGGCCATTCAGAATCTGATCGAGATTATGGCGGAATACGATTCTGTCACCCGCCGCAGCTACCTTCAATTCATCACCGGTAGTCCCAAGCTGCCGATTGGTGGTATGTCACACGCTGATTGAATCAAAGCATATGTGAACGCGCTTTTAGGTTTCCGTGGTCTCAACCCACCGCTCACCGTTGTCCGGAAGCCTCATGAATCACCTTTGACTGCTGACGACTACCTTCCAAGCGTCATGACTTGCGTCAACTACTTGAAGCTCCCCGATTACTCTTGCAGGGAGGTTATGAAACAGAAGCTACGGGTAGCCATGTTGGAAGGAACGGGGAGTTTCCACCTTTCGTAGCCTCTACAGATACTTCCCTTCTTTCACCATTATTCTCAGGACATCGATTTCCAGTCTTTCATACATCTGTACTCACTTCCCATTGCTCTCCCGACTTGTGAAACGTTATCTCTTCCGTACATCGAATTGTCTCTCAGATAGTCGGCTAGACGTTTTAGAACAGCTCTTACACCCGAACCGGACTTGAGACAGTATCGAGCATCAGCGGACATAGCGAGGGAATGCTGCGGAGATTGATGAATATGTTGCTGCGTCGATGCTTTGCGATAATATTCCCGCAGCAGCCTGAGGGGCAAACACTGTGATGGCCAGTGACGCTCCCACTCCTATAAAAACTCCGAGTCGAGGAACATCCCCAAGGAACACCCACCATCCTTCGAAATGATCGTCAAGGGACCCACCGAGTCTGTCGGTCAATCTCAATCCACCTCAACCACAGAGACCGCCGTCCCTCTCCACGATCCTCCCGAATACATTTTCCAGTCGCAATTTCGTGTCGGTAAAGCCGTCACACTCACCCCCTTTGTCACCCCTTCCCAGTTGAAGATCCACCTCGGGTTGTTGAGGGCCTTCAGAGAACTTAAGCTTAAAGTCCAAGAGAGTCCTGATATTGCCAGCATTTTCCCTCCCCTTGCTGGGGTTTTGGACGCGGAGGCGCGGTGGACTTGGTTCCTGGAGCTCGCTCTAGAACGGTACGCTATCCATTACCATTCGCCTTTTCCAATAGACCAAGACTAGTTCTTCGTAGATTTCGGAGATGGGTTCTAGCCCTCGGTGAGTTGCGCGCGTCGGCGACCGCCGTGGATAATCCGCCCTTGGACGTCTGGCTCATCTGGCATGCGTATATGCTCAATCCGACGTATGGATAACTCTTTTCTCACACATTGGGTCTAACAGTATCGTCTCCTACCCAGGTGGTATGCCGAGGATCTCGAACGCGTGCACGTCTTGACAGAGCTCAAGAACCTTCCCGTTGCCCCTCTCGACTTACTTGTACGTTCGAAGGATGTTCACATTTGTGCCTGGTTGACGTGGCGCAGGAGGTCGCAGGTGACATGTCGAGCTACAACCCGCCACAAGAGGTTTCCGCCAGATGGAAGAACTCAACTCGTATTCCCTACGATCCGTTCGACTCCTGCTGGCAGCTCCAGGAACAGGAGATTTTGTGCCCAAATTGTAACGTCCAACTTTTTATCCGTGAGTTCGCACCCAACTTCTCGAGTGTCCCCTGCTGAACCTTTGTACAACTAGCGTATCTGACGGAGGGACAAAGCGGATACGCCGAGCGGATGTTCGCTCATACTTGCGAACACTGCTCGTTCCTGATTGAGAGGGGCAACCTCGCAGTCGCGAAGTTCGCTCATGACTTCGTCATGGATCCAGCCAACACCCGCGACACGGAAAGATATGGAAATGCCGTTTATCTCCCGTACGCGTATCCTGCTATCCTAGTTGTGGGTATTAAAGGTTCCTGATCGCGTCATCCAGTGGCACACTCCTGAACGGTTCCGGAGAGGTCAATCCGTTGAGAGCCAAGGTTCTGAAGGCCCGCCTCTACCAGGGGAGCTTCAAGTACAGGCACGGTGGCAATGTAGGGACTCGTCCCTCATTGCTACGGGGGTCAGTGGTGGCGACCTACAAGAAAGACACGGACACAGAGCGATGGGAAAAAGACATCAAGGATGCTGTCAAATTCTCTTTCGAGACCCTTCGGGATAAACTTACTCTTTATATGCGGTTCCCTTTGTGGGTATTTTACCCATGGCTCGGAGCTGACGTTGACACCCTTGCCTTACCTCCCATCAGGTTGAGGAAAACTCTGAGCGCGTACAATGACGGGCGACCGTTCTCACTGGACCTAGTTGGTGCCGTGAGTCTTTGCTATACTAAGCGTTTCTCCTCTGGGACTCACGGCCGTGCTGAACAGGTTCTCAGGCAAGGCGCGTTCACGGAAAAGATGCACCAACTTGGTTGGAGCCAACCAGGATTTTTTGACAGTAAAGAGGATGAAGTTGCGCTTCATCACTGTGTTTCTAGATACCATGCGTATGTCCAGGACAGGGCGACAGATAATGCCTCATCTCACTCACGTGCGGAACAAGGTTCCTGGATCTCATAGCCTCTGCACCGACCTCCTTCTTCGTACCAACACTGGATATTGACATAGCGTGGCAGTAAGTAACGTCGCTTTGATCTCATCCACTTGAACTAATGCTGGGTGTAGTACGCACCAACTTCTTCCGCAGAAATACGGCGACGATTGCCGCGAGTATATTGGGAGATTTGTCAACCAGTTGGTCATTCCCTGGTCCAGGTTGCTGTGGCCGGACTCTAACGTAGTTAATCCCTTCCAGCGACGATAAGGTCGAGGAGGGTCACCTAGCAAACGGTTTTGACATTACCTGTCGTGCGTGGGAGGTAGAGAAACCTTTCCCAGTCCTTACTGCTTCAACGCACTAACTGGTACGCTATCGCAGCAACGCTTCGGTGTTCCCTACATGCACTGCGGTTGCCCACTGCCTGTCAGTATACCCGCGTTTCCTTTACTATTACTACGTTGACACGCACACTACGCCAGGGTGATACTATTGGCCAAAAACTCAACCGTCTCTCTCTTTCGATGATGTCAAATCGCAGATCGTTGGTCAACCCTCCAAACCGGGACGACAGCCTCCTCGCAACCCACCCCAGCGACCACAACGCGGTCTATGTTAATCTTTACACCCACAAAGGGAGAGAGAAGCGATTGTCTAAGACACAGAAGAGAAAGGCAAGGGACCTGGAGAAGTTGAAGAATGGGAAATTGGACGAGAAGACGTATCATAGGGGGCTGGACCATAATGCGGCATTCCTCGTGCCAGTTCCGGTGTACTATGGCTATGGGTTCCCCACAGCCGCATGCGCTGGGATAGGGGGAGGGTTTGGGGTGGGATGTGCGAACGTGAGTGGCTTTCGTTATTTCGTCGCCTGTGTTTCCGTTTTCTCACTCCTCTTCACAGGGCGTGGGCGGGTGTGGGGGAACCTGTGGAGGTTGTGGGGGAGGCGGAGGGTGCGGGGGTGGTGGGGGGTGTGGGGGTGGTGGTGGAGGAGGATGTGGAGGTGGAGGAGGATGCGGAGGCGGTGGGTCGTGAACCTTAAACACAATCAGGCAGTTGATACACGGCGTCGATAGGGGTGTGCACCTTTTTTTGAATACGAGCTGCGTTGCCCACTGGCCAGCTTCTCGCCAACCTCTGAATTTGGTCCACGACGGGGTCGCTGTGAGAGAGGTAGCTTACAGAGCTTAGGGTGAGTCCGGCAAGATCCTCGTTCACGAGCGAGCATTGAAAAGGGTCAGCAGTTGGGTTGTGACCATGTGAAAATGAACAGCGATTTTGACGTAGGAACGCACAGTTGAAAGGTCCAGCAGTAGAAAGTTGCCAGTGATAGGTGGAAAGGCAGCGAGCGTGAAAAGTCCTATCTCCAACCAATTGTTACGGAGACGACCCAGGCTCTCCTTTCGCCTTCGCTTTCACCCTCCCTTTCAACCCCCCAACTACGCTCCTCTGGAGTTGTTCCATTGTTAGAATTCGCGCGGATCTCCACAACGCGATGCAGCTGAAATCGCGATCGATCCTCGACAGCTTTCAAGAACGCTTGAATCGTCCACCTCCCAGTGTGCAGCCCTGCAATGAGGTTGATGGAGGGGGTCGAAGAGCCATCGGCGTTGGGTCCAAGCAAAGACTCGAGCGATTGTAAAAATGCGCCATGGAGGTCTACGTTCCACAGCGTGTCCGCGGCAATGATCACGTCGAACCCATCTGGGATAAGGCGTGGAAGGGAGCGACATCGCCTGTGGCCCAGTCGTAGGGTATGACGTGAACGGAACCATCAGAGATGTTGGATGCAACGTTCTGGTTGAGTGTGTCGATGAGCTCTTCGTCAGGATAGTCGCTCAGAACGACTTCGACATCGTCTCTGGTTTTCGCGAGGAGGATGCCTGGCAATCCAGCCCCCGCTCCCAATTCCAAAACGCGGATTTTGGGAAGGTGTCGATAGCGGTCAAGATCGAGGAGTTGAATGTGATCTGCAAGGAATAGGGCCGATATCCAGACGGAAGACGCATGTAGTGACCAATTTTCTGGCCTCGTGTCGGGGGTTTTGAGGTGTACGGTGGTGGATCCGTTGGTATAGGTAAAAGTCGAGCCTGGGTTGGAGGGGAGGGTGATTGCGGTGTGGTCGAACAAGGTGGATAACGAGTCGGAAAAGATCTCTACGTCTTCCATGATCTCGGTTCGGGATTGAGATACAGATGGCAACTTTCCAGAGCCCCGGTTTCGCACACTACTCTCTCGCCTGGTCCCCCTTCCTCAACAATACTCTCGCCGTCGCTGCCAGCGCGAACTATGGTCTGATAGGGAACGGGAGGCTGAACATCCTCTCTGTCGATCCGAGCTTGGCTTCCGGACCTACTCCGCAGAGACAGTACGTCACAACTTCGATGGGGTTGCAAGGAAAAAAACTCCGCTTAACGAACGTACAAAACACTAGATTCGACACGCAAGACGGGCTGTACGACCTTGCGTGGAGTGAAGCTCACCAGAACCAGGTTATCACCGGATCTGGGGACGGATCGCTCAAGCTGTGGGATATAACACTAAATGTTCGGCTTAGTATTCCCCTCCGTCCCTCGTTCAATTGACAAGGTCAAAGTTAGGATTTTCCAATCCGGGTATGGCAAGAGCATACGAGAGAAGTGTTTAGCGTGGATTGGTCTAATGTGAGGAAGGACACTTTCGCTTCCTCGTCGTGGGATGGCAATGTGAAACTGGTGAGCACGGGTCTGAAAATCTGGACATTCCACAGCTGATAGTCTGTTCAGTGGAGGCCTGACCACCCGAGGTCTGTGGGAACATTGAAAGCGCACAACGCATGTGTTTATCAAGCTCTTTTTTCCCCGCATCACCCGGATATCTTGGCTACCTGCTCATCCGATGGGACACTGAAGATCTTCGACCTTCGGGTTGCCGTCGCAGGCGGTTCCTCTTACGCACCCGGAACCGCAGCCCCAGGATCGTTCGATACACCGATTTCCCTCGCTGCGTTGACCGTGCCAGCATCAGGTATGGAGATCCTATCGTTGGATTGGAACAAGTATCGACCGTTCACACTGGCGAGTGGCGGGGTTGATAAAACAGTCAAGATCTGGGACTGCAGAATGGTGCGGATACCCCCACCTGGCGCTCCTCCCGTGCAAGAACCTGCGCAAGAGGTTGGAGGCGCATGTGAGGTCGCATTGAGCGGTCACGAGTACGCTGTCCGCAAAGTTCAGTGGAGTCCTCATAGGCCGGATGTGCTGGCCAGCGCATCCTATGATATGTCTTGTCGAATGTGGGTGCGCTTCCATTTAGACATAAGCGCCTCAACGCTGACGAGTGGTGTGTAGCTGGAGCACGACCCCAATGCCTGGACGCGGCCATATACTGCAGATTCACGATGATCACACCGAGTTTGTTGTTGGTTGTAGTTGGTCTTTGTACGATGAAGGGGTACTCGCGAGTTGTAGCTGGGATTGTCGGACGAGCGTGTGGCGAGTATAGAAGAAAGCTTAGTCATTAATTACGGCCCGTTCAATGCTACGGTATTCGTGGGTTACAAAGTGCAGTAGTAGCTTATTTGTTGGCCTCTTGCTGGAGACGGCCATTGTCCTGTTTGATGTTACCTGGGGAAGGAAGTAAAGTGAGGTGATGGCAAAGAAGAGAGGACTCGCAGAGATACGTACCGCTGATTTCCTGCTGACGATCACCGGTGACGGCACCGAGGACGGCGTCCTTCTTGCCAGTCACACGGTCTACACCTCCGTCGACATAGTCCTTAGCGCGAGCTGCGTTGCACTCGGCCTCGCCGGCAGCGTGTTCTTCACGGCCAGACTGCTGCCAAGAGGTAGCTCCAGTGAGATTGCCAATCGTCTCGACGACGGTACCCTTGACGGAGTGGAGTTGGCCAGTGGTCTGACTGGAAAAGGGTCAGCGGAGGAGATAGAGGAGAAGCTGAAGAAAACTCACTCGGGTTGAGTAGAAGAGTTGGAAGACATTGTTTGTTGTGTTGTTTGTGTGGGGATGAGAGAGGTGTGTTGTAAATTTCAGCGCATTTACCTGCGAGTTTATATACCGCAGATGTGGGGGCGGGTGATGTCATGCCCATGACGCAACGTGTTCGATCTTGATCCTGGAGCCGTAGCGATCGTGAGAAAGTGGAGGAGGCTGACGTTGTGTGCACCACCGATGGAGCGGCAACTCGCAGCTCTCGATCTGACCCACGTTCTATGCGAGCATTTCGAACCCTGAGCCCTTCCGCAGTTCGTTGATTTATTTGTCTTACAGATGACGCAGACTCCGACTTGTCTTTTGGGTTGGCCCTTTTGACGCTCTCGCCGATTCTACTCACCGCGTCATATGCCTCGCTGGCCGTCTTCACGCGGGAGCTTACCATCTTGATCATGTTCGCCGGTCAGCTGTTGTGCGAGGCGTCAAATTATACCCTAAAGCACTCGTTCAAGCTACCCAGACCAAACGGTTCGTCCTGTGTTTCCGGTGAAATTAACGACGGTCGACTTTGGTCCTGACCCTATCTTTTGTGCGAACAGCAGATTTGGGTGACGGATACGGGTTCCCGTCGTCCCATAGCCAGTGGATGGCCTATTTTGCCACGTTTCTCATCTGCCACGTCAGGTTTCGTCATCGCTTCACTTCCACGGGCAACAAATCGGTGGACCTGTTGTTACGTTTGACCGGGGTCCTCGGTTTGATTGCGTGGGCGGGTGGAGTGGCCTATTCCAGGTAGGCCTTTTACCCTCTTCAGGTAATGACCCGGCCGTGACAATTGTCTGTCTAGGTATGCTCTGGGCTATCATTCTGCCTCACAAGTGTTGTGGGGTATTGGGATTGGGGTCATCTTTGGGATCGTGATTTACATCGTGGCAGAATTGGTTCCGACGGGGCGGCCAAGGAGCTTTTTGGGGAGGATCAGGAGGTGGATCCTAGTGAATGAGGTGTCCACGTGGCTCAGACTACGAGACGGCTGGCTCGTCTGGGGTGACGCTGGGCGTGAGATAGAATGGCAGGCGTGGCGGGGACGGGCGTTTGTTGTCGCTGGCGAAACAAAGTCCGAGTAGAACCTACCCTAAACCCAAGGACACGGTTCGCGACTTGACCTTGTCCGTGGTTGAAGAATATCCCGTTCGGATTCCTCCTTACCCTAATTCCCTCTCATACCCACAAATCTTCTAAAAGGCATCTTTGATTAGTTGCCATCCACATACACCGCCCATTTTTCTTTCTTGTTTATTCTTTTTCTCGAAACCCACGTCATCATCGACAAAAGGATCCTCTCCTTCATCTAATCTCCTATGGGTCGCCCTCTTTTCTCCGTCAACTACCCCCAACCACACGCGGAAGTCCACGTGGACCCAGAACTCCCCGACGAGCACCCACCAGTCTGCGAGCGTTGGTCCTACACCAAGCCCTTCGATCCAGACTCGGACGAGTTCTTCCTTGACGAGATCTACGAGGCACCAATCGACCCCGCCACCCTCGAAAACAGGGAACAAGCACCCCTCTCCCCCATCGACGACGTCAGCTCCTCCGAGTCCGGCTCCAGCGCGGACGAAGTCGAGCGGGAGGCCTTGATCACCAGAGCAAGAGATGTTATCGATTTAGACACCGCCGGTGTCGTCAGAAGGGTCAACCAAAGCAGCGAAGAGAGGCTCAGGACCGAGGCAACTAGCAATCTGGGGGGAAACCAGTCCACCGCCGGTCCTAGGACGATTATTCCCATTTCTCTCAACACCTCTCCTGGACGCCCACAGCCAGTCGTGATCCCGTCACCCCGGACACCCACGTTCACCACCCCCTCTACCCCTCCTTCAGCATCCATCATGGTAACCCCGGGCACCTCGTTCCCTTTCCGTGCTTCTCCTCAGGACGCGACCCCCAGACTTTACACCTGGGAACGCGACTATTACGACCCCCACCGGGCAGTCAGGGCCTCCCTCAATCACCTACCCAGCCCCTCTCCCACTCGTAGGCCCGTCGGCAGTCACTGGCAAGTCAGCGCCCGGGGAGTGAGGAGCGTCGCGTTCTGAGGCACCTCCAAATTCTACTTATTGATCGTCTGCACCCGTTGGTTACGCCGTTCGTTTCATTCTATGCTATCCGCCCCCCCGTTCCTTGCTGTACCAACTCGTGCTTCGCGTCTTGCAAGACCCCCCTCGTTTGCTTTATGTCCAGCGCTCACCGATACACACGAACACATGTCATAATACGATACGTTTTTTGAAGTATTGGTATTTGTTACAGTATCACCCTCCTGTCTGCTATACAGCCTTGCTCTCGTTTTCCCTTGGTTCTCGTGGTGGATTGTAGGCTTTACCATAGATTCGGATATATCATCTTTTCTATATCCTCTCACCGCGCACACGATTGCCCCCTCCAACCGCCCAGCAAGTACACTAACTGATCGGCCAGGAAGTATATGCGAGTCCCTTCATCTCTTCCCCTCTGTGACTGCGATTCATGATGTCCTGAAAACTTCCAGAAGCCACCATCCCACTTCTCGCCAGCTTGTCGGCTGTAGAGAATGGAGGCGACGAGTTCTAGACGATCACGAATTGGTTGGGTTCGTGCCCACCATGGGAGTCCCACATGTGGGACATCCCAGCCTCGTCCGCCGCTCGAAGCAAGCGAACGACAAGACGCATGCATCGATCTTCGTCAACCCGGCCTAGTTCGCACCCCGCGAATACCTATCCCATAACGATAGAGCAAGACCCGCACAAATCAGAGGAGCTCGGGGGAGTTCGTGCTGTGTTCCTGCTCGGTGTGAAGGGTATATATCCGTCCGGGATCTCGCAGGACGTTGGACAGCAGCGGGGGATGTTCGTGGATGTCAAGAGGCATGGGGAGGAGATGGAGGGTCACAGTCGGCCGTTGCTATCCCGGTGAGTCGCGACTGCGGTCGTGAAACTATTCAACGCAGTCGATGTGCTTTTGAACTATCGACGGCGTCTAAACATTTACTTCGTATTGTAGCCTAGGTGCCTGCACTTTTGTCAGGAGGACATCCAACAAGCGCTTCTTCTGAGACGGATATGTTCTGAACCTAGGTGGAAGGTACGAGGACCGAGGCGGGTTGTGAGGCCTGCACCCAGCTCTGTCGGTAATCCTCGACTCCTAGGCCAAGGCCAAGATTTGATTCTGGACGTCCGCACTCTCAGAAGTTGTTGAACTAACATTCCGTGGTCAGATCAGGACATTTTGTAAACTCATAATTAATTGGGTGCCAGTCACCGTGAATTGCATTGTTTTGAACACTAGATAGCGGTCGGGGTCCTGACAGTTCCCTTTGCCAGCCGGGACGTTCGGGGTTTAGATCTTCCAGAGGGCGACGGAAGTCACTCATTTTCTTCAGGACGGGGAATCATGCGAAGGTTGAAAGAATGCAGAAGAGATAATCAGGAACAAGTCTAGATCTCAAGCTGCATCCTGTACAATCAAAACAATCGAGACGGGTCTCGTAGTTTACAACACTTTCTGGTGAGTAGGACGTTGTGGCTCTTGTTTCCGGCGCGATTGTTATCCGGGCACCATAGTATCACCAATTCATTCCCGCCCGACTGTTCCGTTTCTTGCGGTCGAGGGCAGCCTGTAGTCCGAGTTTGAGCGCATCGGCCTGGTGAACCGAGCGACTTGCGGAAATGCCAGAAATTTTCTCTTGCATGCGGAAAACGGTGGCGTCATTCTTGAATCTCGAAAAGAATAACCGACACTCCATCTCCAAGACCTCTCGTCGCCTGGCGCATGCTATCCGTTAGCCCATGACGATCTCCGTAGCAAATCCAATGAAACCTCACGCGGAGCTGACACGAGAAAAGAATTCCTCAACGATGTTATTTTCGGATAGCTTGCTTTCGATATCTGCGAAAGCAAGTTCGCTGAGAGGGTGAAGCTTTAGCTTTGGGGTGGTGCGGATTTACTGAGTGCCATGCTGCAAGATAGATCGCAGAAAAGCGGACACACCATGCCTGCGAGGATGTAAATGCTCTTCGGTGAACAAGGAGGTGCCATGTCCAGTGGGGCCGCGAGGATATACGCCAGGCGAAAATCTGCGCCTTGTGATTTGAGGGGGGCAAACGAGATTTCGTCTGTGCACAGGTAGAAGAAGAGAGATCTCCAGCTATGATGGAAATCAAATGACTGCTGGTCGCTGGCCGAGCCAGAGGAGCAACAATCCGACTTACGTAGCAAATGACCCAGGAGCAAGGACTCCACGAACTTGTTCACCTTCCTCCCCCCTGTCGTCTTGCCTGAACACTGATGGCGTACCATTTCCACCTCCCGTGGAGTCGCTTTCGCCTTCGCTCTCGGTGTCGGTCTCCGCCGCCGGACGTTTCGCCGCAGCCACTTGACCACTGAAGCGCACCATGCCTTTTAACTTGGGTCGGTCACCAATACTCACGCGGATGCAGTATTTCGACGTACGTGCCCATGCATTGCCAGTGATTAAACTCGAAAAATAAATTGGCTTCAGGACATGGCCATCCTTAGAGTGTCTGGCCCAGTACTTTTGGTCGAAGAAGACCCCCCGCTTGATCGATTTTATCATCGCGATCCTCAGGGCTTTCCAATTCGTGGGGTGCTGAACAGTCGGGGGCTGCCACGGCCCGGAATATCCAATGTTAGCTACAGACACCACGATGGGTGGTAAACGGACGAACTGGGGGTAGATCTTTGGGTGGTGTAGTGGTATTACCGTCCTGGTTGAGAGTAGCCCATAGCGAGGAGATAGCTTCCGCCGCATGGCCAAGGTCCCCTCTGGAATGGCGATCAATTGCTGAAGAAACCCGCGCCCACGTGGACTGTGCCGTCGCGTCATTCACCAACGCAGACACAAGTTGAGCGAGACATTCAGTCCTTATCTCATCGTATCTATGACTTCAGTTCGAACTTGATCGTCGCCATACGGACTGCATGCGCTAACCTGGACGCAAACTCGCTGAAGGCTTCTTGGACGATGTCGCAGTTCTTCAGTTCTGCGCGAATACAGGAGAGGGCACGCATTTTCAACGCGGTAATATCGTACTTGGCAAAAGGAAGTGTGTGGGTGGGCAAGACAGTTCGAGGGATGAGAAACGCACCTTATCGGCGAGTCGATATATCGACCGAGGGGAGGGTCGTGGCAGATCATCATGGGACGAGTTGGATGGTCCGGCGCCTCGTTTGCGGTTGACGCCTGATCTCAGAGGTGCAAAATCAATTTCGTCCGTGTATAGATAGAGCAGGAATGCCTGAAACCTACAAACACCTTAGCAAGGCGTTTCCTAGATAATTGTGCAAACTTACGTGATGAACGCCATGTCGGGGAGCTTGATGACTTTTCCCTTGTAGGCCTGTTCTGAGTATTTTTCCTGGGGGGGTTGTGGTTTCGGAAGTATTACACTTCCAATGCGACGAAGTGAATCCGTTCTCAGCACCCTCTTCAAGGTTCCTTTTCGCGGGGAAACTTTTTTCATGACATCCTTCACAGCATCTTCGATTGGCGGACCGGCCTTCCTCAACGCGTCCTTTATGGCATCTACCGCCGTCTCGTCATCGTCTTCGAGGTCGCTGTCAGAGTCGTACCCATAGTCTGTTGCGAATTCATCATCGTCGAGGACCTCGCCGAAATCCCTCGACTCCGCTTCTAAAAAGTTCCCAAAGAGGACTGATAGGGTAGCACCGTCAGGTTGCCAGTTGGAATATTGAGATGAGATGCAGTGGACTCACGATTGTTGAAATAAGGAACGGATTTCAGAACACGGCTGCTGGTGTATAGTGCCCTTGGTGCGTAGACTCTACCCGAGGAGCTCCTGCGGGAGAAAAGGATGATCTTGGTGTCGACGAACGTTCCGGAAGCGATGCCCTCGTTCAAGGCCTCGCGGAAGGGAAGTGTGGCTGCCATCCGGTGACAAATCCGGGTCGCCCATCGCCCAGCTTTTATACTGTCCTTGAGCGAACGTAAGGTGATTGAATGACAGGACGCTGATCTCCCTAAGCAGTTTGGCAGAGAGTAAACTGTCACGAAGGTGAGCCTGATCACACAGCCGGATGTACGGAGAATGGGCCGACAGAGGTTTTACCAGCGGTGTACCCCCAAGAGCGGGCCGTACGGTGACAACTTGGGGGTTGGCCTCCGGCGTGCGGTGATCGGCTGCAGCGGTCCGGTTTTCTCCTTCCCCCACCATCCCATTCTCTCCCGCCTCTTCACGCGCCTCAAGACGTCGGAATCCACAGGTTATGGTCTACTCGGTTCACTGATTCTCCGATATCTCACGATCCCAGGGATGTCTCGACAAGACGTCGTCACTCTCCGTCTCACCCTGTCTGCCCTCTTCCTCACATTCTTGATCATTGCCTCGCTATTCGCCAGCTTCGTATCCTCACCGCACAGATCTCAGACCCCACTTCTGCCGCCTACGCAACACCATCATGACGGCGACCCTCACCAGAACGGTGGCGTGCTTGACGCGCTAGCGGAGATGGCCACCAAGTCGTTTTCGGAATCTTGGGCATATTATTCGCCTTACCATCCTGCTGCGCCGTTCGAAGGTTCAACGCGGGAGGGGTGCGTTGTATCGCAGGTCAATATTGTGAGTCCCCGCTCCTAACGGCACCTGCCTCCTCGATATTCATCCTACTTTTCAGCTCCAACGCCACGGCGCTCGGTATCCCACCACCGGAGCAACAAAGACCATCACCGCCGCCCTCGCAAAGCTTCAAGCTGCCACAAACTACAACGATACCAAGCTCGACTTTATGAAGAGTTATACCTACAGCCTTGGGAAGGACGATCTCGTTAAATACGGCGCTGACCAGTAGGCCGCTGGATTCAACTGTCCGACGAAATACCAACGTTCCGTCATCCGTAGATCTTTTTCGTTGGGAGAAGAAACCTTCGGACGCTATGAACACTTGATCGTCGAAGCCGACAATCTCCCGTTTGTTAGAGCTTCCGGGTCCAAACGCGTCATAGCCTCCGCACAAAGTTGGGTTGAGGGTGGGTCATATATTCTACATATGCTTAGGCAGTTGGGTTAACGGGGAGAGAGTAGGCTTCTCGACGGCCAGTGAAGGATTATACCCAGCGACTGTCAGCTTAATCATACCAGAGACGGTTGGTCCTCCAAATCCGCAGGTTTCGGCTGAAAACTAATCCGTAGAACAAGCATGGGAGTAATAACACTTTAGATGATGGGATGTGTCCCGCCGCGGTGAACACCAGGGCTCAGGTCAAGGAATTCGTTGATACCGCCGCCAGACATATCGCTACGCGCCTCAACTCCGGTGCCCCGGGTGTAAACCTCACCGCGCAAGACGCTTATGCCATCATGCACCTCTGCCCTTTTGACACAGTCGCCAAGGAGGCGATCAGCCCATTTTGTGACCTCTTCTCTGAGGGGGATTTTGAGGTCTACGAGTACGCTGGGGACCTCGAGAAATTCTACAATACTGGGTACGCACGCGTAGTCTCTCCGCTGTTAACACAGCTGATCGTTTTTTGTCAGCTATGGAAGCCCTTTGGGCCCCATTCAAGGGGTCGGGTATATCAACGAGCTTATCGGGCGCCTCACGAATTCTCCGGCACGACAGAGTCTACAAACCAACAATACCCTGCTCGCATCCCCTGAGACGTTCCCACTGAACCGCATGATATATGTCGATTTCTCCCACGACAACCTGATCATTGCGGTAGTTTCCGCCATGGGACTGTTCAACCAAACCGACGGACTCCTCGACACCACGAAAATCACCAAGGATAGGACGTGGATCACCTCGGATATGGTACCTTTCTCGGGTCATATGACCGTCGAAAGATTATCTTGCCATTCTAGCTCTTCTCTTGGTACTTCAAGATCTATACGGCGGACGGCTCGGCGTGGGGGATACGACAAGAGAAGGGATGAAGATCAAGAAGAGAAGGAAGAGTACGTGAGGATATTTGTGAACGATGCCAGGCAGCCATTACAGTTCTGCGGTGCTGGTGGTGATGGAATGTGCAAGATGGAGGAGTTTTTGAGGAGCCAGGAGTACGCTATGAACGATGGGTTTGGTGATTTTGCCGCGTGCGAGTACACCGGAAGGTGAAAACGAGACCTTAGCCCCCTCCAGTTCCTGTACCAACACCAGGACGCGATATGTCGTTTTCTTTAGTTGGGTATCCCAAATCCATATGCATACGATAATCAATTACCGTCGTGATTCGAACACTTGTAGAGAACTGACAGAAAAATTCACGGGTGGCAACTACTGGGGCCACGAATGCTGATGTGCAGAGCCCACGCAAAGAGCCTATGATGTCAGCGCAAACGTCATTGACGCGACAAAGCCTTCGCGCCTTCGAAGTCAACCACAAGAAATAATATAAAATACGCAAAGGGTGCGCAGAAAGCTACCTTGGGGGGC
>Ga0307511_10001199_pt1 | contig 27542 bp, 31 predicted proteins | sample 13_EM_MG_FD_200266 | JGI IMG/M metagenome (GOLD analysis project Ga0307511, IMG submission 200266) | Populus trichocarpa ectomycorrhiza microbial communities from riparian zone in the Pacific Northwest, United States - 13_EM | ecosystem: Host-associated > Plants > Roots > Unclassified | place...
CGAAGTCGCGCAGAATGGACAGTCGCGCGTGGTCGGCGACGGCTGTGATCTTGCGGGCCAGGATGAACGCTGTGATCTGTTGATCGGGGTCGAGGCTGGAGAGATCCGTAGCCAGGAGCAGGTCCAGCATGGCTCCCGAGGGATCCAGAGACTCCAGCTCCCGGGTGATTTCTTCCATGCCTCCAGAATACGCCGATCAAAGATCGAACTCGAATCACTAACGAGTGAATCTAATTCTCGTGCATAATCGCAACAACGGGTCATCGACAACGACAGTCGGCACGAGAGAGCAGGACGACCAACGAAGCCGTGACATTTCCCTCCCGGAGGGTGGATTTTGCGCGGAGGGGGGCGATGACATAAGCTTGCAGCGTATCGAGGCAGGCGGAGCCTGCCCGATAGCGCCTCGATACGTCATCGCCCAGAGGTCTCCGCGCAAAATCCACCCGGAGTAACCCGGCAAACAACCCCGAGAACCTCTACGCCCTCCGAATCGTGCCCGCTCCACATCCAGCCACCAACACAAGCCCCCACCCATTCCCAGGGGGCCGGCCCCGCTGCCAGCATACCGAGGTGAGCCTGCCGGTGATCTTGAAAACGGGGTGGCTGTGGACAAATCCGAGGCCTGTGGACAGCGGAGAAACGGCAGGTCAGACCGGGGCCACGGACTCTCCGACCTCGCGGCAAGGGCCGCCCACGAAACTGGTCCCAGACCAAAGCCACGGCCTCCGAGACCTCGCGACTGTAGCCGCCACGAAGTTGTTCCCAGACCAGAGCCACGGCTTGCCAGACCTGTTGTTCTCACACCAAGGCCACGGCCTGCCAGACCTTGCGGCTGGGGCCGCGATGAGGTTGTTCTCGCCCAGGAACGAGGTCAGCTTGGCGGCGGCCCAACGGAGGGTTTCCCGGTAGTGGGGGTTGGCCCACGCCACCCGCCGGGCTTCGTACGGGTCGAGGCCGACGGAGCGGTAGACGCGGGGATGGACGAGGGCCCGGGTGACGATGAAGGCGGTGCGGGCGAGCATCGCCCGGTGGTAGGAGAGGGCGGCCCGGGATAGACCGGGGGTGCCGCGGAGGACCTCCTCGCGGGCGTAGCGGACGTGGCGGGCCTCCTCGATGACATGGATGCGGTTGACCATGCGGACGAGGGGCTGCACGGATGAGTCGGCCATGGACTCCCGTTGCAGGGCGTCGGTGATCTCCTCGGCGACGAGGATGCCGGCGAACATGGAGGGACCGAAGGCGATGGAGCCGAATATCCGGCCCAGGCGCTGGGCGGTGCGGCCGGGTCCGTAGGCGGGGCAGCCGACCTTCTCGATGAGACGGGCGAACATGACGGAATGGCGGCACTCGTCGGCGACCTCGGTGAGGGCGTACTGGGTGTGCCGGGCCAGCGGATCGGCGTTGTAGGAGTGGCGGACGAGCAGCTCCATGAGGATGACCTCGAACCAGATGCCGACGCTGGCGATGCTGGCCAGCTCATGGCGGGTGAGCTCGATGCGCTGCTGCTCGGAGAGGCGGTCCCACAACGGAGTGCCGTAGAGGGTGCAGCGGTGGGCGGGCAGGAAGTACTTGTCGGGCAACAGGTCGGCGGCCCAGTCGATGTCGACGTCGGGGTCGTACGAGTTGCGGGCCGAGGAGTTGAGCAGCCGCTCGGCGGTCCGCTCGCGGTCGGCGATCACGCGAGTCCTCCGATCCGGGCGGTGACTTCCAGCCCGCGTTCGAACGGCAGCATGTGGCCGGCGCCGGGATAGATCACCAGCTCCGCCGAGGGCAGCTCGGCGGCGATCAGCCGGGAGTGCCCAGCGGGGGTGAGGCGGTCGGCGCCGCCGGCCAGGACAACGGTCGGGATGTCCCGGAAAGAGGCCAGGGCCGCCCGGCGTTCATGGTCACGAAGCGAGGCCCGGAAACCGACCATCGAGGCGGGATGGACCCGGGCGACCTGCTCGGCCGCGGCGACCACGTCCTCCCGACGAGGCCGGGGCCCGAACAGCAGCCAGCGCAGCCCGGGCTCGGCCAGCCGGGGCTTGGCCAGCAGGGACCGATGCTCCAGCTTGGCCAGTTTCGAGTTCACGACGCGTTCGCCGCGCATGACGACCCGGGCCAACGGCCCCGGCAGACCGAGGGTCAACGAGTCCAGGCCGCCGGAGGAGGTGGCCACGAAGGCGGCCCCAGTCACGCGCGACGCGATCAAGTCCGGATTTCGCTCCGCCAGCGCCATCATGGTCATGCCGCCGATGGAGTGGCCGGCCAGCACGACGCGACCGGCCGGCACCCGGTCCACGATCAGCTCGGCCAGGTCGTCGGCGAGCTGGGCGATGGTGGCGGTGCCGGCGGGCGCGGGCGCCGAGCCGCCGTGCCCGCGGTGGTCGAAGCGCAGCACCCGGACGGTCCGCGACAGGGTCGCGGCCACGCGGTCCCACGAGGTGTGGTCGAGGGTCCAGGCGTGCACCAGGACAACGGTGGTCGCGGCGTCCGAGGGACCCTCGTCGACCACGTGCAGCGCGGTGCCGTCGGAGGTGACGAACCGGCTGCGCGCGGCCACGTCCCAGGGCGTCACCGGACGAGGAAGGACTTGCGCCACAACGACATCCCCGGGTTGCCGACGAGACCCACCTCGTCGAGGAAGCTCATGATCCGCTCACCGGCCCAGTGGAGGGTGTCGCGGTAGTGCGGGTTGTGCAGCGCCGCCTGCTCGCCGACCTTGGGGTCGATGCCCACGGCGGCGTACACCCGCGGGTTGATGATGCTGCGGCAGATGAAGAAGCCCACCAGCGCGATCAGCTGCCGCTGGTACACCAGCTCGGCGCGGCCCATGGACTCCATGCCCCGCACGACCTCCTCGCGGGCGAACCGCACGTGCCGGGCCTCCTCCAGCACGTGGATCCGGTTGACCATGCGCACCAGCGGCTGCACGGACTCGTCCTGCATGGCCTCGCGCTGCATCCGGTCCAGCACCTCCTCGGCGACGAGGATGGAGCCGTACATGGCCGGCCCGTAGCCGATGGTCGGCAGCAGCTTGCCCAGCTGGTGCACGTGGCGCCTGGGCCCGTAGGCCGGGCACCCGATGCGCTCCACCATGCGCGCGAACATCGTGGAGTGCCGGCACTCGTCAGCAACCTCGGTGAGGGCGTACTGTGCGTGCCTCGTGGTGGGATCGGTGTTGTAGACGGCCTTGACCAGCATCCGCATCAGGAGAACCTCGAACCACAGCCCGACGCTGGCCACGCTGGCCACCTCGTGCTTGGTCAGCTCGATGCGCTGCTGCTCGGTGAGGCCGTCCCACAGCCTCGTGCCGTAGAGCGAGCTGCGGTGGGCCGGGATGAAGTACTTGTCCTCGGCCAGCGGGGCCGCCCAGTCGATGTCCACCTCGGGGTCGTAGAACTTGTCGGCCGAGGAGTTGAGCAGCCGTTCGGCGGTCTTCTCCCGGTCGGCGACCTTCAACGATCGAGCCATCGCTCCTCCGCCCAGACCAGTTCGATTAGTGTTACCGGAAGTAACGGTAACTCTGGTAGCGTGGGTCACATGGGTCGAGCTGTCAAGAGGTCGCCGGACGGTGGGGACGCACGCCGTGAGCGGTGGCGGGCACACCGCGAGGCCAGGCGCGAGGAGTTCGTGGACGCCACCATCCGGGCGCTGACCAAGCACGGCCCCGAGGTCGGCATGGACGAGATCGCGGCCGAGGCCGGGGTGACCAAGCCGGTGCTCTACCGGCACTTCGCCGACAAGTCCGACCTGTACCTGGCCGTCGGCCAGCGGGGCACCGACCTGCTGATGAACCGGCTCAAGCCGGCCCTGGTCGACGAGGGCTCGCCGTACGAGCGGATCTTCCGCGCGGTCGACTCCTACCTGGCCACCATCGAGGAGTTCCCCGAGCTCTACCACTTCGTGGTGCGGCGCTCGTTCACCGACAAGCCGGTCGAGACCGACATCGCCACCGAGGACAAGCGGATCATCGCCAACACGCTGGCCCGGCTGCTCGGCGACTACCTGCGGGCCTTCGACATGGACTCCGGCGGCGCCGAGCCGTGGGCGCACGCGGCCGTCGGCATGGTGCAGAGCGCCGGCGACTGGTGGCTGGAGCGGCAGTCGATGACCAGGCAGAGCCTCAGCGACTACCTCACCAAGATCATCTGGTTCGCGGTGGACGGCCTGCTGCGCTCCGGCGGCGTCCTGGTCGACCCGCAGACGCCGCTGAGCCTGCAACCGAGCCCGCCGCTGCGCCTGGTGCAGCACGACACACCCCAGGGAGAGGCCGGCGATGACCGACGAGCACGGGGATGAGGGCTACACCGGCGACGCGGTGCTCGTCGACGGTGAGCAGCAGGTCAAGGTGCGCGCGATGCTGCGCGGCTACTTCCAGCCGATCGACGGCCGCTACCACTGGTACGGCCGGCTCGACGCCGACCAGGCGGTGACCGACCTGGTCGAGGGTGGCCGAAAGGAGCTGCTGCTGCGCACGCCCGAGGGCGAGGCCACGGCCACGCTGTCCGACCCGGACCCGTGGCAGCGCTACCGGGTCACCGGCACGTCGAGGCCGCCGTTCGCGGTGGAGACGGCGCCGGCCCACGACTGACCCCGGACACGACAACGGCCCGGCCGGCAGCCGCCGACCGGGCCGTTCGCTGTGGTCGCCCTAGGCGAAGCCGACCTTGCGGGTGTCGGCGGCGCCGATCTCGACGTAGGAGATCCGCGACGCGGGGACGACGAAGCGGCGGCCCTTCTCGTCGACCAGCGTCAGCACCGACTGCTTGCCGTCCAGCGCCTCGGCGACGAGCGCCTCGACCGCCTCCGGCGACAGGTCGCTGTTGACGAGGAGCTCCCGAGGGCTCTCGACGACGCCGATCTTGATCTCCACGCTGACCTCCGGACTCGTGCAACTCTCGATGTCAAGGCTAGTAGAGCCGGCGACACCCCGGCCGCACCACCCATCAGCCCGTGGCGAACACCCCGCGAGTCCCGCTCTGGGACACACCGAAATACGGTTTCCGGCACACCCGATCGGGTAGGCCGGAAACCTACATTCGCCCTGACTGAGAGCGGGACTCGCGGGGGTTCAGCCCAGGCCTAGGGCGGACATGCGCTTGGTGTGGGACTGTTGCAGGCGCTTGAACAGGGCGCCGATGCCGGCCAGGTCGCCGGAGCCGCGGATGATCAGCTCGGCCAGCGCGTCCCGCTCGGCGGCGACGTGCTGGGCCTGGGTCAGGGCCTCGCCGAGCAGCCGCCGGCCCCACAGGGTGAGCCGGTCGCGGACCTTGCGGTCGTCCGCGCAGGCGGCCTTGACCTCACGCTCGGCGAACGCCGAGTGCCCGGTGTCGGCCAGCACCTCCAGCACCAGCTTCTGGGTCGGCTCGTCCAGCCAGCCGGCCACCTCCCGGTAGAAGTCGGCCGCCAGCCCGTCGCCGACGTAGGCCTTGACCAGTGATTCGTGCCACGTCCGGGGCGCGGTGGACGCGTTGAACGCGTCGAAGGCGTCCGCGAACGGCGCCATCGCGTCGGCGATGGCCACGCCGTGCTCCCCCAGGTACCGCTCCAGCAGCTGGTAGTGGCCGATCTCGGCGGCCGCCATGCTCGACAGCGCCGCCCGCCCCGCCAGCGTCGGCGCGCTGCGGGCGTCCTCGGCCAGCCGATCGAACGCCGACAGCTCGCCGTATGCCAACACCCCCAACAGATCCGCGACGCCCTCAGCCAGAACCTCGTCCGCCTCGCTCATATCCGCAGAGCGTAGCCGCCGTGGGAGGAGCCAAAACCACGTCCGGGCAGGTAGACTCCCGCCCTGACGCCTGGTAATGGCGGCGGCGCGACCTGGGATGATCGATTCCACGAGTCCCACCGCCGACCGGGCGAACGAGCACGGCGGTGAGACAGAGCCGCCATGTGGACAGGGTGCGCGCACGACAACCTCGTCGGCCCTCCCGCGACCCGCCGGGCGAGACACAACGTCCGGGGCGTGGTCGAGCGGCCCAGCCAGGCCGGTGCGCGCTGGTACGAGAGAGGCGATCACTCTGACCGTCAGCAACAACACCCGGCTTGACCCGGTGACGCTGGAACACAGCGAAGCCGGCCTGCCCGAGGTCGACACGTCCCATCCGCTCACCGCCGGCGCGCCCGTGCGCACCGACTCCCCCACGTTCGCCGAGCTCGGCGTGCGCGAGGAGATCGTGCGGGCACTGGCCCAGGCCGGCATCGAACGCACGTTCGCGATCCAAGAGCTTACCTTGCCCATCGCGCTTGCCGGTGACGACGTCATCGGCCAGGCGCGCACCGGCACCGGCAAGACTCTCGGCTTCGGCGTGCCGCTGCTGCAGCGCATCGTGGCCCCCGGCGACGGCGTGCCGCAGGCGCTGGTCGTGGTGCCCACGCGCGAGCTGTGCCTGCAGGTCACGCACGACATCACCGACGCCGGCAAGCACCTGTCGGTGCGGGTCGAGGCCATCTACGGCGGCCGCCCGTACGAGCCGCAGATCGCCGCCCTGCGCAAGGGCGTCGACGTGGTCGTCGGCACTCCGGGCCGGCTGCTGGACCTGGCCGAGCAGCGCCACCTGGTGCTGGGCAAGGTGCGCAACCTGGTGCTCGACGAGGCCGACGAGATGCTCGACCTGGGCTTCCTGCCCGACATCGAGCGCATCCTGCGCATGGTGCCCGACGAGCGTCAGACGATGCTGTTCTCGGCCACCATGCCCGGCCCGATCATCAAGCTGGCCCGGACGTTCCTGAACCAGCCGACGCACATCCGGGCCGAGGAGAACGACGCCGGCGCGATCCACGAGCGCACCAAGCAGTTCGTCTACCGGGCGCACTCGCTGGACAAGGGCGAGGTGATCGCCCGCGTGCTGCAGGCCCGCGAGCGCGGCCTGACGATGATCTTCACCAAGACCAAGCGCACCGCCCAGAAGATCTCCGACGACCTGGTCGAGCGGGGTTTCGCCAGCGCCGCCGTGCACGGTGACCTGGGCCAGGGCGCTCGCGAGCAGGCGCTGCGCGCCTTCCGCGCCGGCAAGGTCGACGTGCTGGTCGCCACCGACGTCGCCGCCCGCGGCATCGACGTCGAGGGTGTGACGCACGTCATCAACTACCAGTGCCCCGAGGACGAGAAGACCTACGTGCACCGGATCGGCCGCACCGGCCGGGCCGGCCGCGAGGGCGTGGCCGTCACGCTGGTCGACTGGGACGAGGAGCCGCGCTGGAAGTCCATCTCCGACGCGCTCGGCCTGAACATCCCGGAGCCGGTGGAGACCTACTCCACCTCCGACCACCTGTTCACCGACCTGGACGTGCCCACCGACGTGACCGGCCGGCTGCCGCTGAGCCAGCGCACCCGGGCCGGGCTGGCCGCCGAGGTCGAGGAGGACCTGTCCGGCGGCAAGAAGACCCGCAACCGCCGCCGCACCGGCGGCCGCGGCAGCACGGCGTCCCGCCCGGCCGGCCAGAGCCAGGCCGCCGCTGACGGCGAGGAGACCGCCGAGACCAAGCCGCGCCGCAAGCGCGCCCGCACCCGCAGCCGTGGCGGCGTGGTGCAGGGCGGCGAGGCCGCGCCGGCCGACGAGGCGCAGGCCAACACCGACGACACGGCCAAGTCGGACCGGCCGCGGCGGGTACGCCGCCGTCGGCGCTCGGGCGCCGACGTGGCCGCGGGCGAGCAGGCCAACACGGGCGACACGGAGCGTTCGGCAGACTAGGGCCCGTGGAGAGCCCCGAGGAGCGCGCCCCCGTGGCCGCCGAGGTCGAGGAAGACGTGCTCGACGAGTCCGCCGAGCACGTCCCGCCACCGGCGCCCGCGCGCCCGCGCACGCGGTTCCGGCGCAAGCGCGACTACGCCGTGCTGGTGCTGATCGTGCTGGTCGTCGCCGGTGGCGCCACCGTGTGGTGGCGCGGCTCCGACGCCGCCGCGACGGTGTCGCAGACCGGCTCGACCAACGTCACAGTGCCGCCGAAGCCGACCGCGGTGCCAGCCGAGTTCAAGCAGCTGTGGCAGGCGCTGAGCGGAGCCACGCCCGATCCGGTGGTGGTCGGCCCGACCGCGGTCACCGGCGACAAGCACACCGTGACCGGGCGCGACCCGGTGACCGGCGAGGTCCGGTGGAGCTACGACCGGACCAACCTCGATCTGTGCACGGTGTCTGCGGCCTGGGGCAAGGCGCTGGCCGTCTACCACAAGACGCACAACTGCTCCGAGGTCACGGAACTGGACGGCGTCACCGGCAAGCGCGGCGCGCAGCGCAACGGCGACGCCGAGATGAACACCCAGCTCATGACCGACGGCACGTTCGTCTCCACCAGCGGCAGCAAGCTGGTCGACACGTGGCGGTCCGACCTGGTGCAGACCCAGCAGTACGGCACCGTGACCGCGGTCGTGAACCACGACAAGCAGCCCCGGCTGAACTGCGTGTACAGCTCGGAGCTGGCCGGCCCGAACCTGCTCGGCGTGTTGGAGCGCTGCCCCGACGAGCAGTTCAACCGGCTCACCGTGCTGCGGCCGGGCGGCACCGACAGCGACGCCGAGAAGCCGAACGTGCTGTTCAGCGTGCAGGTTCCGGGCGACGGCGGCCGCATCGCGGCGCTCACCGACCAGCGGGAGGCGGTGGCGCTGCCCAACCCGAGCCGGCTGGTGATCTGGAACAACACCGGGTCCCAGGTGGAGACCGTGCCGCTGGACGGCGTCAACCTGTCGGCCACGCCCAACACGCTGGTCCAGCCGAACGTCATGTTCACCTGCGTCCAGCAGCCGCAGCCGGCCACCGACTGCGAGCCGAACAGCTGGACCACCACCACCAACGTCGGGGCGCGGGTCGTCACCTGGTTCACCGGCACCAAGACCGTCGCGATGTCCGCGGCCACGCTGGAACCGCTGTGGACGGTGGACGGCGCGTTCGGCCCGGGCACCGTGTACGCGGACAAGTTCCTGGTGCCAGTGGCGGGCGGGCTGGCCGTGGTGGACCCGGCCACCGGCGTGCGCGGTCCGGACGTGAAGGTGGACCGCAAGGGCTACCAGGGCCAGGTGCGGCTGACGACGCTGGGCAACGTGCTGTTCGAGCAGCGTGGCGACACTCTCGTGGCGATGCGCTGATCCGGTACTACACGCTGCGTGCACGGTGCGGCAGACTCGCAGTCATGACCGCCGCGCCGCCGTCCCAGCTGACCCCCAACCGAGCCGGCCGGGGCGACCTGCCCGGCCGCTACGGGCCGATCGCCACGCTGCGGGCTCCCGCTGCCGGCACGGACCTGGGCGCGACGGCGCTGCTGGTGCCCGGCTACACGGGGTCCAAGGAGGACTTCGCGCCGCTGGTCGACCCGATCTCCGATGCCGGCATCGAGGTGCTGGCCGTCGACCTGCCCGGCCAGTTCGAGTCGGCGGGGCCGGACCAGGAGGCGGCCTACCGGCCGGCGGCGCTGGGCACGGTGCTGGCCGACCTGGTGGCCAAGATCGCCGCCGACGGCCGCCGGGTGCTGTTGCTCGGCCACTCCTACGGCGGGCTGGTGGTGCGGGCCGCCGTGCTGGCCCACGCCCCGGTCACCGGCCTGACGCTGCTGGACTCGGGCCCGGCGGAGCTGCCGCCCGGCGACCGCCGCAGCGCCCTGGACACCGGCGAGGCCATCCTGCGCGAGCACGGCGTGGAGGCCGCGCACCAGGTGCTGGAGTCGCGGGCCGCCGAGGATCCGGGCTGGGCCGAGGTGCCAGTCGAGCTGAAGGAGTTCAAACGCAAGCGCTTCCTGCGCTCCACCGCCGCCGGGCTGCTCGGCATGGCCGACGGCCTGCGCTACGAGCCGGACCTGGTGACCAAGCTGGCCGCCGCGCTGCGCACCGCCGGCGCGTCGGCGCTGGTGATCTGCGGCGAGCAGGACGACGCGTGGTCGGTGGCCTCGCAGCGGGACATGGCCGACCGCCTCGACGCCGACTTCGCCGTGGTCACCGGGGCCAAGCACTCCCCCAACACGGAGAACCCGGACGGCCTGCTCGGCACCCTGCTCCCCACCTGGCGCGCCTGGCTCGCCGACGCCCTCTGACCCCAAATCAGCGCTTGGAAGGGGGCTTTCCTCCACTCGGAGTGGAGGAAAGCCCCCTTCCAAGCGCAAAAGCGGGGATTAGGACCACCAGTAGAGCCACAGCATGAGGGCGGCGTCGAGGAGGACGGCCAGGGAGGCCAGCGCGGACACGACGCCGGTGCGGCGGTCGGCGGCGCGTTGCAGCAGCACGGCGATCGCCGCGGCGACGGCGTGCGCGCCGACGGCCAGCCAGCCGAGGCCGGGATATCCCTGTAGCTGGAAGAAGATCTGCGACACCAGCACGACCAGCAGCAGGATCACCACGCACGCGGCGACCGCGCCGCTGGCGCCGCGCAGCACGCTGCGGCGGGGTGTCTTCTTCCGCGCGGGCTCGGTCATCGTCTTGGTCACGTCACCTCCTACGGCGCGAGCATCGACCACGGCTCAAGGTCCTCGGCGACCTGCGAGCCCTCCGGGCAGCTGCGCCGGAAGTCGCACCACGAGCACTGCCGGCCGGGCGCCGGCGGAAACAGGATGTCGGCATCGCCGCCCGCGGCCAACGTGTCGCCGGCCACCGTGAGTTCGTCGGCGCTCTCCTCGGCGCGGGCGACGTGCCGGGCGAGCGAGTCGTCGGTGTGCTCCCATGCTGCCACCGACCGCGTCGGCAGGTGGTGAAGCTCCACCCGGTGGCACTGCTTGCGCAGCGTCCGGCGGGCCGCGATCGCATACAGGGCAAGGGCTTGCGAGCCGCGGGCGTCGTCGGTGGTCAGTGCGTGCCGGCCCGTCTTGTAGTCGACGATGACCAGTTCGCCTTCCCTGACGTCAATCCGGTCGACCCGGCCCTCGGCGATGATTCGCCCGACCGGGGCGGAAACCCAGCGCTCCAGGCCGACCGGATCCCCGCTGACGTCGGTGTCCTCGACGTAGTGCGCGACCCATTCCCTTGCCCGGTCACGGTATTCGGCCTGCTGGTCGACGTCGCGGAAGCCGTCGCCCTTCCAGGTGCGGGTGACCATGGCCGCGGCCTGCTCGGGTGTTCGCCGCTCGACCGGCAGGTCGAAGAAGGCCCGCAGGGCGTTGTGCACCACCGCGCCCAGCGTGTTGTGGGCCCACCCGCCGGCCCGCGGCGGGGTGGGCCGGTCCAGGTAGGCCATCCGGTAGCGGCGTCGGCAGTCCGTCCAGGTGGCGAGCTTGGCGGGCGTGACGCGCACCAGTTTGGGCGGCATGCTCTCGAACAGTCCGAGCTGATCTGGCACCGACCCACCGTAGCGGTCAGGCCGCACCCGAGATGAACCCCTTCACCGAGTCGGCCACCAGCTGCACGGCGATGGCCGCCAGCAGCAGACCGGCGATCTTGGCGACCAGCACGATGCCGCTGTCCTTGATCAGCCGGATGAGCAGGCTGGAGTAGCGCAGCACCAGGTAGTTGATCAGGTGCACGGTCAGGATGGCCGCCGCCAGCGCGAGATAGCTGGCGGCCTGCCCGTCGGCCTGCCGCACGAACACGATGGTCGCGGCGATCGCGCCCGGGCCGGCCAGCAGCGGCGTGCCCAGCGGCACCAGCGCGATGTTGACGTCCTCGACGGCTTCGGGCTCGGTGGCGCCCTTGCCGGTCAACAGGTCCAGCGCGATCAGCAACAGCAGCAGCCCGCCCGCGCCCTGCAGGGCGGGGATGCCGATGCCGAGGTAGGACAGGATGGCCTCGCCGCCGATGGCGAACAGCGAGATCACCGCCAGCGACACCAGCACGCCCTGCCGGGCCGCCTTGTTGCGGGCCTCCCGGCTGCGCCGGCCGACCAGGCTCAGGAACACCGGGATGTTGCCCGGCGGGTCCATGATCACGGTCAGCGTGATGGTGGCGGTCAGGTAGAGGCCCAGGTTGAAGATCACCCGACGACCACCGGGGCGCCGCTGGCCTTGTCGATCAACGCGTCCAGCATCTCCGGGGCGGTCGTCTCCTGGCCGAGCCGGACTGTCTTGTTGGTGCCGTGGTAGTCGCTCGACCCCGTGACCACCAGTGACAGGTCGGCGGCCAGGGCCCGCAGCTCGTTCCGGGTCGGCCGGTCGTGGTCGGGATGGTCGATCTCCACGCCGGACAGGCCCAGGTCGGCCAGGTCGGCGATCACCGAGGCGGTCACCACCGGGCCGCGGGACCGGGCGAAAGGGTGGGCCAGCACGGTCACGCCGCCGGCCTCGGCGATCATGTCGATGGCCGTCTCGACCGGGGTGTCCGTGCGCGGCACGTGGTAGCTGCTGCCGGTGCCCAGGTACTTGGCGAACGCCTCGTCCACGGACGCCACGACGCCGGCCCGGATCAGCGCCTGGGCCAGGTGCGGCCGGCCGCCGGGCGAGTCGGCGGGCAGCCGGCCCATCACCTCGTCGGCGTCGACCGGGAAGCCGTCGGCGGCCATCCGCTCGGCCATCCGCCGCAGCCGCAGCCGGCGCTCCGCGCGCAGCCGGCTCTGCTCGGTCTTGAGGGCCTGCGACTCCGGGTCGAACAGGTAGGCCAGCAGGTGCACGGTGCAGGTGCCGCCGAGGCCGTCCGGCGACAGGCAGGACAGCTCCGCGCCGGGAACGAGCCGCATGCCCGCCGGCACCGCCGCGGACGCCTCCGCCCAGCCGGCCGTCGTGTCGTGGTCGGTGATCGCCACGACGTCGAGGCCCGCGGCGGCCGCGGCCGCCATCAGTTGGGTGGGAGAGTCGGTCCCGTCGGAGCAAGCAGTGTGGGCATGCAGGTCAATAGGCACGGCCTCAGCTTGCCTCAGAGGCCCGACAACCACGAAATATGCGGTTGGTCGGCGGCAACCGGGAGAGTGCGAGGCCGCGCCGGTGCCTGGACTGTCGCCGGATTTCGATCGCCGCACCCGACGCAACCCACCACGCACGCCGACGCGGCGATCTAAATCCGGCTAAGGAAGGCACCGGTCACGAGCGGCCTCGCCGCCCTGCCGGAGGCGGGGCCATGTCACGGCACCATCTTCTTGCCTCGGGCGGCTCGCTGGGCCTTGATCATCGAGAAGCGCTCGGCCTGCGCCTTCTTGTCGCCGAAGACCAGCTCCGAGATGGCGTCGTAGACCTCTTCCGGCCGCGGCAGGTACTCAATCTTGTTGAGCGCCTGGATCTGGCCGGCCGACTCCACGATCAGCGTGCCGTAGCCGAACATGCGGCCACCGAGGCTGCGCTCGTAGGTGAGGTCGGTGACCTTGGTGACCGGCATCATCGCCACCTTGGTCACGAACACACCACTGGTGATCATGAAGCGTTTGTCGGTGACGACGATGCGCTCCACCCACCACTCGATGACGAAGTAGGCGAACCGCAGCAGCACCAGCAACGCCGCGTACCACAGGATGTTCTGCACGACCGCCGCGTCCAGCGGCAGCAGGTGGGAGATCAACACGGCGATGGTCAGCAGCGCCGCCGCCTCGAAGATGTCCCAGAGCAGCGTGGCCCAGTGCCGACGCACCCGGATGACCCTGCGCTCGGTCCCGAGCAGGTACTCGTCTGGATCCCTGGGTGCGAACACGAACGCGTTCCCCTCCCCGCCAGGTGCTTAGAACAGGTTCTGCACGAAACTGATCAGCGCCTCGGCACCGGTGCGAAGCGAGCCAAGGACATTGTGCACCAAGCCCGCGGCCTGCATCGGTGAGCTCACCAAGAAGAAGAGCACCAACGCAACGCCGGCCCAGATGAGGATCTTCTTCAGGTTCACGGCGACCAACCCCGTCCAAGTACTTAAAGCAGCCTTCACACCCTCGCTGCACAAGGTTGTACCGCACCGAGGTTCGCTTCGGGAGGTTTGTACTGCGCACGGGTCAGCGCTCGTCGCACGGGGCGGAAAGTCGCTACGCTCCGTGTTCATGGTCTCGGACGAAGGTCAGCGTACTCGCTGCGTGGGCGGGATCGCACACGACGCGCGCGGCCGGATTCTGCTCGTGAAGCGCGGAAAACCACCTGGTCAAGACCAATGGTCGGTGCCGGGCGGCCGAGTGGAGCAAGGCGAGTCCGACGAGCGGGCGGTCCAGCGCGAGCTACTGGAGGAAACCGGACTCAGAGTCATCGTCGGTCACCTGATCGGATCGGTGGTCCGTCCGGCCCCGATGGGCGTCTTCGACATCCACGACTACTCCTGCCAGGCAATAGGCGGCACGCTGCGCGCCGGCGACGACGCGGCTGACGTGGCCTGGGTAGACGCCGTTACCTTCGCCACACTCGAACGTCTCAACCTGCTCACGGAGGGTCTCGCGGACGCCCTGACCTCGTGGAACGTCCGGCCGAGATGATCACCGCTTGATCATCTCGGCGGTGGAGCGCTGTCCCCCGCAGAAGTGCCCGAAAGCACCAACGCCGCTACGGCGGCCACGGCGCGTGTGTCACCCGGTGGGAGGCAACCACTCCAGCCGCTGCCCGTGCCGGCCGGTGCGGGCCAGCGCCTGGGCCTGCGGCCGCCCGTCCAGCCAACGGACCAACCCCAGCACGCCCTCCCCCGGTTCACCCGGAAGATCATCGCGGCCGGGCATCAGCACGTGCAGGGCCGAGTCGTACGGCTCGTCGCTGACCCACCACAGCGGCCGCCCGGCGGCCAGCCGGCCCAGCGCCGCCACGTACTCGCCGGCCCGCTCGCCCGGCCGCAGCCCGCTGTCCACCACGACCAGCGGCAGCTCGGCCGGCAGCCGCCCGGCGGCGTCGGCCAGCCCGTCCACCGGATCGCCGGCGACCAGCTCGGGGCCCTCCTTGGCCAGCATGGTGGCGGCCACGCCCAGCCAGCGCACCCGTTCCGGCTGGTCGGCCCACACGCAGGCCTCCAGCCAGGCGAACTCGTCCGGGTCGTCGGCGTCCACCGGGGCGGCGTCCAGGCCGACCCGGGCCTTGACGGCGAGCTTCTTCGGCAGCGGCGGCGGGTCGCCGCCGAGCACGCAGTGCAGGCCGAGCGGCGTCTTGGCCGGGCCGGCGGCGAACTGCCCGGCGGCGCCGGTCTGGTAGCGGTAGCCGAACTTGTCCATCAGCAGCAGGAAGCCGGCGCACGAGCCGACGGTCAGCAGCGCGACCGGGCCGCGGGCCTGCTTGGCCGCCAGGGCCGCCGCCGGATACACCAGGGCCGCCTTGCGCACGTCGTCCGTGCGCAGCGACCGGGTCGACACCAGCTCCCGGACCCGGTCGGCCCGCTCCAGCACGAACTGCCGCCACATCGGCCAGGTGCCGTCGTCCGGGCCGGACGCGCCGCCGAGGGTGGCGTAGTAGGCCGACAGCGGGTGGATGGGGTCGGCCTGCACCAGCCGGTGCGCCGCGGCCAGCAGCAGCCGCGGGTCGCGGTCCCCGAGCAGGGCCGCGACCTCGGCGTCGTCGGCCGCCCGGGCGGCCAGCAGCTGGTAGAGCGGGGACGCCGCGGCGTCGCGCTCGGCGAACTCCCGCAGCCTGGCCGCGGCCCGTTCCGCGCTCACGGGCTTCAGAGCTTCGGCTCGGGGCGGCCGGGCTGCTCGCCGCCGCGGCTGTCGCCGTAGGAGCGCTTGGGCACCATCACCTTGCGCCGGTACACGCACACCACCGTTCCGTCCTGCTTGTAGCCGCGGGTCTCCACGTACACGATGCCGCGGTCGTCCTTGGACTTCGACGGAGTCTTGTCCAGCACCTCGGACTCGCCGTAGATGGTGTCGCCGTGGAAGGTCGGCGCGATGTGCCGCAGCGACTCGACCTCCAGGTTGGCGATGGCCTTGCCCGAGATGTCCGGCACGGACATGCCCAGCAGCAGCGAGTAGACGTAGTTGCCGACGACCACGTTCTTGCCGAAGTCGGTGGTCTCGCCGGCGTAGTGGGCGTCCATGTGCAGCGGGTGGTGGTTCATGGTCAGCAGGCAGAACAGGTGGTCGTCGTACTCGGTGACCGTTTTGCCCGGCCAGTGCTTGTACACCGCGCCGACCTCGAACTCCTCGAAATAACGCCCGAACTGCACGTCCACCTCCCAGGTGTGGCCCGGACCTCGGCGGCCGGGGACGACAGTGTGGCCCCGCGAGGAGTAGTCTCTGCAACGGTGTGTGAGCGAATCCACCGCTGCACCCGTCGACCTTAGGAGGTGAGGGACGCCAGATGTCCAGTGCCAGTAGTAGGTACCGCGTCCCCGCCGACCAGGTTCACTCGATCGTGTAACTCCTGGGTCCGGCCCGGACGCGTTCGCCCTGCACGAACCGTCCAACCCCTGGAGGCCGTATGCCCAGCCTGCCCTCGTTCAGCGGTCTGCGCGGTCGGTCCGCCCGCACCAACGGGCGGGTCGCGCCGCCCATCCCGGTGCCCCTGTCGGCGTACGTCGTGGACTGCGGCGTGTACATCGACGGCAAGCGGCTGCCCGGGCGTTGGACCCACACCGACGCGGTGCGCGAGGTGCGCAAGCGCCACGAGGGCTTCGTCTGGATCGGCCTGTACGAGCCGGACGAGGAGCAGATCCAGGGCGTCGCCGACACCTTCGGCCTGCACGAGCTGGCCGTGGAGGACGCGGTGCAGGCGCACCAGCGGCCCAAGCTGGAGCGCTACGACGACACGCTGTTCATGGTGCTCAAGACCGTGCACTACATCGAGCACGACTCCCCGGACACGGCCAACGAGATCGTCGAGACCGGCGAGCTGATGGTGTTCCTGGGCAAGGACTTCGTGGTCACGGTGCGGCACGGCAAGCACGCCGGCGTGGGCACGCTGCGCCGGTCGCTGGAGGCCGACCCGGAGCGGCTGGCCATGGGCCCGGCCGCGGTGCTGCACGCCATCGCCGACATGGCCGTGGACAACTACCTCGCGGTGACCGAGGCCATCGAGGACGACATCGACGAGATGGAGGTGCAGGTCTTCGCGCCGCGCACCGCCGTCGACTCCGAGCAGATCTACCTGATGAAGCGGGAAGTGCTGGAGCTCAAGCGCGCGGTGACGCCGCTGGCGGCGCCGCTGCGCCGGCTGTCCGAGGGCTACATCACGCTGGTGCCCGAGGACGTCCGCTCCTACTTCCGGGACGTCGAGGACCACCTGATCACGGTGTCCGAGCACATCGCCAGCTTCGACGAGCTGCTCAGCACGCTGATCGACGCCGCCCTGGCCAAGATCACGCTCCAGCAGAACACCGACATGCGCAAGATCACCGCGTGGGCGGCGATCATCTCCATCCCGACCATGATCGCCGGCATCTACGGCATGAACTTCGAGGACATGCCCGAGCTGCACTGGCGCTTCGGCTATCCGATGGCGCTCGGCGTGATCGTCCTCGTCTGCCTGCTGCTCTACCGAATACTCCGCCGCAACCGCTGGCTGTGATCCCTCACCCCATCGAGCGACCGGAGTCCCGTCATGTCCAAGATCCTGAGCAACCCGCTGTTCTGGGTGATGACCGCCGTGCTGCTGTGGCTGGCCACTGTCACCCTGATCATCGCCCGCCAGAACTGACCGCTTTCCCTTACCGTTCACCGTATTCCCGCCGGACCGGCGGGAAATAGAGGATCGGGGAACCCGGCAACCCCGGCCGGCCAGGAGCGTCTCCTCCATGTCAGCGATCGCTGGCCAGCAGGGGGGAGAGAAACCCGATGAAGTACAAGGGAATTGCTGTTCTGGCCCAGCTCGCGCTCGCTGTGGCGGCGGTGCTGCACCTCGACCAGGCAGCTGGCAGCGGACGGGCGCGATTCCGGGCCACGAGAGCGTCGTCGACCTGACCTGACGGCAGCTTTTCCTTGCCGCCCACCATTTTCCCGCGTATCGGCGGGAAAAAGAAGATCCGAAGAGCCGGTATCCGTGGCCTTACGAGCCCGTCTTCTGCCGTGCCAGACTTTGCCGGTCCAAAGGGGAGAGAAAACGATGAAGCACAAGGGAATTGGCGTGTTGGCCCCGCTCGCGCTCGCCACCGTGGCGGCGCTGGGCTTCGGCCAGGTGGCGCAGGCCGCGCCCGCCGTCCAGGGGGAGACGCAGCTGGTCACGGTCGACCAGTACGGCGAGCTGTACCACACGATCCGGCACGCCGACGGCAGCTGGCAGAAGATGGGCGTCATCCCGGGCTACGGGCAGGTCAACGCCCTCGCGTCGGCGATGGTCGGCGGCGAGGAGAACGTCATCGTCGAGTTCCAGACCGGCACGCAGAAGGTCCCGGACATCCAGGCCGCCCGGCTGGTCCGGCACGCCGACGGCACGTGGAACTTCAACGCGTCGCTGCCTGAGATTCCGATGAACCCGGGGGCGCTGTCCCTGGTGAACGTGAACGGGCGGCTCAACCTGGTCTCGCTGACCTCGACCGGCCCCATGGTCGCCGAGCTCGGCGCGGACGGGACGTGGTCGGCGTTCAGCAACGTGCCCGGCCCCGGCCACATGCGCTCGGTCGCCGCCGTCGCCAACGGGAGCTCGCTGCGAGTGGTGGAGCTGTACGGGGACGGCCGCACCGTCGGCGTCGTCGACCGCACCGCCACCGGCTGGTCCACGATCAACACGACGCTGGCCAACACCGACGACCGGAACGTCGACACCCAGGTGGCGGCGGCCCAGATCGGCGACACGCTGCAGGTGGGCGTGGTGCTCGACTCGGCCACCGACACGCAGGCGGTGCCGTGGATCGACCACGCCACCATGGACAAGTCCGGCAACTGGTCCGGCTTCGCCGGCCTGCCGACGGTCTGGGGCCGGGCGTTCCAGGTGTCGATGACCGCGGCCAACGGCGAGATGCAGCTGGCCTACACCACCGAGACCGGAGCGCTGTACCACACGATCCGGCACGCCGACGGCACCTGGCAGGAGCCGGGCTTCGTGCCGGAGGTCACCGGTGGCGGTTCGGTCACGGGGCCGGTGACCATCGCCGGCGAATGAGGTTCCGCTGAGGGATAACAGGCGTTGCCGCCGCGGTGACGCCTGCCCTTCTGTGCAACAAAAAATGTGACCCGACGCGGTCGAGTCGAGGCGCGGACGGCCAACGGAAACATCAACATTCCTTACCAGGCAAGCGAAGCCTGCCGTTTCGAGGACTGCTCTCCTTTCTCGACGGCGACCCGGTGCCCGACAAACCACTTCGCTCAATTTTTTTCCCACCGGGCAACCATTTCCGCCCGGCAGGCGTGACCGAGATGTCCACATCCGAACAGGGAGGGATCGGTAGTGTTCACCAACAAGATTCGTGCGGCCGCCGGGATCGCACTCGCCGCCACCGCGGCGCTGGCAGTCGCCGGCGCGGCCCAGGCCGGACCGCTCAAGCCCAACGCCGCTGACCCCGGCGACGTGCAACTGATGACCACCGACGGCAACAGCAGCCTCGTGCACACCATCCGGCACTCGGACGGCTCGTGGCAGTCCTTCGGCAGACTCGGCGACTACTCCGGTGTCGTCGGGCTGACCTCCACGCTGCTCAACGGCGAGGAGAACGCGTTTTTCCAGTACACCAGCCCGAAGGGGCCGCTGCTGGCCCACTTCGTCCGGCACGCCGACGGCTCGTGGAACCTCAACGCCGGCACGCCGGCGCTGGACGCCGGCGGCACGGTCGACGGCCTGTCCGCCACCGTGGTCAGCGGCAAGGTGGAACTGTTGCAGCTCAAGAACGGCGCGGTGAAGGTGTCCACCCAGGGCGCCGACGGCACGTGGTCGCCGTGGGCCGCTGTGCCGAGCAACGGCCCGGTGCGCAGCGTCGCGGCCACCGCGACGGGCAGCACGCTGCGGGTCGTCGAGCTGTCGGCGGACGGCCACACCGTCACCGATTTCGACCAGTACTCGAGTGGCAACTGGAACGCCGGCCAGTCGAAGTCGGTGAACTCGGACCCGAACTACACCGCGACCGAGGTCGCCGCGACCAGCGACTACAGCGGCGTCCAGATCGCGCTGGTGGAGTCGTACTTCGGCTACAGCGACGGCGTGTACCACAGCAAGATCACCGACGCCCTGGGCTCCTGGGACCCGTTCCAGCCGATCTCATCGCAGATCAACAACTACTGGTCCGCGTCGCACGTCTCGATGGAGTTCGCGTCGGGCGAGATGCAGCTGACCTTCTCGACGCCCTCGGGCCAGCTGTTCCACACCATCCGGTTCTACGACGGCAGCTGGCAGACGGCCGGTGACGTCGAGGGGGCGGCCGGCAACATCACCGCCGGCCCGGTCACCATCGCCGGATATACCTACTGATGAGGCGAATCCTGATCCCGTTGGCGGCCAGCGTCCTGCTGGCCGCCAGCGCGGCGACACCGGCACTGGCGCAGACACCGGCCGCCCCGCAGGCGGTCGGCGACGTGCAGCTCGTCGTGATCGCGGACCACGGAGACCTGCTCAACCACACCATCCGGCACGCCGACCGCACCTGGCAGCGCTTCGGCGACGTGGCCTCGGTCCTCGGTCCTCGGACCGTCGCCTACCTGACCCTGGCGGGCGAGGGCTAGCCCCAGGGCTGTTCCTCCCAGGTGAACGGCATGCCGTGGCCCAGGCCATGGCCGAGCCGCAGGGACAGGCCCGCGGGCCACAACTTCAGCAGCAGCTCGAAGTTGCCGCGGGCCCGTCGCGGCTCGTACACGAGGAGCGCGAGCGGGGCGCTCCCGGTGGCGCGGGCCGCCGCCTCAGCCAGGGCGGCGCGCCCGCGCTCCCGTTCGGCCGGGGACGCGTACTGCCACATCACCGAGTGCCATACGACGGTCAGCACGCCCTCGGGCAGCTCGGCCAGCTGCCGCTCCAGCCACGCCGCGCCGCCCGCGCGCTCGACCTGGATCGGGTCGGCGACGGCCAGCCGCATGGCGGCACGCAGCCGTTCGATCCGAGCCACCATGTCGGCCCAGACGAACGAGGACAGGTGCAGCTGCCCGGCCCTGGTCGTCACGTCGACCGGGTCCACGTCACAGCCGGCGCGGCTGTGCAGGACCAGCGGCCGGCTCAGGTCCGCCGGCGGCAGGCCGGTCCACTCCGGGTCCAGTTGCAGCTCGCTGTCCGGATCACCGAGCACGGAGCCGTCAGACAGCCGGTAGGCCACCTTGTGCGGGCGCAGGTTCAGGCCACCGCTGGCCCCGACCTCCAGCAGCCGCACCGGCAGGCCGCCGACCCGTTCCGAGGCCACCAGCAGCCCGCCGTAGAGCGGTCCGCTGCGGCCGACCTCGTTGGTCTGCACGGCATTGGCCCGCACCAGCTGCCGCACCTCGGCCTCGTGCTCCCGCACCGTGGCCTCGGCATCGGCCCACAGCGTCTCCAGGCGGGGCTCGCCGCCCACACTCGGATAGTGCTTGGCCAGCGCCGGCGCGCGGCCGTCCAGCACGAGATGGTGCAGGGCGGCGGCGAAGCGCAGCCCCGGCACGGTGCCCGGGCGGTCCCGTTCCGAGCCGGCCATCGCGCGGCTGGTCACGCCGCCCGCGTCGAGGTCGTCGGCCGCGGCGTTGAGCAGGGCGTGGGTCAGGGGGCTGCCCGGCAGGCACAAGGTTGAGATGTCGCGGAAGAGCTTCGCCAGCACACCGTGCACGCTATCCGCTCGTACGCTTCCGGTCATGGCGAAAGTGCTCGCGGTCTCCGACGAGGTGGTGGCGCAGCTGTGGACCGACCGGGTCCGCCGGCTCGACGTCGACCTCGTGCTGGGTGCGGGCGACCTGCCCTTCGACTACCTGGAGTACCTGGCCGGCGCGCTGGACCGGCCGTGCGTGTTCGTGCCCGGCAACCACGACGCGGACCTGGCCGGCTACACCAACGTGCGCGGGCTGTGGACGCGGGCCGGCATGCCGGTGGCCTGGCCGGGGCCGGCCGGCGGGGTGAACGTGGACGCGGGTGTGGTCGACGTGGCCGGGCTGCGCATCGCCGGCCTCGGCGGCTCTATTCGCTACAACCACGGCCCCAACCAGTGGACCGAGCGGCAGCAGGCGCGGCGGGCCCGCCGGATGGCCCGGCTGGCCGGCTGGCGGCGGCTGCGGGACGGTCGGGGCGTGGACGTGCTGCTGACCCATTCACCGCCGGCCGGCTGCGGCGACCTCCCCGACGACCCGCCGCACCGGGGCTTCGCCTGCCTGCACGACTCCGTGCGCCGGCTGCGGCCGAAGTTGCTGCTGCACGGGCACATCCACCCACATGGCGCGCCCGCGCCGGATCGCCGGCTCGGCGACACGCGCGTGGTCAACGTGGTCGGCTACAAGGTGTTCGAGGTGACGCCCGATGGCTCGTGACACCGGATTTCCCCGCGCTGACGCGGAGAACGACTTCCTGCGGGCCCGCCGCGGACAGGTGCTGTCCCGGCTGGCGGCGTGGCTGCGGCGCGAGCCCGACGACGTCAACATCATGCTGCCGTACGACGAAGTCGTCGCGGCGTTGGGTTATCAGGGCGAGCGGCGGATCGGCCTGCGGGTGATCGCGCTGGACTCGATCGTCGGCAGCGTGGACCGCACCCGCGACTTCGACCGCCGGTTCCGGCCGACCTCGGCCCGGGTGCGGGAGCGGTGGGAGCGGCTGGCGCTGGCCCAGCGGCGCGGCGAGTCGGTGCCGCCGATCGAGGTGTACCGGATCGGCGACCTGCATTTCGTGCAGGACGGGCATCATCGGGTGTCGGTGGCCCACGCGCTCGGCCTGGACGTCATCGAGGCGTATGTGACCGAAGTGCGGACCCGATTGTCGGCGCAGGGAATTCGCTATCGCGGCGATCTGATCGTCAAGGACCACCGCCGCCTGTTCCTGGACCGCGTGCCCCTCGCCGGCGAGGCCCGCGCCGCGATTCTCGTCACCGATCCGCTCGATTACGCCCGCCTCGGCGAACATATCGAGGCGTGGGGATTCCGGCTGATGCAGGACTCCGGGGAATTCCTCGACCGGCCGGTCGTCGCCCGGCGCTGGTACGCCGAGGAATACCTGCCGGTGGTGGCCATGCTCAAGGCCGCCGACCTGCTCGACGGCCGCACCGAGACGGAGACGTACCTGCGGGTGGCCGGCGAGCGGTACCGGCTCATGCGCACCCATCGCTGGGACGACGACGTGATCGCCGCCCTCCGGTCAGCGCGAGACCTCCGGTAGCGGACGGACGTGGTTCATCACCCGGTCCGCGTAGTTGTCCAGCAGCCGCGTGCCCACCTGCTGCGAGTAGCCGAGCAGCGCCGCCCACAGCAGCAGCGCCGCCTGGGAGGTGACACAGGTCAGGCCCTCGGCGACGTGCGCGCTCAGCGCCAGCACGCCGATCACCGCCAGGGCCGAGCCGAGCAGCACCTTGATCAGCGCCTGGTAGCCGACCAGCACGTACGGCGAGAGGCTGGGCCGCCGCCGGGTCAGCAGCACCACAGCCGCGACCGACGCCCCGAACGCGCCCAGCAGCTGCACCATCCAGACGTCCAACGGGCCGGGCCCCTTGCCGCCGGCGGCGCACGCCACCACGGTGCTGCTCTCCGGCATGTGCGCGCACATCGGCAGCGCCTCCGGCATGCGCAGGCCGAGCACCCCCAGCACGGTGTTGACCACGAACAGCAGCAGCGCCGCGGCGACCATCTTGTTGCGAAGGGCCCGCGCCGCCGCGTGGGCATCGTCGGATGCGTCGAAGGCCGCCCTCAGCGCATCGACCACGACGGCCCGGTCGGTCGGCCCCACCGGCCGTCCCGGTTGCAGCGACTCCAAGGCCTGCCGGCGCAGATCGTCCTCCGGCAGGTAGCCGGCCACCCGCTGGCGCAGGCTCGGCATCCGGCCGGCCAGATCCGGCAGCCCGGCCGCCGTGCACACCTCGGCCTCGTGCAGCGCCCGCCAGGCCCGCTCGATGTGCCAGCCCGACCACCACGACGCCGGCAGCCGCCACCACCGCTCCCGCAACTCGAGCACCCGGTCCACCACGTCCAGCGACTCGGCCGCCGACCGGCGCTCCCGCTCCGCGCCCGCGACGCCGTCCAGCTCGGCCAGGTCGGCCCGGGTCCGGCGGGCCCGGGCCTCCACCGTGAGCTGCCAGTCCGTCAGCCGGGCCCGGTCGCCGATCGCCATGTGGATCACCCCGGTCTCGATGGTGACACCCCCACGTCCCGGAAATCAGCGGCCAACCGGTCCCGACAGTTCCCCCCAACGAGTGACACCTTGACGTTTGGAAGGGGGCTTTCCTGCACTCCGAGTGGAGGAAAGCCCCCTTCCAAGCACCGAAGGGTTGATGGGTGGTCAGTCCTCCGAATAGGTGAGGTTTGCTCCGGAGGCGGGGTCGAACAGCTGGACCTTGTCGGTGTCGAACCAGAACTTGGCCGGCTGGCCCTCGGCCACGGCCGACGCCGAGGACAGGCGGGTGACCACCTGGCCGCCGCTGTCCGGCACGCCGGCGGAACCGGCGTCGGCGGCCAGGTCGGCCAGGTCGCTGGACTGCGCCTCGCCGCCCTCGACCGAGAAGTACGCGTACTTCTCCGAGCCCATCGACTCCAGCACCTCGACACGCGCGTCGAACGTCGCGCCGCGACCCAGCGCCGCCGGGTCGACCAGTGCGGCGTCCTCGAAGTGCTCCGGCCGCACGCCCATGATCACCTCACGCGGCGCGTTGGCCGCCTCGGCCGCGCGCCGGACCCGGTCGGTCAGCGCGACCTGGCCCAACGGCGTGGCCAGCGCCCCGTCGGCCAGCGTGGCCGGCAGGAAATTCATCGACGGCGCGCCGATGAAGCCGGCCACGAAGAGGTTGGCGGGATGGTCGTACAGGAACTGCGGCGCGCCGACCTGCTGCACCAGGCCGCCGCGCAGCACCACCACCCGGTCGCCCAGGGTCATCGCCTCGGTCTGGTCGTGAGTCACGTACACAGTCGTGGTGCCCAGCTGCTTCTGCAGCCGCGACACCGAGGTCCGCATCTGCCCGCGCAGCTTGGCGTCCAGATTGGACAGCGGCTCGTCCATCAGGAACGCCTTGGGGCTGCGCACGATCGCCCGCCCCATGGCCACCCGCTGCCGCTGGCCGCCGGACAGGTTGGCCGGCTTGCGGTCCAGGTGCGGGATCAGGTCGAGGATCTGCGCGGCCTCCTCCACCTTGGCCTTGACCGTCGCGCTGTCCACTTTGGCCAGTCGCAGCGGGAAGGCCATGTTCTCCCGCACGGTCATGTGCGGGTACAGGGCGTAGGACTGGAACACCATGGCGATGTCCCGGTCCTTGGGCGCCTTCTCGTTCATCCGCTGGCCGCCGATGCGCAGCTCGCCGCCGGTGATGTCCTCCAGCCCGGCGATCATGTTGAGGGTGGTGGACTTGCCGCAGCCCGACGGTCCGACCAGGATGATGAACTCGCCGTCGGCGATCTCGATGTTGACCTCGGACACCGCCAGCGCGCCGTCCGGGTACCGCTTGGTCACCTTGTCCAGAACGATCTCGGCCATCGCGGCCTCACCCCTTCACGGCGCCGGAGGTCAGCCCCGCGACGATGCGGCGCTGGAAGAACAGCACGAACAACACGATCGGGATCGTGATCACCACCGCCGCCGCGCAGATCTGCCCGGTCGGGTCCTCGAACTGGGACGCGCCGGTGAAGAACTGCAGCGCCGCCGGCACCGTGCGGGAACGGGTGGTCGCCGTCAGCGAGATGGCGAACAGGAAGTCGTTCCAGCAGAAGATGAACACCAGGATGGCGGTGGTGAACACGCCCGGCGCGGCCAGCGGCGCGATCACCCGGCGGAACGCCTGCGCCGGCGTCGCGCCGTCCATCTTGGCCGCCTTCTCCAGCTCCCACGGGATCTCCCGGAAGAACGCGGACAGCGTGTAGATGGCCAGCGGCAGCGCGAACGTGATGTACGGCAGGATCAGTCCCGGCCAGGTGTCGAAGATGCCGACCGACCGCTCGATGGAGAACAGCGGCGAGACCAGCGACACCTGCGGGAACATGGCCACCAGCAAGGAGAAGCCGACCAGCACCGACTTGCCGGGGAAGTCCAGCCGGGCGATGGCGTAGGCGGCCATCGTGCCCAGCACCACGGCGATCGCGGTGGCGATCAGCGAGATGCCGATGGAGTTGACCAGGGCCAGTAGGAAGTCGTTGGTCTGGAAGATGTCCAGGTAGCTCTGGATCGACCACTGGCTGGGCAGGAGGTTGCCGTCGCCGATGGTGGCCTTGGACTTGAACGACAGCGACAGCGTCCACAGCACCGGCACCAGGGCGTACACCACAACCACGATGTCGATCAGCGTCCACTGGACCCGCTTGCCGGTCGTGATGACGGCCATCATCGCCTCCCCGAGTCCGAGCCGGGTGCGGCGGTGCCGAACACCTTGATGAACACGAAGGCGATGACCGCCACCGCGATGAAGATCAGCACCGACATGGTCGAGCCGATGCCCAGGTTCAGGCCGCGGATCAGGTTGTCGTAGGTCTGCATGGACACCGAGCCGGTGCCCTGCGAGCCGCCGGTGAGGATGAAGATGTTGTCGAAGATGCGGAACGCGTCCAGGGTGCGGAACAGCAGCGCCACCAGGATGGCCGGCTTCATCACCGGCAGCATCACCTTGGTGAACCGCTGCCACGGCCCGGCGCCGTCCATCGACGCCGCCTTGAGCAGGTCATCTGGCACCAGCGCCAGCCCGGCCATCAGCAGCAGCGCCATGAACGGCGTGGTCTTCCACACCTCGGCCAGCACGATCGCGCTCAGCGCCGGCAGCTTCTCGGTCAGCACGGCGGTGTCCGGCCCGACCAGCTTGGCCAGGTAGCCGGTGTCCGGCGTCCAGGCGAACTTCCAGCTGAACGCGGCGACGACCGTGACGATGCCGTACGGGACAAGGGAAACCGTGCGCACCAGGCCGCGGCCAACCAGCGTCCGGTGCATGATCAGCGCCAGCGCCATGCCCAGCACCAGCTCGATCACCACCGACACCACCGTGATCACCGCGGTGGTGCCGAAGGCGGTCCACCAGTAGCCGTTGGTCAGCACGGTGAAGTAGTTGGCCAGGCCGACGAACTCCTGCTTGGCCGGGAACCTCAGGTCGTAGCGCTGCAACGACAGCCAGACCGAGTAGATGATCGGCCAGCCGGTGACGGCCAGCATCACGATCGCCGCCGGCGCGCACAGCAACAGGCCCAGCCGGCGCTCGGCCCGCTTTCCCTCACTGAGCACGGGCTTGGTCTTCGCGCGGTGCGTGGTGGCGGGCCGCGCCGCATCGGTGGTCTGACTCACGGGAGCACCCCCTTGGAGTCCAGCGCGTCCTGGATCGCCTTGCGCATCTGGTCGGCCGTGGACTTCGGGTCGATGGCCGACGGCGGCGAGAGCAGGTTCTGCATGATGGTGGAGACGTTCTGGTAGGCGGGCGTGATCGGACGGCTGGCCGCGTCGGCCAGTTCGGCCTTGATGTCGTCCTTCATCGGGTACGCCTTGGCCATGTCCGGCGCGTCGTAGACGCTGGCCACGGTCGGCGGCACGCCGTCGTTGACCGCCGAGTAGTCCTGCATCTGCGGGCTGCGCAGGCACAGCGCCGCCTTGAACGCCTCGTCCTTGTGCGGGGAGTAGGCGCTGATGGCCAGGTTCTCGCCGCCGATGGTGACCTTGGCCGGCTGGCCCGGAATCACGCTCGGATAGGTGGTCCACTTGAAGTGCTTGAACAGGTCGGGCTTGTCCTGCTGCATGGCGGCGTAGACGTACGGCCAGTTCAGCTCGAAGGCCGCGTCGCCGTTCTCCATCAGCAGCGCGGTCTG
>Ga0307511_10001200_pt1 | contig 27542 bp, 34 predicted proteins | sample 13_EM_MG_FD_200266 | JGI IMG/M metagenome (GOLD analysis project Ga0307511, IMG submission 200266) | Populus trichocarpa ectomycorrhiza microbial communities from riparian zone in the Pacific Northwest, United States - 13_EM | ecosystem: Host-associated > Plants > Roots > Unclassified | place...
CACTGGACGTGTCTATAATGAGCCATCATGTATTCATTATGATCTGGTATCATAATGAGTCTTTACTGTTGTCTAGTATGAGTCCAAATGGACTCATTGCCTTAGGAACTCAGTATCTATTAAAGATGTGAATTCCACGGCCTTAGATAGGACAGTTCTTGTTCAGCACAGTCTAGTCTAGCTACTTCAGAAATACACAAGCTACACTGGTAATATTCTTGTCCACTTGCACCTCTTGATCCCAAACCAATCCTATACTCAAAACAACCCTTTAGCCACCTACTATAATCCTGTATAGGACATAGTGGGCGTGCTTAGGACCCCATAACCACGTTGGTAGAGCCGAGTTCCTTACCGAGCTCCTCTACTAACTTGGCCTACACTTACAGATAGCTTCAATACAGAGAGATTATACCTGTTAATTCTCTTCCCGCTTGGGAAATCTGTATGCTCTCGAAGACCCTTTGAGTCCTCGACTTAGTTGAACCAATAACAGACATACACTACCACTCTGGTGAAAGTATAGACTCTGTTAAACGGCCCGCAGTGCTACTATTGAGATCGCCCATTACAGCAAGTATTGTCCGGAATTGGCCTTCTGGTCAAGCACCCTGTGAGAACTGCAAGGCGAAAACGCACCCTAGAGATGGACGGACACCCATACTAGGCCACTCGTGAAAACAAAGGAACTTGTAAATTCTCCACAAATTCTCAAACCCTGGAACCATTCCTCAGAAGGGACAAAATACCTAGTATGTGATGCCAGTGATATTGGACTAGGATCATGGATAGGACATAGAGAACTAGGATCAATTCGAACCTGTCGTTTTCACTCTCAGAAATTCAGCCCCAAACAGCAGAAGTACTCCACCTACCAAAAGGAGTTACACGCTATTATTGACTCCCTGTAAGTGTGGGCCAGGTTAGTAGAGGAGTTCCGTAAGGAACTCGGCTCTACCAATGTGGTTATAGGGTCTTAACCATGCCTACTATGTCCGATACAGGATTATAGTAGGTGGCTAAGGTTTGTTGAGTGTAAAGTTAGTTGAGGATCAAGAGGTACTAGTGGACAAGAATATTACTAGTGTAGCTTGTATATTTTGGAAGTAGCTAGACTAGACTGTGCTGAACGAGAACTGTTCTCTCTAAGGCTGTGGAAATCAGATCTTTAATAGATACTGAGTTCCAAGGCAATGAGTCCATTTGGACTCATATTAGGCAATAGTAAAGACTCATTATGATACCAGATCATAATGAATATATGATAGCTCATTATAGACATGTCCAGTGTCATGATGATGCCTAACAAGTTAACAGAAACAAGGCTGCCAATGAGATAAACAACCAACTGGAAAACAGAATATACTACTTCCCATTTAGGCAGGTATATTAGGAGATGGTGGTCAGCAAGCTGACATAAATGAGACTAACTCAGAATGATACAGGAATATGATAGGTAATAATAAAGAAATATGATGAGAAAACTACAAGGAAAAACAACAAGACTAATTCTAATATGATACTCCCTAATCCAAACATGTCCTAAACATGTAGCTGCCACATTAGGCCAAAAACGTGCCTTGATATAAGCCAATAAAATCCACCAAAACTACCATAGATAAAACACGTGTAGAGAAAACATATACTAGAAAACCAGTTCCTTACATGCTTCCCTTCTTAGAAAATCCTCCACTAGAAAACAAACAGGAAAAAATGAAAAAATACAAGGAAAAAATATAACAAGACAAGAGTATCAAACCCTGCAATACACTAGAGACATATCCACCCAATATACTACTTGTTCCTCCTTCCTCGACGCTTTTTTTGCTGGTTACCAGTCCAGGTATGCTGCTTCCAATAATCCTTCACAGCTTTGGGGGGGAGACTTTCCTCTGGTTCCAGGGTATTTTGATTATCTCCATACCCTTCCCACTTGACCTAGTACTTAATGACGCCATTTCTCTTGTTTATCTCATACTTGACGATTTGTTCAAAGGCCCACTTGTCACCCAGAGAGTCAGACTCTACAGGTCCTGGCTCAGGTAGAGATCTAGAGGGGAATTTGGTGTCATTATTTTGATGCCAGGGGGTAAGGAGGGAGGTATGGACCTTGGGGTGGCCGGAGGGTACAAGGGGGCATTCGAGTGTGTAATTGTCAGTGTCAGGGTACACGGTTGAGATAGGGTAGGGGCCAAGGAAGACAGGTTCCAGTTTGGAGTACTGAGAATTCCTGCTTATTCCAGAATGGTGAATTTTGACTAAATCACCAATCTTGTATTCTGGGGACATCCTCCTCTTCTTGTTGGGGTGCCTGGTCATCTCCACGGGGCTGTTGTTCATCTTCTCCTGTACTGCTGCCCACATGGCTTGAGTCAGACCATCTGGTCTAACTGTAGGGATGTCTGAGCCAACAGGGGTATCTTGGTAGGTGGGGGAGAATCTAAAAACAAGGGAGTAGGGGGTGCATCCTCTGGTGGCATCCACGGAATTATTGATTGCCTCTTGTACGAGAGGAATTGCAGGGAGCCAACTACCACCATGCTCCAACTGCTTGGCCCTTAAGATGGTTAAAATTGCCTTATTGGCAATTTCTAACTGACCATCAGATTCAGGGTGGTAGGGGGTGGAGAATGACTGGGAGATGGAGTTGAGCTTGCAGAACCCTGACCACACCGCAGAATAGAAGAGCGTATCATTGTCTGTGACAATGTCCAGCAGGTATCCAAAGTGTGGGTATATATGAGACATGAATAAGCTGACTAGGGTATCTATAGTATAGCCATTTGGTAGGGGTAGGACAAGGGTATACTTGGTCAGCCTACATACTATAGTCCACATATGGCTATAGTGGATTTTAGTACCGTGGTCTATGATGGCAGGGAGGGCAAGAAAATCCATGGTGAGATGGGTAAATGGCTTGCTAGGGATGGGTAGGGGGTGGAGGAGCCCATAGGGCTTTTGAGTGGAGTTTTTTGCCTGCTGACATACAGCGCATGTCTTGCAGTATTCTCGCGTGTTTCTAGGGATCTTAGGCCAGTAGAAGTTGTTCATGAGCCCATGGAGTGTCTTGGTAAAACCTGCATGACCAAGGGAGGTGTGGATCTTGTTCAGGAGGGTATTTTTGATAATGGAGTTGCAGTCAGGGGTGTTAGGCACACAAATTCGGACCTGCTCATTGAAGGTGTAGTAGAGAATTCCGTGCACCTTAGAGTACCCATTGATGGGCCAATTGATTTTTTTGACAAAGTCAAGATCCTTCTGGTAACCACTTTTAAGCATGTGGTTCCAGTTGACATAAGCAGGGAAGAGCTGGGGAATTTCATTGGTGGGGAGACCTTGGGACTGTGCAAGCTCCACGAGATTATTGTAACTGTTCTTGCCAACCCATTGCCAATGCAAATTGTCCTGATTGGCTGTTAAGCCAATAGCTTTAGGAATGTTGGTACTATTGGGCTTAGTGGCACAATTGAAATGTAGGAAGTCTTCCATGGTGAAGGGACCCTTCAACCAGTAGTAAGGCATCATAATTGAGTCCGTGGGGAAGGTGGGGTCTGGTGTAGGACAGGGGAGGGTATCAGATCCATATGAGCTAGTAGAGGAAGCAAAGATTTTCCTGGGGGCAAGGGGGGTGACAGGGTATGTGGGAGAGGTGGGGCTATCATCAATCTCGCTTCCAGAGCCCTGCTCTGAATCAGATTCAATGGAAATTGCTCTGCCTTTGCCTTTGTTCAGTAGGGAATATTGGGAGGAGGTGAGACTAGGGACAGATTTGGATGATAGGTCATATGGGGAGATAGGGGGAGGGTCTCTTGGAGGGGAGGAATCCTGGCGTTCCTGGGATTCCTTTGCCTGCTTTTCCTGCTCAAAGTATTCTTTGTCTTGCCTATTGATTTCACAACAGGTAGTGTAATGTCCCTTTCTGTTGCAGTATGCACACCAGTTGTCTTTTGGTGCTCTGTTGCTATTCAGGTGGGAGGAGTAGTGCGTGTAGCAGGTGCTGTCTCCACAAGATAGGTAGTGTATGAGGGCGTACTGAGCTCTGAATATGGCTGCCAGGATGGAGTCCTGGTTGTTGGGATTGTGCCTGGGTAATCTGAGGGGTCTAGGCCTGAAGGAGGGGTCATTAACCACCAGAGAGCACAAAGCCTCTGCTGCACTGTTGTCAGGTGGCGTTTGTAAAACTGCTGGAGGGGCAGAGTTTTCCTTGTTGGCTCTATCCCTGTGGTATTGGTCATGGATGGAGCCAGTGGGGGAGTTATCTCTTAGGGCAGGGGATTGGGACTTATTTGTCTGGCTTCTGGTCATGGCTGCAGAAGTGATAGAAGTGAGGTGAGATGTTATAGGGAAAACTCGACGAGAGGAATCGTTTAGTGTTGTTTTTGGGAGGCTAGGAATTGCTTTGGAGCTGCTAGAGAAGTCTTGAGGGGCTCTGAAGGTAGGTAGAAGCTGTAGGGAGTCAATGGAGTAAGGAATACAGTCTGATAAAGATGGGACAAGAGATGGGTTTATAAACACTCTTGATAGGGCGTCTGCTATCACATTTTTGTTCTCTCCTATGTGCTGAATCTTGCACTGGAATTGATGGATAATCTGTTGCCATCTACATTGTTTCCCAGTTAGGTCATACTGAGTGGGAAATGAGACCAGGGGTTTGTGATCTGTAAGGATGATGAAACTACATCCTATAAGCTCGCTTCTGAAGTGCTCCAATGCGTCTACAATAGCTAACAATTTCTTATCAAATGTGGAATAATTTTCTTGGACTAGATTGAACTTTCTAGAATGGAAGTCTGCTGGGATGATAGTCTGTAGAGTGAGTCCTTGACCAATCCATGCACTAGTGCCAATTAAACTCGCATCTGTAACCAAATAGATTTGATCTACAGAGTGATAATTAATAGGTCTGACTGCAGGATCAGCAGATAGGGCTGCCTTAGTGTGATTAAAGGCTTTGGTGTGGGTAGGGGTCCAGTCCCAAGTAGCTGTGGCACCAGCCATCTCGGTTAGGGGTGCTGCCATATCTGCTAGATGAGGTATTAGATGACCCAAATAATTTACCATACCCATGTATTCCTGGAACATTTTCCTATTTTGGGGTTGGGGCCAATCTAGGATTTTTTAGACAGATTTCTAGATGGAGGAACTTCCTCTTTGAGTAATAACATGGCCTAAGCACTGCAGCACGCCGGGCATGAACTGGGACTTCTCCTTATTGGCATAGAACTTATTTTCTCTGAGCCTCTGAAGTACAGTTCTCACATAGTGCAAGTGCTACTTGTATGTTTTGCTGAAAATAAATATATCATCAATATAAATGTATACACTGATTCCCAACTCGTGTTTGAACAGGTTGTTCATGATGTTCTGGAAGGTGGCAGGAGCATTGCAGTCACCTTGCTGCATGACTCTAGTCCTATAGGTGCCATATGGGGTAGAAAATACAGTATACTTCTCATGGGGGGGGTGAACCCTGATGGTGTGGTAGCTATCACTAATGTCTATTTTTGACCTGAAGGGGTGTGTAGCAACTGCGTTTCTGATAAGGGATTGACTAGAGATCAGTGCAGGTTGCAACTCAGTTTCCTCATTTCTTTTGACAAGGTCATGAATATACTTTGGCTTGGATGGATCATCCATTTTGGGAATAACAAACATGGCACAACAGGATGTATCTTCTGATCTATACACATGGCCGGATTTCTCTTCTGCTCTTAGCTTTTCCAACATATCAGCCAGGAATTTTCCTTTAGGCTTAATATTCCTAGGCTTCCAAACTGCATTTGGATTTTTGAGTATGATGTAATCATTCATACCTGGCCTTAGGGGAGGTAATTCCAGATTTTTCGTGGTTGGAAATACATCAGGGAACTCATCAAATGGGTTGGTGTAGGGCTGTATGGTTGTCGCAGCTGATTTGATGATCTGATGTGTGTGTGGGGCTGGGAAATGAAATATGTTGGTTTTGGCAGAGGTTGAGAGGTTAAGTGTGGTACTAGAATTCTTCCTTGGAGTTTTCTGGCTGGTTGTGGTTTTCCAGGGGGCGAGTGTAATTCTATTCAGACCAGGGGGTTGAATAGTAACACTCATGGTTCCCATGTTGATAACTGCCTTGGCATGTCTTAGTGCAGGGGATCCTAATATCACATCCCAATCCTTGAGTGCAGCCATATAGAAAATTCGCTCTTCTGATCACCCTAACCAGTCACAGTTTACCTTGGTGTAGTGGCTGATTGATCCCTTAGATCCTTTCATGGTCATCTGCAATGTAATGGGATTTTTAAAGGGGTACAAGGGCAAATTATGCAAGGTGCAGAATTTGCTGCTGATCAAGTCAGCTCCTGCAGTTTGTTGATCCACAAGGGTCTTAGCAGGCTGGTCATTAATTTTCGTGGTGACTAGTAGGTGTTCTTTAGCTGCATCAAGTGGGGGTTGGCTGGAGTTGCCTTTTGTGTGAGGTGTGGGTGGGTCTTTCAGAATGAATTAAGCTGCAAAAGTGATCTTACTAGGGTGTGTTACTTCTGTAATTTCGTGTGTGATAGTGCCTGCAGCACTTCTGATCTGATTTTTCTTGAGGGGGCAATTCACAGCATTGTGACCAGTTTTCCTACAGTAGAAACATCCACCTTTTTTGGCTAGTTCTTTTTTTTCTGCTGGAGTAAGTTTTTTGAACTTAGAACTCGTGTTGGAGGGCCTAGTAAAGGGCTTGGGTTTATTCCAACTCGTGTTGGTAGGGGCTGGGTTGCTGCTAGCCTGAGGTGTGTGATTTTGCTGACGCATTTTTTGACCATTTTTGGGCTTATGGTCTTTTTTGATGGATGTATGCTTGTGAATGACTGAGTCATGCTTACTGCAGAACTCAATGAGGTCATCCCACTCCATTTCGTCATTTATGTTAGCTCTTACTTTTTGCAGAAGTGCAGGGTCCATTGCTTCCAACAGTTGGTTGTAACACTGCCAATCATTAATTTTGGGTAAGAGGATCTGCAGTTGTTTGATTTTGTTTGCCACTTGTTGGATGAGCTTGGTTCTGCCGTTCTGGGTCTGTCTGATAGCTTGAAACTTGGTCCATAACTTGTCATTACTGATGAAGGGTACACAGAATTTTCTGAGCACTTTGAGAAATTCTGGAACAGTGTTATTTTTAGTCTAAGGATTTTTTCTGTGGGATGCATGTAGGATCTTTGCTTCTCTTTCTAGGTGCCAACCTAGCCAGATCATAGCTTGTCTGGCTTCTGGATCGAGTTCTCCTACTTCTAGAATATCCATAGCATCATTAACCCAATTGTTAAAAATAGCTGCTTCCTTCCATTTACCACTCCCACTATTTTTCTCAAGTTTTGGAGCTTTGAGCTTGCTGCTTCCAAACACAGAACTAGTAGTGGATCCCACGCTCTGAGATCTTCTACCTCTGCTACTTGCTTTTCTTGAACCATTGTTGGTGTCACCTTCAGAGGAGCTAGAACTACTACCATCTGAATCACCAGGATCAGATCCTGGGGGGGCTGACATCCTAACTTGTTTTGGGGTTTTTGGTGTAGATAGTGGAGGGGCTGCTTCTGGGGGCGGCGGAGGTTGCTGTGGTGGTTGCTGGGATGGTGGTACCCATGCAGTATCTGGAGGTGAGGGAGGTCTAGGTGCTGGTCTTAGTTCTACCCAATGAAATGCAGGTTTATTTCGGGGCTTGGCTTGGCTAAGGGGAACTGAAGTGGGTCTTTGGTGAGGAACTCTCTGATGTGGTGGCACAGGAAGGCGTGTGGAAGGTTGCTTGGATGGTCCAGGATGAAACATGGTTGGTAGAAATGTGTCTTTTAATTCTTGGCCAATTGTGGAGCCTATTTTGGATAACATGCTGGAGTCCTCCCTAGGTTTTTGAGGCGCTGTAGGAGGGATTACTGGAGTTGGTACACGCTGTGTAGGCTTCTGGAGAGTGACCGGAAACTGTCCTGGAAAAGGCTTCTTAGGTAGTTCTTGTGCTAGCTTGGTAATTTCTTTGGCTAGTGCTGACAGGCCTTGGGGAGTAGGTTCAAACCTTGGTCCATTTGGTTTGTGGAAATGATAGATGCTGAACATACTGTCAATGAGAGCATGTGCTTCTCGCTCTTCTCTGTCTTCTTTATCTTCTCTAGTTTCTGGGATAGGAATTGGTTTCATGGGAGTAGGGTGCTGGATTACCACTTCTGGTCTTTTTCCTTTTGGGTCTTGAGTAGGAGTGGCTTCTGTATCTGCAGGATCTGGCTCATCCTCTACTTCTGAGAGAGGATCCTGCTCACGTTCAGAGAGCTCTTCTCCTTCTGGTTCTTCTGTCTCTGTTCTCATAGATTGTCTGGAGGCAGATCTGAAGGGGTACATGGGTGGGTTTACTCTCAAGGGTCCAAATTCTGGATTTTGGCCTGAGAGTCTGCTAGACGTTCTAGAGTGGGACGGTTCTGGTGCTGACATAGTGGCTTGCTAATTATGTTTGCAAGGCTTTGACTGTTTTGGTGCTGGGTGGAGACTAGTACTGACTTACTAGTGCTGAGGTGAGATTTTTTCTGAGATTTGTGACAAGGGAGGTACAGGGACTGCTGTTCCACTAACCTTGGGGAGCTCGGGTCTGGAGTGCTGGATAAGGTACTAGATTGTTTAAACAAGGTTCAACAGGGACCAGGGTTGATCAGGCCCTAGAAGGTGTGTGTGAAAATTTTAAAGCTTAATTGCAGGTAAAAAAAATGTAAGTGTGGGCCAAGTTAGTAGAGGAGTTCTGTAAGGAACTCGGCTCTACCAACGTGGTTATGGGGTCTTAAGCACGTCCACTATGTCCTATACAGGATTATAGTGGGTGGCTAAGGGGTTGTTGAGTATAGGGTCGGTTGGGGATCAAGAGGTACAAGTAGACAAGAATATTACCAGTGTAGCTTGTGTATTTCTGAAGTAGCTAGACTAGACTGTGTTGAACGAGAACTGTCCTCTGTAAGGCCGTGGAATTCAGATCTTTAATAGATACTGAGTTCCTAAGGCAATGAGTCTACTTGGACTCATTTCTAGGCAACAGTAAGGACTTATTATAATACTAGATCATAATGAATACATGATGGCTCATTATAGACACGTCCAGTGTCGTGATGATGCCTAACAAGGTAACAGAAACAAGGCTGCCAACAAGATAAACAACCAACAGGAAAACTGAATAAGCTACTGCCCAATTAGGCAGGCATAACAGGAGATGGTGGTCAGCAAGCTGACATACATGAAACTAACTCAGAATGATACAGGAAATTAACAGGTAATAATAAAGAATGTGACGAGAAAACTAATAGGAAAAACAACAAGACTAATCCCAATATGATCCTTCGTAATCCAAACATGTCCTAAACAGGTAGCTGCCAAAATAGGCCAAAAACGTAGCTTGATATAACCCAATAAAATCCATCAAAACTGCCATAGATAAAACACGTGTAGAGAAAACATATACTAGAAAACCAGTTCCTTACACATCCCCAAATTCCAAGAATTTACTGGAGAGGCAGCTCTGGCAATTTCAATTTCTAGCGCAACTCCACAAGAGGCGGAATATGACGGTGAAGGGTCTTAGGCTATTGCAGTTACCTGTATTGAGAGGAAGGGAAGAGGAGACGACGAAAGGTTCGAGGTGGTGGATGACAACACTATCGAGCGAGCACTCGAACTCCTTCAAAGAGAGTTTGCAATTCAAGATGAAGTGGTAAATGGATCGATGGATGGATTAGACATGCCACACCAGATTATGGAAATGGCGGTTGAAGTGTTGGAATCAATTGTGGTCAGACCACTAAAGCCTTCAGGAGAACCAGTTCACTATTTGGAATGCCAGTTTAACCTAGCTACCCCGAAGTGACTGATGAGAAAGGAGATTGGTACTACAGCCATGCAACTTGCCAGGATTGAAGCAGCTCTTGGCGAAGACGTATAAATAGAGTCGGACAATAAAGTGATGCGAAAAAAGTGTGCAAGGGAGGAGAAGAGAAAACTGACCAAGGGAGGGGTTACTCTTGATACACTAGAAAAAAAGATAGATATTTTTGAGAAGGCCGTTGAGCCCTGGAAAATTGATAAACTGAGGTCTAACCTTTTTGCAATTCACCCCCCCAGCTGGAAATTGGAGTATCGCTTTAGGGGTTAGAGCCAGGAAACGATACAACAGTCAATCAAGACTATAGTGGAGGTTGTTATACCAGACTCTGATAATGACATGGACTCAGACGATGAGTCTATCCCAGACAGCTCCTTTACCTGATAACAACTGCTCAATAGATACTGGAAGAAGCCACTTATGGCCAGGCTCTTGGCTACCTAGAACAATGGACCAACAGTGATAGTGAATGTAGTACTCGCAGTACGAGTCGTCAAGATGGAGGTAGATAGAGGCGAGGGGAAAATACTAGAAGGCCTAAATGTTAGCAAGCATGTCATAAAAGAGCTGACCTACAAAGAGGTTAAGAAAATGGCAAAGGAGATAAGGACAGGGAATGTGGAATGCGAAGATGACCAAGAAAAAACTGAAGAGATGTAAGGAGAGGAGGAGGAAAAGAAAGCAATTGCATGGAACCATTCTCATGATAACCAAACCCTGACAGATTTGATCATCTGTATTATGCTAAACGGGAGAGTGATGATGGTGATCAGCGAGCTGGAGAAGGGGAAGAAATGGTGGAAGTCAGCGAAAGATTACCAGATAGCCAAGTGCTAAGTACAAGTGGCTAGTTGGATGATTGAGGGGGAACTATATGCCGGATACCTTGATGTGGGAAAAGGATGAAAGATAATGAAGGAGGAGGTTAGAGAAGGCACCAGCAAAGTAGAAGCCATTGACCTAGCAGAGGCGGCAATGATTTTCCATAAGGTCTATAAGAATAACTCTGGGCACTTCGCGAGAGTAGAGACCTAGTTGGAAAAGCTAACAAAGCAGGTGGTCATGTTAGCATATCTTAATGGAGCGGGATCTATGGCAGATCAGGCCCAGGTGAAAAGACAGGCATCGTAGAAGAAGGCTGAGGCTGAGAAAAATGTGGAGAGGGCCAAAGAAATCAAGAAAATCGCACTTGATAAGAAGGCACAGGCGGAGAAAATGAAGAAAGACCAAGAGGAGGAGAAGAAGGCACAAGAGTTGGCAGCTCAGGTGGATGCCCTATGGAAGGGGAGGTTGCCTGCCTGGGAAAGCATCAACAATACAGTTGAAAAGTTGACGATGAAGGCGAGGCAAGTTGTAACATCTACGGAGATTATATTGGTCGGAGAGAAATTAACAGAGGCTATGACAATGAAAGAAAAATTGGAAACCAAAGGGAAGATTGTTCCAGAAAATAAGGTGGGAGATAAGAGGGTGGTAGTGGGCAACAAGGTACTGAAGGTGGCTAAAATTATTTTGGCTCAAATGCAGTCAATTGACGTAAGAGGGAAGGCGAAGGTTGAGCGTGGGGTCAACAAGGTTAATGCCTTACTTCGGGAAAAGGCAATCACCAACAACTCCGTCCCATGGCACACTATAGTAGAGATCTGAAAAGGATCCCAAGGCGATGAGTCGAGGTAGACAGTAAGCAAGATTGGGGAGCAAAGTACTAAGCAGAAGATCCTTACCACAATGACAGAGTGCCTGATACCAGTCTTTGTAGCTAAGGGTGATATGCTGAACATGTGGATGGAGGACGAGAAGATTGTAAGGATGTTAATGTCAGTAGCACCATCGAAGGTGGCCAGAGGCAGGAAGGATATCGGGAAGAAATTAAGGGAGGAAAATAAAGAGATGAGAACTAGACACCGATTCCCAAAGGTGTGGGGATGTGCTAGGACAACAGGACTAGCCTTTGAGGCGGCAGGCCACGCAGAGGCAATGAAGTTGGTTGAAAAGGGAGTCATGTGGGAAGGGGTATAGAGGCATGTACAGATGTTGGGCACCAATAAGATGGAAGAATTCAAGCCCACTCCACCACCATAAAAGAAGTAGAAGAAGAAGGGAAAGATGAATGGGAAAAGAACCTCTGCGCAGGTCAACACTAACACCAACACTAACAGCAACAACAACAATAAGCATCCACAAGGAAAGCAGAAGACCCCACATTACTGGTCCAATGTCATCTGTTACAACTATGATGGAAAGGGACACAAAAGGGAAAGTTGCTTCTCCGCCAGCAGGAGAGCATCCGCCTACATCTCCGCAGAACAGAAAAGGAACTCAGAGGTAGTGGAAACAAATGAGAATGGTCAATAGACCTGGAAAAGGAAGGTGGAAGAGGTGAAGAAAGACAATGATAGATTTGAGAAAGTGGAGAGGAAGAAAAAATGGAACGTTTAGAAGAAGGCAGTCTTGAAGACCGTTGAAGGAGCCACTTCAGGACCCTTCAACACAAGAATCATAAAAGTCTTAGATAATGATGTTGAAGAATGGACCACTGATCGATTCAGTCCAAATGCACAGAAGTATCTAGTAAAGTCAGGCTGATCTCCGCATGAATAGACAGAACTAGGAAAACACATATTCTAAGGGCCTCCGCTGGACTTACCAGAACATAGCATGGCAGTGTAAGGGAACTCATACGTTCCTAGAATGGTACAAAAAGAGGAGGATTGATATTGTTTTTGTTGGAGAAGCGTGGGTGGTTAACAAAGGGACTGGGATACAATCCCATCCCTCATATACAGTAGGATTGAAGGTTGAGAAGGGAAAGTGGACGATGGTATACTGGAGAAAGAAGATGGATGGGGCGGTGAAAGTTATTATAGAAGATAAGAGACTAGCCTTGTTGGAGGTGTGGGGCCATAAGCTAGGAGGTATTTATGCAGACAGAAAGCTATCAGGAGGGAAATGAAGGGAGTGACTTGAAAGTCTAAACGAAGTAGATTGCCTAGTAGGAGACTGGAACACACACAACCAAGCATGGGACCCCTTCAACGAAGAAGACTCATGAGGAAAAGACATGGAAGAATGGATGGTAGAAAAGGGCTTCGAGATCAGAGGGGAGTACGATGGACTAACATGGGAAAGAATAGTCAATGGTCGAAAACAACAAAGCCAGATTGACCTCTTCATTAGCAGAGGACCCAAGAACTGGCAGAAATTCAAGTTAGACAAATTCCTCTCAGACCACTTGGCCATCACGGCAGAAATTGACTAGAATGGGAAGTTGGAGGAAGTGGTAAGAGAAAAGATAGACTGGGATATTCTTGGGGGAGAATTACACATAGCAGAAGAAGATGAGGAATTGAGGGATTTCCACTGGTATGACCAATTGGAAGGGGATACCCTATACAAAAAACTAAAACTGTTCTGACAAGCCTATTGCAGCACTATAGGGATCACTGAAAAATCCAAAAGGTGATGGGATAGGGAACTGTCAGAACAGTTAAAGATCACACAGGACGCTAGGAGAGGGAAGGGGTCCAACAGGAGCCTAGACCAGATGGCAAGGATCAAGAGGTGGAAGACGGAGAAGTACAAGATAAGAACGATAGTAAGGGAGAAGAAGAAAGAGTGTTGCCAGACCTTTTGTAAAGAAAACGGGGAAAAAGATCCATGGGAAATCGTCAAGTGGGCCAAAGACCCATGGCCTCTCAAAGCCATTATGCATTACCAAAGAACTTTTGGAGCCCTGACACCCTGCTATGGCGCCCAGGCGCCAGGCCTTTGTACTATTGCCTCTAGTGGCTCTGGTGCCTCCTGGGCATCCAAATGGGCAGCAATTTGGAGCGGAATTGGGGCGATTTTTCGCAGAATTATAACACCCGTTGCACCCTGACGCCAGCGTTCTGGGACAGCGGCGTCCAGGCCTACTTGGTCTGGACCGTGGCTTCCTAGATTGTCAGCTTGGCTCTGGGTGGCGCCTGAGGCAGCAGAGGCAAGCTAGATTCTTTGCAGATGCTGGAAGACTTAACAGATACGACAAGAGTACCACTCAAAATGGAGAATGCAAAGAAAAGCAGTCTGATTAGAGACCACTTCAGGTAGAGAAATGAAGACAGGAAAGTAGATAAGGAAGAGGAAGAAAGGGAAAGATACTTGGAACTAACAGGTATCAGTTAAGAGAGGATGGAGGAGTTGGTGAGGAAAGCCTTAGTAGCGATGTCTAACAAGTCAGCACCAGGATCAGACGGAATCAGGTACAAATTAATTAAACAAGTTCTCAATCTCAAGCTAGGTAGGGAACTCATCAGAGAAGTATCGGAGACCCTGATAAAAGGGAAAATACTGAAAGAATGGCAACACTATAAGGTAGTCATGATCCCGAAACCAAGGAAGGACGACAGCAAAACTAAAGGCTGGTGACCCATCAACCTAATCAATTGTATTATCAAATTAGAAGAAAAGGTGGTAGCAGAGAAGCTCTAAGAGTCAGGTCTCCTACACAGGCACCAATTCAGATAGCTCAAAGGCAGGTTGCCCATAGAAGCAGCCTTAAAAGTGTTGACTAGGGCTCAGAGATGCATGGCAGCAGAAGGAGCAGTAGGATGGAACTTCTGGAATATGAAGAGAGGATTCCAGAATATCAGGGAAGCGGATGTTATAAGAGAATTAGAAAAGTTATATGAAGGGAAGAAATAGATACCCTGAGTAAAGAAGTTCTTCCCAGTAAGAGAATTTAAGTTAGAATAGGATGGGAAGGTCAGAGGAAAAGGAAAAACAAATATCAGGGTACTACAAGGATTACCCCTCTCACCAGTAATCTTCCTCATCTGGATGACTTCGATTATTACCAAAATGAAAGAAGCGTTAAAAAACTATTGGCATACGTACAACCTTGAGCTTCCATTATAGGTAGACGATCTACATTTAGGGGTGTCAATATGGGAAAGAATCATTGCACAACGCATAAAAATGGATGAGGTACTCGAGGAAGTAGATACAATAGTAAATAGGATAGCTGCAGAAAACCATCTTCCCATTAAAGACTCGAACCACGAACGGCTAATTCTACAAAAAAAGAGAAGGAAAAAGAACAAGAATGTTAACTGGGTAACCTGGTTGGGAATAATTATGGATGAGAGCTTGATATTCAAGGAACATTGGAATGCCTGAATTAAGAAGGCACGAGCCATGCTGGCACAATTCAATAGGTTAGGAAACTCAAAGTAGGGGATCAGCGCCAAGAGCTAGAGGCAGATCTATACCGGAATGATTCACGTAATAGCCTTGTGGGGGTCAGAGCTGGGTTGGAGATAGCAGAGGGATTGGGAGAAGGAATTTGAACAACTGTAGTATCAGGCTCTCAAGAAATACATCAATGCGACCTATGGATTCAAAATAGAGTTAGTCAGTCAAATCGCAGAGGTGGAGTCTCCGAGGATGGCGTTGGATGCAGCACAAGCCAGACTCATGGGAAAAATAATACGGGAAACTACTGCGTTAGGAGACCTAATATTCAACAACGGAACGGCAAGAAATATGGAAGAAAAAAGACAATGAGATGATTTTGGACAAGAATACACTATCGGTTCCGACGGGTTTAACTCCGTTTTGACAGCAATCCAAAGCAAGGAAGGGGTATTGAAACAGGAGAGACACAAGAGCATAAGTTATGAGAGAAGAGTGGAGAAGGTGGAAGTACTGGAAGTCAAACTCCAGGCTCAAGCAGACTTCAAGTCAAAGGTATAGACGGAAGGCATTAACCAAGCCAGGGAATATTGGGAAGCTACAGGAGTTTACACTGATGGCAGTATGAATGAGGATGGTATAGTAGGGGGAGGTTGCTACATGGAGGGAGGAAAGAAACTCGGAGGAGTCACACTAGGCAAGCTAGCAACATTATGGAATGGAGAAGTATACGGAGTAAGAGGGGCATTGGAGGACGCACCAAGCTAAACTAATGTACTAATCCTTTCGGACCTACAAGTAGCAATTGCAGCACAGAAGAAAGCAGGTTGTACAAGAAGAGCAAGGACTCATGACCTCCTGGCTGTGATGGAAGGGATAAGGGAAAGGCAATTTAGGCTGGGTTCCATTGCAGTGTCATTCGGATGGGTCAAGGCCTACAATGAGCTACACAGCAATGAAGAAGCTGACCGACTGGCCAAAGAAGCCACAAAGGTATACCCCTAAGACCCCCAGATCACGAAGAGAGGTTTGAAGCAGGCATGGAGGAAGATGAGAGAGGAAGAGAGAAGAGTGAAAGGAGCGGGTATGGGAAGAGTGGTAAAGTGGAATAGGAAGGCAAGAGTCGCATACGTTCAGTGTCGCACTAGAAAAGGCAATCTACAAGCCTGGCGCCACAAGATCGGAAAAGTGGAAGACTCGGAATACCGGAATAGCGGTAGGTATGTGGAGACAGGCAAGCACGTAGCTTTGGTCTGTACGCACGGAGAGGACATAGGGCAGAGGTGGAGCACTTGGGAAGACATGAATGACAGGGCGAGGTGAAGGGATTTTACACAGTTGATTTGGTGGAGATGTTTTTCTCCAAGATTGACCTATTTTGATTTCTTTTGGTAAAGCTTGCCCGTTTGTATTCTGTTTGATTGTTAGGGAAGGGCCGGAAGAGGCGTGGTAGTGGAGGATTCATATTTGTATGGAGAGGGCCAGAAGGGGCGTGGCGGAGAAGGCATACTGTAAATCGGGGATGGACCAGTAATGAGTGTGGTGGTGGAAGAGGGGTATCTACTTGGATATTTCTTTGGCTTGGAAGGTAGGACGTTTATGTAACCCGTTTTCCTGAGGGTGTACAGAACCTTTTAAGAGGAGGGAACGGGGGCGCCTCATGGCTTTAGGCTGATTAGGTGTATAGACTCCAAAAAAAAATAAAAATAGACTTAGGCTGATTAGGCGTATAGTCTCCAAAAAAAAAAATATAAAAAAAAAAGCCATGCAGGGCGTGCCCACTGGGATGATCTTGACAACTAGAGTGTTTCCGATGTCGGGGAAAACAGATTTCGACAGAGCGAAACGAGCACATTACGAATATCCTATTTTTGTGACGATTTGAGGAGAACTACAAAATCCCCTCCAGGGTCAAGTTTCGCAAGTACTCAAGCTGAGCTAGGGCCAAACTATTTTTTTTTTTTTTTTTGGAGCCTATACGCCTAATCAGCCTATGGCTATGCGGGGCCCCCGTTCCCTCCCCTTAAAACGTTCAGTACACCCACAGGAAAACGACCTACATAAACGTCCTGCCTTCCGACCTAAAGAGATGTCTAAGGAAATACCCCTCTTCCGCCACCACACCCACTGCCGGTCCGTCCCAAATAAAAGTATGCTTCCGCCTCCACGCCCCTTCTGGCCCTCCCCTAACGAACCAACTTGCAAAAATAGGAAATTAGCCCAGATAGATCTTAGAGAAAAACGTCTCCACCAGATGCACCATGTAGAATCCCTTCTCGTCTTTTTCCTTCTTAGCCTACCTCGCTCTATTATCCATGTCTTCCCATGTACTCCACTTCCACCCTATATTCTCTCTGTGTGTACAGACCAAGGCTACGTGCTTGCCTGTCACCGCATATCTCCCGCACTTCCGGTATTCTGAGTTTTCTGCTTTTCCGATCTTATGTCGCCAGGCTTGTAGATTGCCTTTTCCAGTGCGACATTGAACGTATGCGACTCTTGCCTTTCTGTTCCATTTCACCACCCTTCCCATCCCCGCTCCCTTCACCCTTTTCTCTTCTTCTCTCATCTTCCTCAACGCCTGCTTCAAACCCCCTTCCGTGATCTTAGGGTCTTCGGGGTATAGGTTTGTGCCTTCCTTAGCCACATGATCGGCTTCTTCGTTGCCGTATAGCTCGTTGTGGGCTTTGACCCACTCAAATGACACTGCGTTGGGGCCTAGTCTGGATTGCCTTTCCCTTATCCCTTCTATAACAAATCTGAGGTCACGGGTTCTTGCTTTTCCTGTACGACCTGCCTTCTTCACTGCTGCAATTGCTGCTTGTGATTCCGAAAGGATTAATACCTTGGATTCACTTGGTGCATCCTCCAATGCACCTCTTACCCCACATACTTCTCCGTCCCTCACCATTGCAAGCTTGCCTAGTGTGGCTCCTCCAACTCTTTTTACTCCTTCCACGTACCACCCACCCGCCACCATGCCGTCCTCATTTATACTTCCATCGGTGTATACCCCTGTGGCTTCACAAAATTCTCTGGCTTGGTTGATAGCTTCCGTCCATACTTCTGCCTTTGAGTCTGCCTGAGCCTGGAGTTTAACCTCTGGGACATCTACCTTCTCAACTCTTCCTCCGTAACTTATCTTTTCATGTCCCTCATCTTTCAATACTCCTGCCTTGCTTTGGATTGCTGTCAAGACGGAAGTGAATCTATCTGGACCGACAGTATATTCTTGTCCGAAGTCATCCCACTCTCTGCCTGCTTCCCTGTTCCTCTCTGTCCCGTCATCGAATATCAGGTCTCCTAATGCGGTGGTGTCCTGCATTATCTTTCCCATGAGTCTGGATTGTGCTGCATCCAACGCCATTCTCGGCGACTCCACCATGGCAATCTGACTGACCAGTTCTATTCTGGATCCATGTGTCGCATTGACGCATTTCTTTAGAGCCTGGTATTGTAGTTGTTTGAATTCCTTTTCCCAATCTCTCTGCCCTCTCCATCCCAATTCCGACACCCACAAGGCTATTGCTCAGATCATCCCAGTATAAATCTGCCTCCAGCTGGTGGCACTGATCCCCCATTGGGAATTTCCTAGCCCATTGAATTGCGCAAGCATAGCTTGTGCCTTCTTAATTCGGGCTTTCCAAAGTTCCTTGAAGGTCAGGCTTTCATCCATGATGATTCCTAGCCACTTCACGTTCTTCACGTCCTTATTCTTTTTTTTCCTGTTTTTCTTCAGGACTAGGCATTCATGCTTTGACTCCTTCAGAGGGAGGTGGTTCTCTGCCGCTATCTTGTTTACAATCACATCCGCCTCCTTCAAAATCCTATTCATGTCTATGCCTCGTGCCATATCCTTTCGCCAAATCGAGAATCCCAAGTGAAGGTCATCCACATACGATGGGAGGTCCAGGTCCCAGCATGGCCACTCGCGTTTCAGTGCTTCTTCCATTTTAGTGATTATTGGAGCCATCCAGATGAGGAAGATTACCGGTGAGAGGGGTGAACCTTGTAGTACTACAATATTCGTTTTTCCTTTTCCTCATACTTTCCAATCCCATTCCAACTCAAACTCTCTTGCACGGAAGAACTCTTTTACCCATGACATCCACTTCTTGCCTTCTTCCGACTTTTCCAATTCTCTAATCACATCTTCTCCCCTGACATTTTGGAACCCCCCCTTCACATCCCAGAAGTTCCATCCTACTGCTCCCTCTGCCACCATGCATCTTTGTGCTCTCGTGACTACTCTTAGAGCCACTTCAGTGGCTGATCTGCCATTGACCGATCCGGATTGATGTCGGTGTAGTAGACCTGACTTCTGGAGTCTATCTGCCCCCACCTTTTTTCCTAATTTGCAAATGCAATTAATTAGGTTGATGGTTCCCCAGCCCTTCTCTTGCTATGGTCCTTCCCTGGTTTCGGGATCATGACTACCTTGGAGTGTTGCCATTCTTTTGGTATTGTTCCGTGGATCAGGTTCTCCGGCACTTCTCCGATGAGTTCCCTGCCTAGCTTGAGGTCAAGTACTCGTTTTATTAATTTGTACCCGATTCCGTCTGGTCCTGGTGCAGACTTGTTAGACGTCCCGGCTAGGGCTTTCCTCACTAGCTCCTCCATCTTTTCTTGTTTGATCCCCGTCAGCCCCGGATATTTTTCCCTTTCTTCCTCTTCCTCGTCCACTTTCATGCCTGCATTTCTCCACCCAAAGTGGTCTTTAATTATGCCGTTTTTCTTTTCATTGTCCGTTTTTAGGGGTATTCCCGTCGTGTCCGTTAGGTCTCCCATTGTGGCCTTGAGGTGCCACGGGTCTTTAGCCCATTTGATGATTTCCCATGGATCTTTTTTCTCATTTTCTTCACAGAAAGCCTGCCAACATTCTTTCTTCTTATCCCTCACTAGCATCCTCATCTTATCCTTCTCCGTCTTCCACCTCTTGATCCTTGCTGCCTGGTCCAAACTCCGGTTTGACCCTTTTCCTCTTCTCTAATCTCGGGTGATCTTTAACTGTTCTGATAGTTCCTCGTCCCACCACCTTTTGGATATCTCGGTAATCTGCATGGTGCTGCAGCAGGCTTGTCAGAGCAGTTTTAGTTTTTCGTATGGGGTCTCTCCTTCTAGTTGGTCGTACCAGTGGAAATCCACCTTTTTTTCGTCTTCTTCCACCATATTGAGCTCCCCTCCAAGGATATCCCAATTGATCTTTTCCCTTACCACCTCTTCCGACTTCCCATTCCCATCTATCTCTGCCATGATGGCCCAGTGGTCTGAAAGGAATTTGTCCGACTTAACCTTCTGCCAGTTCTTGGGTCCTCTGCTGATGAAGAGGTCGATTCGACTTTGCTGTCTTCGTCCGTTGACTATTCTTTGCCAGGTTGGTCCTTCGTATTCCCCCCCAATCTCGAAACCCTTTTCAACCATCCATTCTTCCATCTCTTTTCCTCATGTGTCATCTTCGTTGAGAGGGTCCCATACTTGGTTATGTGCATTCCAGTCTCCCACTATGCAATCAGCTTCGTTTAGACTTTCAAGCCATTCCCTCCATTTCCCCCCCAACAATTTCCTGTCTGCATAGATTCCTCCTAGCTTGTGGCCCCACATATCCACCAAGGCTAGTCTCTTGTCTTCCCTGATAACTTTTACCACCCCGTCCATATTTTTCCTCCAATATACCATTGTCCTCTTTCCCTTCTTTACCTTTGACCCTAATGTATACGAGGGGTGGGATTGTGTCCCAGTCCCTTTTTTATCTACCCATGCTTCTCCGACAAAAACAATGTCAATCCTCCTGTTTTTACACCATTCCAGGAACGTATGTGTGCCCTCGTACTACCCTGCTACGTTCTGGTAAGCTACGCGGAGGCCCTTAGAATAGGTGCTTCCCCAGCCCTGGTTGTTCGTCCAGGGACCAGTCTGACTTTACCAGTGGCTTCTGTGCGTTTGGACCAAAGCGATCTAGGGTCCAGTCTTCAACATCATCGTCCAGAACCTCCGAGATTCTTGGGTTGGAGGGACCTGTGGTGGCTCCTCCAGCTGTCTTCAAGGCTGGCTAGTTCCAGACATTCCATCCCTTCTTCTTCTCGACTTTTTCAACCCCATCTTTATCCCTCTTTACCTCCTCAACCTTCCTCTTCTAGGTCTGTTGACCATTCTCCTTTGCCCCAACAACCTCCGAGTTCCTTTTCTGTCCTCTTGAGATGTGAGCGGACGCAGCTCTGCTGGCAGCGGAGCAGCTTTCCTTCTTGTGTCCCTTGCCGCTACAGTTGTAGTAGATGACGTTGGACCAGTATTGTGGAATCTGCTGCTTTCCGTGTTGACCCTTGTTGTTGTGGTTGTTGGTGTTGGGGTTGGTGTTGGTGTTGGTGTTGACCTGCGCGGAAGTCTTTTTCTCCCCTGTCTTCCCCTTCTTCTCCTCCTTCTTCTGTGGTGGTGGGGAGTGTTTGAATTCTCCCATCTTATTTGTGTCCATCATCTGGACTTGTCTCTGTGCCCCTTCCCACATGACTCCCTTTTCAACCAACCTTTTTGCCTCTGTGTAGTCTGCCGTGTCGAAGGTTAATCCAGTGGTCCTTGCGCCTCTCCACAGTTTAGGGAACCGATGTGCCGTCTTTATCTCTTTATTCTCCTCCCTCAACTTCTTTCCAATGTCCTTTCTTCCTCTCGCCACCTTTGATGGTACTGCTGGCATCATCATACTGACGATATTCTCGTCCGCCATCTGTGTATTCAGCATGTCTCCCTTGCCTTCGAAGACTACGGTCAAGCATTCTGTCACCTTTGTTAGGACCTCCTGCTTGGTGCATTTCTCCCCAATCTTGCTGACTGTCCACCTAGATTCGTCATCTTGCGATCCTTTTTTGGTCTCAATTGAGGCGTGCCATGGGATCGTGTTGTCGATGATTACCTTTTCTCGAAGTAAGGCATTGACTTTGTTAACCCCATCCTTGACCTCCGCTTTCCCTCTTCCATCAATTGACTGTATGTGTGCCAAAATGATTTTGGCCACTTTCAGTACCTTATTTCCTACCACCACCCTCTTCTCCCCTATCTTACTTTCTGGGATGACACTTCCTTTGGCTTCCAGCTTCTCTTTCATCGTCATCGCCTCTTTTAATATTTCCCCCACCAATATGATCTCCGTAGATGTTACAGCCTACTTCGCCTTCATAGTCAACTCCTTGACCATATTCTGGGTGCTTTCCCAGCCAGCTAGCCTTGCCTTTCAAACGGTATCAGTCTGGGCTGCCACCTCCTGTGCCTTCTTTTCCTCTTCCTGATCCTTTTTCATCTTCTCCGCCTGCGCCTTCTTGTCAAGTTCAATTTTTCTTGATCTGTTTGCCCTTCTCTGCGTTCTTTTCTGATTCTGCCTTCTTCTGCGCCGCCTGCCGTTTAGCCTGAGCCTGGTCCTCTGTTGACCCTGCTCCACTGAGGCATGCTAGCATAGAAACCCGTTTAGTCAACTTTTCAAGTTGGGACTCAATTCTTGAGAAATCCCCGGTGTTGACCTTAGCAGCCTCATGAAAGGTCATCACCACCTCTGCTATGTCGATGCCTTCTACCTCGCTCCTGCCGGCTCTAACTTCCTCTTTCAATTTCTTCCAGCCCTTTCCCTCTCCAAGTCCCCCACCATATAACTCCGCCTCAATCATCCATCCCGCTGCCAACACTTGACCTTTGGCCGTCCTATAGTCCTGTGCCGACTTCCACCATTTTTTTCCCTTTTCTAACTCACTGATTGCTGTCATAACCCTTCCGTTCAACATGATACAAATAATTAAATCTGTCCATGTTCTGTTATCGCAGGGACGATTTCATGCAATTTCCTTCTCTTTCTCTTTCTCTCCTCTCATTTCCTCATTTTCCTCTATATCTTCCTCACACCCCGCATTACCCATCCTCATCTCCTTCGCCACCCTTTTGACTTCCTTATACGACAGCTTCTTAACCGCATGCTTGCTGACATTTAGTCCTTCGGGTGCTTTCCCTTCATCCCTGTCCACCTCCATCTTGACCACTGGTACTGCGGGTACCACATCTACCGTCGCCATTGGTCTGTTACCCTTACTTCCAGAAAAGTTGGCCAACAGTGGTTTCTTCCCGTACCTGTTGAGTAATTGGTCCCTCGAGAGGGAGCCATCTAGGATAGACTCATTGTCTGAGTCCATATCGTTGTCGGAGTCGGGTATGATAACCTCCGTAGCAGCCTTAACCGACTGTTGGGTTGATTCCTGGCTCCACCCCCTTTGGCTTTCCTCCAACTTCCAATTGGGTGGGTGAGTAGCACACAAGTTAGACCTCACTTCATCAAATTTCCGGGGCTTGGTGGCTTCCTCGAAAATATCCATCTTTTTTTCCAACATGTCAAGGGTGACTACTTCCTTGTTCAATTTTCCTTTACCCTTCTTTGCTGACTTTTTCCTCATCGCTTCGTTGTCAGACTCCATTTCTTCGTCCTTCTCTAAGGCTTCCTCGATCCTTGCTAATTGGACTGCTGGGGTCCCCGTCCCTTTCCTGGCCAACCTCTTTGGAGTAGACAAGTTGAGTTAATAACCCATGTCGTCTATCGGCTCTCCCGAGGATTTTAGTGGTCTAATTACGATAGACTCCAAGACCTCGTCCAACGTTTCCATCGTCTGGTGTTGGACATCTAAACCCTCCATTGATCCATTCGCTGCTTTGTCCTGGATCAACAACCCTCTGCTGAGAAGTTCAATTGCCCTTTCTGCCGTTGTGTCATCCACAACCTCGAAGGTCTCCTCGGCTCCTCTTCCGTTCCTCTCAATACTGGTTACTGCTAAGTCGAAGGAGCCTTCACCCGAGAATTCTTTGCACTGTCTAGCAGAAGGAGACACAGCTGTCGCAAGAGCAACCTCACCTCCAAGCTCCTGGAACTTGGGTATCGCCAGCCAGTTCGTAACATTCTCCAAAGTAAGCCAGCGTCTCACTTTGAGATCTCCTTCTCCATCGGATTCCAACTGTAGTTTAGTACTACCCTGGCCCCAGTCATTTACTAGGCCAAAGAGAACACCCTTAGGGTGTGGTACCATGTTGAAATTCGCCAACAAGACTCAATCTCAGAATAAAATTATTCTAAGAGAGTGAGAGCTGGGGATTGTTAGATTAAAACAGGGATAGGGGCAAGGTACTGGGTTACGTAGCAATGGTTGCTATGCAGTGGGCAATGACTTGTTGAAACTAAACAAACACAAGTGCGGCTGAGCCGTAGAAAGTGATGGAAATGCAAGGAATTGGTGTAGGTGAACCGGACCAATATAAATTGGGGCGGTTGCCACATAGGTTCGATAGCAGAAAATCGCCCACTTTTGAATGGAAAAGTTCAGAAACTTTACCCTCGGAGGGATTTTGTAGTTTCGGTGATGGAGATAACTAAATTAGATCAATGAACTCGTAAAAGCGCGCTGAGTAAAATAAAACTGTAACCAATGTCGGGGGCCTTGGGGTTGAGGAGTTCTCGTAATCGCTTGTCTTGCCAAAGTTGATGTCGGTGTAGACCCAAACGTTACAACCGTGTTTACTCACGATTGGTGGGTTCCAATGACTTGGGGTTCTACAGGCAAAAATTGCATCTCAAGATCTCGGTGTCACCTTAAGTCGTGACTCAACAATTCTTTGGAAAGGATGCCAAAACATAGAAAAGGCAAAAAAAAAAGGCAGCAGCGAAACTGTTGGCTGTCCCCTCTTTAGACAACAGGCCGAGATACTGCACTCCGGAGGCCCAAGTATTTGAACCTTAATTACCAACACCAGAACCTACTCCAGCCACTAGGACTGGAAACCGGATGGTATTGGATGCAGGGGTGTTTGGCTCCCTCAGTGCGGGCGGACTTATCGGAATTGTAAAGGAAATTTAAGATTTTCGAGGCTGAGAGTGAGAATCTCGCTAGGTGTGAGCGGGAGTTGGAGGAGTTGAGAGCGTAAAAAGGATCACAGTGCTCGTGGGGAGAGTAGTAATGAAGATCGCTATAATGGTAGTCCTTGGGTGTCAAAGGGAAATCCAACCGGGTTTCTTGACAGTGATGAGGAGGTTGTAGACGAAATGGGTAGAAGTGGATGCGGAAGAGGATGAGTAGGTTGACGGCGGAAGAGTGGGAGAATGTTACCGCTTTTTGCTGTTACACACGGTCACGTGGGCTCGGAGCTGGTGGAAACAGAAGAGGAAATGAAGCAATTCGACCTAATACTCAGAATTCTCACTGAGGATGGAAGTATGGATAGTAAGGGCCGGCGGTTGATATTCAGCACATACTCTAAACCTGAGAGGCAGATGAACAAGGCGATGTGGAGGACAAGCTGGAGGCACGAGATGGGAAAATTGTGGGACTCAGGGAGTGATTAGCAAGCTTGACGACTAGGGAGAAGGGAGAGGAAAGGTGGAACGCAGTGACTGATGATGGAAGACTCTTGATGTCGGCTTATATAACTCGTCTCTATTACTCCGACTGGTTATTTCTTTTCTTAGACAGTGGATTTTGGATTCGCACAGTTTGTATGTACCTAGGGAGGGAGTTTAGTTTTCTCGGGGGTCGACCGCTCCAAATGAAGGTTCCGTCAAAGGTTGTTCTGACCCATACGTCAATACGGCCCATAAGATGGTTGGGCCGGCCCACCCATCAATCGCGCTAATGGCCGGCCCATTCATCAATGGGCCCAGCCCACCCATCAATATGATGGCCACAATAATGTTTTAATATAATTATCTCATATATTCGGAACTATTGAGAATTACGGGACTATGGAGCACTACGGATAAATGGAAAAATATAAGATATAAATGCATATAATACAAGAAAATCTAGACCTCCAGACATAGAAAAATATAATGTGGAAATAAATGAAAATACGAGAAAATCAAGTCCTCCAGAGATATATAAATAAAATATACTAGATCAAGCCCTCTTCTGTAGAACTCGAGTATACAATGTATTATTCAAATCAGGGGCTGATTTTTCTATTTATCCGTAGTGCGCCATAGTTCCGTAATTCCCAATAGTTTCGTATATATGAGATAATTATATTTAAATAATATTGTGGCTATCATATTGATGGGTGGGCTGGGCCCATTGATGAATGGGCCGGCCATTAGCGCGATTGATGGGTGGGCCATATTGATGTATGGGTCAGAACATCAACCCAGACCCAATGCATGGATATGATTGGGTTCTTGTCGTTATGCAGTACACTCAGTATTCTCTATTCTGCGGGCATTCAGGTGTATGTATATATTTATCTATAATGATTAAATTAAATGTTTGAATGTCAGTCGACTATTGACAATTGTACATGCACTTCTACCGTCGGCCGCCTTCTCAAAATGCCGGTCGCATACAACTTGCTAAACTGTCGCGCATGAATTTAGAGACATAGGGGAGATCAAATCTAAATCATGTGATTGAAATCCACCGGCGGTAGCTACCTGCCTAGTTACTAAATTCTAGAAAGTCCATTGGCAGTATAACATATTTTTCCTCGTTGATCTCCTGGATCTTCGTGACCTACTATTAGCTATGAGTGAACATCCCAACTGATGTGTTGAATTCTGTACTATCCTACAGGCCACCGCTTTTCCAATTAGATGCCGCCACCATTTCTAGAGTTCCATATTTCATGTCGTACTTTGCTGTCAGCTTTCCAAGGCCCCAATAGTTCGTGGGTAAGAATAACTAAAAAACATGATATTAGGGAGTAGCTAAGGGACCCAGACCCTTATACAACCTCAATCAAATTGCTGGCTACGGGGTTAAATATTGGCTGACAACCCATTCAGCTTTGGAAACTCCGGGAAAGTTTAAAAAATTATTCAAAGCAATCATATTTTGTATAAGACACTTCATTATAAAAATCTCACACATGCGGCTGTATCCTGGATAATTATCTCCAAGTGTATGAGATGCCCCGGACCATATGCCTAGATACTTCGGATTTGAGTGCGATGATACCTATAGTTGGCCTAACAGTAGAGGTATGCATCCAGTAATCTGGAGCTTATGCCGGGTAAGGGTCAAGTAGTTGTCCGCAAAAGGTAGATCAGTTACCGTCGATTGTGAACCCACCTCCAACCCCCATAACCCGTGCCATCACTAATTTCAAGTCTGGATTACAGTAATATCTTTTGCTACCCCATTTATCTTTTTTTGTTTCCCTTTTTATATATATTCAGTACTCACATGCACATCCGTAGGGGACGTATGACTAGCCACTCGGAATCCTAGGTGGATCCAAGGAAAGATAAGCTCCATTTACCTCCAAACACCGATATCCTGAGAGGTTATTTGATCTGGCTCAAGTGGTCATAAATCTCTTGTCGAATTGCTAAGGATACTCTATTACGATCATGGGAGGCAGTCACTGTAAATTCCTCAACTGGGTATGTAAGTAAAGTACTATCATATCTCAAAATATGTGCTATTACCCTGAACATATAATTACTAATTCAGGTCAAAGAACTAACTCCCCATTCGCCAATTACTATCTCGCATAGTAT